>JGI994J12354_10002224_pt1 | contig 19088 bp, 22 predicted proteins | sample IntmicLarv3ML3BL_FD_12354 | JGI IMG/M metagenome (IMG submission 12354)
CGCAGGTACTCCTGTGCATCGTACCGTAGCGACCGAGGTGCGGCGCGTCCGGCGGGTCTGTGAGGGTGAGGTTCGGCAGGAAGTAATCGCCGACCTGCGTGTAGGTGAGTTCGTTCATAGGGTTTTCCTTTCCCGGCGTTGAGCTGTGCAGCGTGTTCGTCCGTCTGTGCCGCAAACGGTTGAACCGCCTATAAAAAATAGGTGATGTTAACAACATCACCTATAGGGTAATACATCGTCCAAGCCTTTCAGAGAATCAATGTTATCGGTTACGGCAATATACCGCACATGATGGTCTTCTAATATTTCCTCTAAAAGCTGTCCTATTACAAGCCTGTTTCGACCAAGTCTTGAATGGTCTTTGACGATAATCGCTGACACCTTATCTTGTTCAACTAAATCCATCATTTCCATATACGAAGGGCGTTCAAAACTTGTGCCGGAGTAACCGTCGTCTACAAAAAAGCGGGTGTTGGGTAAAGCGTTTTCTTTGGCGTACTGTTCGAGAAGCAGTTTTTGATTTACAATGCTGTCTGAATCCCCCTCGGTGGTATCTTCTTGAGATAGACGACAATAGAGGGCGGTAATCCTGTCGGGTTGTCCTGTCATAGTAATCCTCCTTATGAGGGCAACCGACAAACGGCAGTGCATGGGGACATTGTACCACGCGGATGCCGGTTTGTCAGCGGTCTTTATCGTCAAATATTCGCCGTTGCACCTTAATGGCAAGGCATTCTTTTCCGTCATAGCTGCCACGTATAGTATATTCTGTATTGCCGATTTTTCGAGTAATGCCGAGATTAGGCAGATGATATGCAGAGAAGTTTTTAACAACAATACTGCCGTTTACAATCTTTACTTTCCGTTCCATTCCTTTCCGTCCTTTCATAGTGTACTAATCGAACAGCGAACAGCAAGCATAGGAAACGGATAGCCGTTTCCGTATTTTCGCTACTTCGTAGACAAAAATTGCTTGTTGGGAAGTATCCCAAACCCTCTATCGAGTAAGCCCCTTGAAGCAATAAAGCAACTGCCGTTCAGACTTCCAGACATCAGTTATAAGCTCTTTGATTTCCTCAATGTCGTTGCTATACAGGTTGCCTGTTTGATTCATGCGCTTGACTATCTGATTGACATTGTCGCCGATTTTCTGAAGCTGTGCGGAGTGTTCTCGTATTTCCGGCATATCCAGTAAGATGATATGACCGTCAATGAGCATTTTTCGGGCGAACGCAGATAGGTTCATAGTCGGTATTTGCTTCATTTTTACTTCAATCAATTCCCGTTCTTCCGCTGTTACCCGAACAATAAGCTGCACTTTGCGCTTTCTATTTTCCATAGGACTTCCCCCTTTACTAATACAACAACTTAAAACCATGTTCTGCCAAACTTATCATGATATTTCTCTATAACTACTACGTTTGAAAAATGAGTTTGGGTCAGGCGCAGCAATATTTCTTTCTTCATACATTATCCCAACTGGAGCGCTCTCTTTTTTCGATAATCGCAAAAGTTTTTAATTTAACACGGCTTCACTATACGCACAAGAATAGGGCATCATTCTTTGCGTTTTTAAAACAATAAGCCGATTAGTTATTTTACCATTCCTCGATGTTACGTATTGTCTGTTGACGTATTGTCTGCGTCATATAGAATATATTGTATAAATTAAAAATCCGAGGTGGCTATGAATTTAATGCACACTTTAGCGGTTAATGTGAAACGGTATCGTATGCAACGCAGTCTTTCACAGGAAGCCCTTGCCGAACTCGCAGGGCTTCATAGAACATATATTAGTCTGGTTGAGCGTGAACATCGTAATGTTTCTATTGAAAAAATCGAAAGCATTGCTGCTGCTCTTGATATTGATGCCTATTTATTGTTAATGCCAATTCAAGAGAAATCGAAGTGATTCGGAGGTAAATATGGGCGTATCGGTTGCAGAATATTTTGGTCAACGTACTGACATAGATAATCCTGTTATCAACCCAATTTCACAAGAAGCGGCTTGTCCGTTTTCTTCCGGTAATGTGTGCAAAAAATTAAGGAGCGGTAATCATCCTGTTTGTTCAGTCCGCAAACCCGATGGAACGATGTGGATTGTCTGCTCTGAACGGCTCTGCAATACCAAAAAGGACATTCCTATTTGCCAACATCAAAAAGATGTTTTGCATAAGATTGCGCAACAGCTTTACAGCCCATCCGTTGCAGCTTCTGATGTATGTGTAAAAAGAGAAGCGCGTTTGAATGTTGTGGAAGGAACTACATACAACGCTGATTACATTATTTCATTGGCTACAGGTCGTACTGATTTTTCCGGTCCAGATAGAATGGTTCTGGAAATGCAAGGCGGAGGGGAAACATCGAATACTGGGCAAATAACGGCATTACTAAATCAGTGGATCGCAAATCCTACTCGTACAAATCAGCAGCTACGTTCTGAAACCGGAGCGTCCACACTTGAAACTAACGCATGGAGACGACAGCAAGAACAATTTATTGTTAAAGGTAATATTGCAATGAAAACTTGGAAAGGTTATGGCATAGCTTTTTGCGTTGGGTCTTTGCTGTATGATTACCTTATGAACAAACTGGCAACAGCGAATTTACCTGTTTTAAGGGAATACAACTGGACGCTTGCTATTATTGCCATAAAAGAAGATACCGATGTTCCTACCCAGCCGGGAGCAATCCCGATAACTGTTGATACTTCAAAAATGCTCTTTACCAATTATCAAACCTTTGTTCAAGCCCTAATAAACCAAGGCGAACCATCATTGAATGCTTTTCGTGGAGCATTTATCAACCTGGATAATGAAACCATCGTTATCCGATAAAAAAGTGGCTTTTGCTGAAAAGCAGAAGCCACTTTTTTATTAATACTGTTCGGGATAATATTTTTTGTCTATCTCTATCATGCGTAATCCAATCCATTTGATAACGGGAATACATACAGCGTTGCCTATTGCTCGGTATCGACTTCCGTCCACCCCTTTGGAAAACCCTGTAGGCTCTCGCACTCCGAAGGAAGCATCCGTCTTACATACAGCATCCGCTCCGCCTCTGGAATCGAGAGTATAAGTTTCTCCATCATTTCGGTAACCTTTCCCTTGTGGCCCTGCGTTTGGCTTTCTGCCAATTCCTGCATGTTGGATAGAAAATAAATTTGATTCTGGTAGGCTTTCATCATCGCCGGAGGAAGTGAAGTTTCTCGTTCTGTTGCTCTCGTAATTAGCGATTGGATTTGTCCCACATTCAAATAATACCTCAGCGGCGCCGATTGTTCCAAGACTTGCGACAATGTAAGTTCTTCTACGACGTTGGGGTGTTCCAAAGTATCTTGCATCCAATACTCTCCACGAAACACCATACCCGAGTTCATCCAGCGTTGAGATGACGATGCTAAAGTCTCCACCTTTCGCGCTGTTAAGAAGTCCGGGAACATTTTCAATAAAAACCCAGCGAGGCTTTTTTTCTTTGATGAGTTCTGCGTATTTGTAAAAGAGCCCACTTCTTGCCCCCTCCAATCCTTTCCTTTTTCCTTGATTTGCTAATGATAGGTCTTGGCATGGGAACCCACCAACAAAAACGTCAGCATCAGGAACATCTTTTCCCGTAATTTTTGTTATATCGCTGGCTATTGGAACAGAAGGCCAATGTTTTTTCAATACCTGTTGCCCAAAAGATAGTATCTCACATTGAAAAATTACTTCCATACCAGCTTGCTCTAGGCCAAGGTCGATCCCGCCAATCCCACTAAAAAACGAAGCTACTTTCATATAATTACCTCCCATTTTGCTCCGTTCGGCTTTGATTTTCCTTTAATATTTTTGTAGCTTCCATTAAAGCAGTCCGGCGCACAAATTCACTATATGAAGAATACTCTTGAAGGGATGCGGCTTTTTTCAGCTTATCTAACTCATCTGCACTGACGCGAATACTCATTGAGATTGTTTTATTCATTTTCATTCCCCTTCCAATGAAAATTATATTCATTTTGTGCAACATTGTCAATACTTTCGGCCACGACCATATCTTGAGTGGCGGAACATAGAAACAAAATAATTAATAAAGCCTCACAACAAATATCACAAACAAAGCAAAGACGCTTTTTTCTGCAAGTGGAAAGATAGGGTGCAAAAAGCCTGTGTTTATACCACGTTCCAAGCTCAAAACGGAGTAGGCAAGGGTTTTATACTCGGATACCAAAAACGGCTTCTAAAATACTACAAAGCGGGTATATCGCACCTTTAGCGATATACCCGCTTTGATTGTTGCACTTCGTTTGTCGGCCACCGATTGTTTGTATTGTGTTCTCAATACTTCTTTATCGGTGAGGGGTATTATAAGGAGCCCCTTTTTATTTACATTTATCACTCTATAACATCCGCTATCCATTCACTCTTTATTTGCCAGATAGCCCCTTCTACTGTTTTTATGGGGCTTTCTTTTTTTATCAGCTGCTCATGATGGCGGAAAAGGCGCTGCCAGCTGTTTTCAATTTCTCTTTTTATTTCAGGGTAAAAATTAGTCAGCATAATATCGCTGTCATGCTTTACGCCGATGTTTTTTATGTGCTCGCGAAAGGCTTTTTCATCTTTGTCATTTTCTCCGATATATTGGAGCTTAAGTATTTTATTCCAATCGTATAAGTCAAATAAAATACATTCATCTGCGGGAATATCCAGCGCCAGAATCACACTGTCACTGCTTTGCTCAATGTCTATTTTATCGGCAAAGGCCCAGTAGTGGAGCTCGGCTTTTTCAGGCTTTGGAACATATTCAGGCGCCTTGCCCGCAAGCCAGCTGTATGCCGCCAGAAAAACCTTAGCGCTTTCACCATATTTGCGCTCAATATATTCCCGCCTTGAAAAGCAGCTGCCCTCTGTACGTATTATTTTCACAAGTTTTTTATTTTGGGCAGAATATAATCTTATTTTGTCACTTTTACCAGCCATTCCTTTTTCAACTCCCACAGCGTTCCGTAAGCCGCATCATTATTTATAATTATATTATCATCAAAAAGCCTGTCCCAACTGCTGACAATTTCCCGCTTTATTTCCGGATAAAACAGCGACATATAGGCTTTAGCATCATTGGTTCTGTAATCCTCCAAAATCTGTTTATGGCGCAAATCATCCTGATCATTTTCGGGGATATAGCCGTAATTTAAAATTATGCCCCATTTGTTGATATTTACAGGCATAATAATTTCCCGGTCCACCTCAAGCTCAAGAATCACAGTGTTTTCGCTTAAAAGCATGGTGGCCTCCTGTGAAAAAGAACACCATATGGGATAAGATACATCTTCAGGCTTTTTATGCTTTTTAGAGACCTGATTAACATACCAGTCATAGGTTTCCAAAACCAGCTCCGCATGCTCTTCAAGGTCTGATACAATATAATCTTTCTTTGCAATATAGCGCCCTTTTTCATTTAAAGTATTAAGCACATTAATATGCTGCTTTGACCAGATGGTAGTTTTCACCGTATTCCTCCTTTAAATCTGTCTTTCTTATTCGCACACCCCAGACTCCAAAATGGAGAAAGTTTTGTTAACACAATCTATTTCCGCCATAGCCCCGTAAGGCAGTATGCACATAGGCTGATTGTGGCCGAAGGACATATTGTAAATCACAGGCAGATTACACAACTTTAATTCTCTGATGATTTTCATGATTGACGCCTTATACTCATCGTAAAATTTCTCCTGATAAGGCTTGCCGAAAATTATGGCTTTGGCATTTTGCAATATCCCCTGAGAGCCATAATTTCTCAGCCAATATTCAATATAGGTTGGCTCCGGCATATCCTCTGAGGTTTCAAAAAACAGTATTGCGCCTTTGAGCGTTTCTTTATCAGGCCAGAGTTCAGTTTCCTTAGCCATTTCCAAAGCCTCTATGCAGCCTCCGAATAAATGCCCCTGCACAATGCCTTCCCCTTGCAGAAATTCATAGCCCTTATTTTTACTCAGCTGCTTTTGTATATGAGAATTTTCTATACTCCATTCCAGCCTTTCACCTGTCCATTCATCACAGGAAGCTATATTCCCCATAACCTCCGCAGAAAACAGCGCTTTTTCAAGCCAATGGACTGTATAATCAAAAATCTGAACATTTTCCGCCAATTCCGCCAGAACAGACGGGCCGTAAAAACTGGAAACCCCTGCTTTATGGCATATTAAATGGGTTATGGTTGTATCTGAATATCCTATGAAAATTTTTGGATTATTCCTTATAATTTCATAATCAATATACGGCAGCATACGAATGCTTTCATCCCCGCCAATGCAAGAAAAAATTGCTTTAACAGACGGATCCGCAAAAGCCTGCATTAAATCTTCAGCCCTTTTTTCAGGGTGGGTATATAAATACTCCGAACCCTTTAATGTATTGGGCATTTCTATGACTTTCAAGCCGAATTGCTCTTCCAGCCTCGCCTTTCCAAGGTTATAGCGCCACAGCAAACTCTCATCGCCCGCACCGCCCCATGAAAGGCTGACTGTAGCTACTACATCGCATTTGCAAAGTTTTTGCGGTTTTATGAGTTCCATATGTAACCCTCCGTTTATACTACCACGATTTTCGCATTTTTAAAGTGCTCGTGCCTTTTTCCCAAAGATCTTTATGCTCTTTGATTATTTTAAAGCCGCTTTTTTCATAAAACGATATTGTTTGTAAATAAACGGGCCTTGTTTCGTGAGAAAATGTGTACAGCTCTATGCTTCTTATTCCATATTCACTAACATGCTTCTCAAATTCCGTCATTAATTTAGTCCCATAGCCCTTGCCCGCAAAGCGGCGGTCCGTAAGCATCATAGTTATATGAATACTGCCGTCAAGACAGGTATAGATTATGCAGGAAACAACCCTCCCGCAATCAGATAAATAAAACGCCCGCTGAAATTCCATATCAACGCGCATATCATCAGGAAAACCCGCAGTGAAGAAATCCTTTGTATAATCCTTTGCCAAATCATAGATTTCATCGATGAACTTGCTTGAGATTTCTTTTTCAAAAGTGAAATTCATAGTCAGTTTCCCCTCTTTAGCGCCGCCTACCGCCTTCATACCAAGCCTCTTTTAGCAGGAGTAGGCATATATCTGATTGTGCGAATTTACCTTAAGATACAAAAGAACCGGCCCTTTTATAAACATAGACTCAGCCATTGTGTAATTTTTCAGCATAATAAAATGCGTACAAAGTATCATATTATCCATGCGAACCATATTCATGGGGTCATAGCCGCAAATATATGCTTCCAAATCAACTTTATCTCTATGGGTGTCCAGAAACTCATAGAACTGCCCTTTGAGACAGTTAAAATGCGCTGCATAAAGCTCCGCCAAGTCAGCTTCTTTATGATAGCAGGCAGCTGCATCCGATAAAGCTATCTTGCCGGCAATCAGCGGAAAAACCGCTGTATCCGTATCTCCCAATTTATGATAGAAATCCATTTCCTGCTTTGCTAATAACAGCAAAAAAATTGCACCCGAATAATAGAGGCTTCTCCGGATATCAAAAAAACTTTCATCAAGGGCTGAGATCTTTTTTGTATATTCAAGCATACGTATATGGAATTTTCCCGGAGAAAGTTGCTTTAGAGCCATACAGCCTGCATATTCCGCCACGCCCTCTATAGTTTCTGTTAAATATTCCTGATTTATAATATCCCCTATTATTTTCTCCCTGCATTTTCTTATTAATACAAACTGCGCCAAAAGCTCTTGCCTTGCGCCACCGTCCTTTTCATTATAGGCATTTGCAAGCACAGTATTTTCGTAATATTTTAGCTGATAATTCTCTAAATTCACAGGATAATCCAGCATTACCAGATCATTGGGAAATCTTTTTTCGTTTTGATTTTTCTGAAATACATGAAACATTTCATGAACCATGTTAGATGCCAGCAGCTGCGAATCTTCCGCCGAAGGATTTTTTACTTTCCAAATGGCGATATATTCGCCATTATACTCTATTGACGTATTTCCAAGAAAGCGATTGTCGCATGGAATAACCTCTGATTCAAAATAAACATCGGTTTCGTTATATAAAGCAAAGGGGCATTTTTGAAATCCGGGCCATATGGCACTAAAATCAACTTTAATAAGCATATTATTAATGGCATTATAGAGTTTTCGCATTTTAACCCCCCGTTTTACATACAATCTACAGCATTTATACGCTAAGCCCACACAAATTTGAATTTCATACTCAGCTTATCTCACAAACTATTCAAAAAACCTGCCTTTATAAAAATTCTCATTCCCTACGTTCTTCGCTGTCAGTCTGAATAAAACGCAGCCGTCAGGGCATACAATATCCTTGGTGTATTTGCTACTCCCGCCGATATTTTCCAAATCGCCGCCGCTTCTGACTGCTTCCATAACAGGAAATATAACAGTCATCACTTTAGAGCAAATGCCCTGCCCGTTTTCATTTACAGGGCAGCCATAAGTGCAGCTGTATTTATCTCCGATTTCCTCACCGTTGCGGCAATATCTCTCGGTTTGATTCCCACGAAGGAAGCCCGTTACCTCAATATTAAATTCATATTCTTCATTATACCATTTTTTCATATTTTACCTCAGAATTTGTTTTTTGATGGTTTAATGGGCTACCACCGCTTTCTCCTTTAAGTATACCTTATCCGTTCCGGCTTGTACACAGCCTGCGGCTATTGCCCCATTTCATAGGTATCTTTATCCACCCATTCCAGAAGATTCATTTTATCCATAGGCGCTACAACCGCCATGGCGTGGAGAGCCCTTGTGCTGCTTACGTAGAGGAGCTTTAAATCCAGCTCCCGTTCCGGGCTGTAGTCGTCAAACATTTCCGCAAGTATTACTGCGTCAAACTCCAGCCCCTTTGCCATATATGCAGGCAGAATAATAATCTCACCCATGGCAAGGTCGCCGTCAGCGGTTACTTTTCGCAGTTCCAAATCTTTGTAGGCTGAAAGTTTTTTCCATAGCAGGTTAACGGATTTTTCCGTTTTGCAGATTATTGTGATGGATTTATTGCCTTCTGATTTGAAGCGCTGAACAATGTCATATACGGTTTTTACGCCTTTCTCCTGCGTTTGCGGCCTGTAAATTTTAGGCTTTTGCCCATGGCGAACAACCGGCTTTGCCAAAGCCAGCTCGTTGTTATTCAGCATTTTTATTATCTCGTTGGCAAAATTCATTATCTCTATGGTTGTTCTGTAGCTTTGCTCAAGGGTTAGATATGCGGCCTCGCGCTTTCTGAAAACTGTTTCCGCCACAGTATTCCAGCTTTTATAAGAGCCGTTTAAATATATCCCCTGAGCCAAATCGCCCACTAAAGTAAACCTTTCCGTATTGAAAACAGTCTTTAATATCCACAACTGGAACAGGCTGAAATCCTGCGCCTCATCTATTACAACATAGCGGTATAAATCCTTATCCCAGAAGCCGTAAAGCTCATAATGGAGATACAAAATCGCCGCCAAATCATCTATATCTATGGTTTTGCGGCTGATATACCTGCGAGTATAATCACATATCAGCTCTATGCCCTGTTGGTATTTTTCACCGCCTGCCAGATTAAGGAAAAGCTCCGGCGTTTCCATAAGCTCTATATACCATTCAACGGGCTTTTTGCTTGGGTATTCCTTTAAATAGGCGGTGACGGCGGTTTTGCGCTTTTTTGTCATTTCAGCTAAAATGGCATCCCGCTTATCTATTAAATATGTGTTCCTGCGGCGCAGCTGAGTTATATCTGTAATTGTAGCCCTGTTGCGGGCTATCTGCGAATCGTAATAGCCCTCTGTTTTTTCATATATCAGGGGATATGCGTCTTTTAGCTTTGATTTAAGTATTTTTTCAAGCTCCTGTTTGCGCCTGTAAAGGGGCATGTATGAAAGGGTTTCCATCACAAGAGTTTTTATTTCCCCGTGGCTCATGATAATGTTTCCCATAAACTCAAAATCTCCGGCAGGCAAAAATATGGATTTTATATAATCGCAGTATCTTTTTAAAATCCCCTGAAAGCCCATTGAGCCTTTAAAACGGGATACTTTTATTATATCCATTCTGTCTTTAGGGGTTAGCTTTGTATTTTCAAGATAGGCTGAGAGTTTAAAATCAGAGCCTAATATATTTACATCAAAATCCATAAGCTCCTTGGAAATTTCCGCAAATGTGCTTTGTTTAACCTGATCTGCCCCAAGCTCCGGCAGAACCTCCGATATATAGTTCAAAAACAGCTTACTGGGTGCTAAAATAAGAAATTCACTGGGATCAAATGTTTTTTCATAAGTGTAAATGAGATATGCAATGCGGTGGAGGGCAATGGTGGTTTTTCCGCTGCCTGCCACACCTTGAACAATAAGCGGCGTTCCTATATCCTGGCGGATAATTGTGTTCTGCTCCGCCTGGATGGTTGTTACTATATCTTTAAGGCGGTTATCCTTGCTTTCGCCAAGGGCCGCCTGCAAAAACGTATCTGTTGTGGTAATATCCACATCCATAATATCTAAAAGCTCCGAATTTTCGATGGAATACTGGCGCTTAAGAAGCATTTGGCCGCTTTCAGTACCGTCTAGGGATTGATATTCCACTTCACCCAGCCTGCCGTCATAATAAATGCTGGAAATGGGTGCCCGCCAGTCAACTACCACAGGCTTATCATCGCTGTTAAAAAGTCCCATTTTTCCGATATAGAGCTTTTCCGTTTCATCCAGCTTGTCATCTTTATAATCTATTCTTGCAAAATAAGGCTTGCCTATGGCATATTTTACGCGGTTTATATTCTTGATTGTCCTTGAAAACTGAACGGCATATGACATTATTTCTTCATACACGCCGCTGCCGTCTCTGATGTCGTAGTTCATGAAAGCCTGCCTTGTTTCGCCTCTGATGCGCCTTTTGCTGGATATGGAGCCTACAAGCATTTCCTTGGCAATTTGAACTGCCTGCATTAAATATTCCATTTCAGCTGCATAGTCTTTATGGTCTTTTAAACTCATAAAATTAAATCCTCCCTTTTCCGTAGAAGTAAAGGTATTAGAATATGAAAACAGTTTGTTTTCATGTTCACGGCTTTGTATTGTAACAGTTTTTATTAATTTAAACAACGGCATTTAAGTTAAAGAAATATTTCATTTGCGTTAAAAGGCCATTACCGGCTCTATTGCGGCTTATGGATAATATGTACAATAGCCGGCTTAAGCATTTAGGCATTTTGTGCTTTTTTTAAAGTTTATCTGGTCTTTTTTTCACAAATATGTGTACAACTGTGTCATTATTTGATAAAATGTACATAATTATATCGAAAGCAGTAAAAATTAATATTATTACGGCGTGAGGAGTGGTATGGTGAAACTTGTTTCGTGGAATGTTAACGGCCTACGGGCAACTATGGGCAAAGGCTTTGAGGATTTCTTCAACTCTGTAGATGCGGATATGCTTTGCCTTCAGGAAACTAAGCTCCAGGAAGGCCAGATTGACTTTGCGCCGGAGGGCTATCATTGCTATTGGAACAGCGCCGTTAAAAAAGGCTACTCCGGAACAGCAGTGTTTACAAAGATAAAACCTTTAAGCGTAACTTACGGCATGGGGATAGAAGAGCATGATTTGGAAGGCCGCATTATTACGGCTGAATTTGATGATTTTTATCTCGTAAATGTCTACACTCCCAATTCAAAAAGGGAGCTTGAAAGGCTTGATTACCGCATGGTTTGGGAGAATGATTTCAGGAATTATTTGCTCAAATTAAACGAGAAAAAGCCCGTTGTAACCTGCGGTGATTTAAATGTTGCCCATAAGGAAATTGACCTGAAAAACCCTAAAACCAATAGGAGAAATGCCGGCTTCACAGATGAGGAGAGAGACAAAATGACAGCTCTTCTCTCCGCAGGCTTTACGGACAGCTTCCGCCATCTCTATCCTGATTTAGAAGGGGCATATTCCTGGTGGAGCTATATGAGAAATGCCCGCGCTAATAATGCGGGTTGGCGGATAGATTATTTCCTTGTTTCAACCAAAGCACAGAATAAAATTAAAGAAGCCGTTATTTATGCGGATGTTTTCGGCAGCGATCACTGCCCTGTTGGTTTAAATATTGAGTTTTAAAGTCAAGCCTCTGCACTTTTACTCATATTTTGTGCATTTTCCTTTGCCGACCTGTTTTCTTTCGTCAAATGCCCTTTATGCACTTTGTATGATAAATTGCTTTTACTTTGTGGATTTCACTGATTAAAAAGCCGATATTTTCAGCTATTTTAAAAAAATGTTTAACTATATGTAACTTTTTCTTTATCTTTTATTAAATTTGTAGTAAACTATATATTGTATCGCTTAATTGTAGGGAGTGGGATTATGATATCTAATCAGATATTGCAAAATACCATAAACGGATTGAAAAATATAACCAAATGCGACATCAGCGTTATTGAACGCGAGGGCAAGGTCATAGTAAGCACCGAAGAGGAAATGATTGGCAAGTATATTGAAAACCTTGAAAGTTTCATGTCCTCTCCTGCCGAAGGCCAGAGTCTGGCCGGCTATAACTATTTTAAAGTTTTTGACAATAATGTTTCTGAATATGTCGTAGCCGCCAAAGGTGAAGATGTTGAAAGCTACCGCGTAGGCCAGCTTGCCGCATTTAATATTCAAACTCTCCTTATCGCTTATAAAGAGCGCTATGATAAGGATAATTTTATTAAAAACCTGCTGCTTGACAATCTGCTTCTGGTTGATATTTATTCCCGCGCCAAAAAGCTGCATATTGAAAATAATATTTCCCGTATCGTTTATTTAATAGAAACGGACATTGATAAAGAGAATAATGTTGTTGAGCTTGTCCGCAATGTTTTCTCCACAAGGGTTAAGGATTTTGTTACCGCAGTTGATGAAAATTGCATTATCCTTGTAAAAGAGCTTAAAGACCGCGGCGCTCAAGATGAAATTGAAAAAACCGCCCAGGCCATATATGATGTGCTTAAAGAAGAAACTGCCGGCAAATGCTATGTTGCAATCGGCACTGTGGTTAATGATTTGAAATTTGTCTCTTCTTCTTATAAAGAAGCCAAAATGGCGCTGGAGGTCGGCAAAATTTTCAATCCTGAAAAGCCTATTATCAATTATGATAAGCTGGGCATCGGCAGGCTCATATATCAGTTGCCCACATCCCTTTGCAAAATGTTTATTGATGAGGTGCTCCATGGTATAACCATTGACCAGTTTGATGAAGAAACCTTGACTACAGTAAATAAATTCTTTGAAAACAACTTGAATGTTTCAGAAACCAGCCGCCAAATCTATATTCACAGAAATACCCTTGTTTACAGGCTGGATAAGCTGCAAAAAATGACCGGCCTCGATCTGCGTAACTTTGATGATGCCATTGTTTTCAAAATCACATTAATGGTTAGTAAATATATGTCATATAAAGATAATTATATGTTTTAGTTAAAAAAGCGACCTTTCGGTCGCTTTTTTATTTTACTGGAGGAAAAAATACCTTCACTCCGCTTTTCAAGCGGCTTTCCGGCATTTTGCGTTGCGGCGGGAATGAATCCCGCCTTCACGATTGCAGTCTGCGACGCAGGTTCGCAATGAAAAAACCAATAAAGGCTGCTAAAAGAGTTGTGCTTTAAAGCTCTTTGGCAGGCTTTATGCTGCTTTTTGCGAACCTGCGAACTGTCCGGATGCGATTAACGGCGAAATAAAACTTACGCGCCAATAGCTTTTTATATAAGTCGTACTACTAGCAACGCTTTATTACAAATAACATATTGACTCTTGGGTTACCCTGAGGTGTAATCTATTAATAGGCGTCATATATGTCTATCTTCTGTAAGGTCTGTTAGGGGTTGAGAAAATGTTTAGGATCGGAGAATTTTCAAAACTAAGCGGTTTATCGGCAGATACATTATATCACTACGAAAAATTAAAAATTCTTGTACCTTTGTCGGTCGATAAGTTTACGGGCTATCGTTATTATGATGCTTCACAAATGATAACCGTCAACAAAATATTGGCACTTAAGGATGCGGGATTTTCGTTAGAAGAAATCGCAAATATTCTAAACGAAGATATTCCCATATCAAAATTACTTGAACTGCTTGAAAACAAAGCTGTACTGCTCGAAGCAACCCTTTCTGAAGAATACAACAGGCTTGAACGTCTCCATACCAATATTTTTCTTATAAAGAACGGAGGCATCCCCAAAATGAGTGAAATTACAATAAAAAAAGTAGAACCAATTCTAATCGCTTCAACACGAAAAGTTATCTCCAAAAAGGATTTCGATGAAAATTTGGAAAAAATGTGGCCGGCCGTAAATAAATGTATTGACGAAAATGGTATAAAGCGTACCATTCCCTGTCTCATGCTATATCATTCGGGCTGGTGGGGCTTAAAGCAATGGAATCTTATGTATGATGAGCATACACTTGATATTGAAGTGGCGGAGCCCATTACAAAAAGATTTGACGGCAATGGAGAGGTGCAGGTATACGAGCTTCCACCGGTTGACAAAATGGCTTGTATTATCCACAATGGCTCTTTTGCAACCATGGATAAAACATATGACATGCTTTTTGAATGGATTAGGCAAAACAATTATCTTGCAGACGGCCCAATAAGGGAAATTTATCATAAAGGTGATTGGGCTACGAATAATCCTGAAGAATATGTCAGCGAAATTCAAATTCCCGTTAAGTAATATAAAATAATTACTACAACTAAACAGGGGAAGTATCTTTTGAGATACTTCCCCTGTTTATATACAAACTTTTATCCATCAATTTTCATTTTGGCAATCAGCTCTTCAATTACTCTGGAAGCATCTTCATAAGGCACCTGGCAGGTTCCTACCTGATGGTGGCCGCCGCCGCCGTATTTAAGCATTAAATTGCCTACATTTGTGTTTGAGGTTTTATTGAGTATGCTGTAGCCTACTGCCAGAGGGCAGTTTTTCTTCTCTCTGCCGTCTACTGCCCAGATGGAAATATTTTGTTCAGGGAATAATGAATAAATCAGGAATCTATTGCCTGTGTAAATAGTTTCCACACCGCGCAAATCTGTAATAATAACATTTCCGTCTACTCTTGAATGTTTTTCAAGCATTTCTCTGAACAAAGCATCCTGCTCATAATAAACATCTATGCGTTCCTTTACATCGGGCAAGCTGAGTATTTCATCTATGCTCATGGTGCGGCAGGCATCAATAAGCATTTCCATCAAAGAATAATTGCTTATGGTGAAATTGCGAAATCTTCCAAGCCCCGTTCTCGGATCCATTATGAAGCCCAGTAAAATCCAGTCTTTAGGATCTAAAATCTCTTCTTTCGTAAGGATGCCGCTGTCAACCTTGTCAACAAACTCAACCATTTCTTCAAAGTTCGGCATTTTTTCCTTCCCGCCGTAATATTCATATATAATTCTCGCGGCAGAAGGGGCAATTCTCGATTCGCCTTCAAAAACAACGGCCTTATTAATCCTTTCAGACTCGCTGGAATGATGATCAAACCACATTTTGCAGCCTTCCACATAAGGTATATTTGCAAGAACGTCATTCTCGCTGACTTCCACAATCCCGTCCTGAATATCCTTTGGGTGTACAAATTTCCAGGTATTTATAATTCCGCGCTCTTTTAATATCGCAGCACAGCCTAAGCCGTCAAAGTCAGACCTTGTTAAGAGTCTCATTTTTTTCCTCCTTAAAGCAGAGCATACTGCTCTGTTGTAAATTAAATTCTTATATTTTTCGCAAAGCACAATATCTGATTATTCAATCGGCTTATTTAAGCATTTTGTTTAACTGCAATATCCTCATAGCTTATAAACCCGTCTTCTCCCGCATGGGTTAATTTATAACCAAAGCCAAGCCCTGGCTGCCAGTCATAGAACTTTTTCCCCCTGCCGAATAGACTTTCCATAACCGCTACAATTACCCCGCCATGGGTTATGCACATGGCAGAAGAATATTCCCCGCTCATAATCCGCTGGGTAAGCCCTAAAAGGCCAACGCTGACCCTTTGATTAAACATGTTTTTGGATTCTCCGCCGGGGCATTTGAAATTGCCGGTTTTATCATTAATCCACATGAGATAGTCTCTGTTTAATTTCAATTCCTCATAGCTTTTCATTTCAAAAATGCCGACATTTAATTCTTTTAACAGGTTTATGGCTTCAAAGCCTTTTCCTTTTTCTGTAATTATTTCAAGGGTTTCATTACATCTTGCCATGCCGCTGGTATAATAAGCATCGCAAAGGGGATATATTCCCTTTGCCTTATTTTTGCGTATTTCTCTTTTTCCCGCACGGCTTAAAGGCAAATCTGTAACACCGCAGTATAAATTTTTTTCAGTAGCCATGGTTTTTCCATGGCGTATTAAATAAAGCTCAAACATTTTCAACCACCGTTTTCATAAAAGAAAATAATTATATTGCACGTAGCCTGTTCGATTAACCGCAGATTCTAAACAATTTACTTTCAAATATGCCCGAAAAAGGCAAATTCTCATTTGCCCTTTTCTTTACTCGTTAACTATTTTATTTGAATCTAAAGCTCATAGCAAAAAGATACGCTTACTTCTTTTGCCTCTGTAACATATTTTGCAACTTCCAAATGGAGGGGATGATTAGCATATAAAGGTATTTCTTCAACGCTGTTAAATGTATTAATAAGCATAATATCATATTCTCCGCCGCAAACATCTGTTTTAACCATACTGTCCACGAGCGCAGGTATATTGCCTTTCATCCCTTCCAAAACTGCTTTTGCCTTTTCAATGCTTTGGGCATCTCTTTCTTTTAATCTGATAAGCAAATTATTTACTACCATATTCATTCTCCTTTTTAATAAATTCATATGTCTAGCATTTCCATGCTATGGCTTTCATATATTATGCCTTATTATACTCCAAGTAAATGAGCGCTGCATCTTTCTTTTCTCAACAGGGGAACGCCCTTTTGAAAAGATGAAAATTAGAGCTGTCAATTCTGATAGCTTCATACTTATCCCCGCTTTGCAGCAATGCGCTGAAAATCTGAACAGGTGGGCCAAGTACGTAATCCATATCGATTTTATAAAGCGCTCCTTCTTTATCGGTTAAATAATCGCCGGCTTTCAAGTGCTCAAATTCCCTTTTTGTCATATTCATTTTACGGCTCACCTCTAAAATAAATTTCATGCTCTATGCCATAAAAAACTTATACTGTGCGCTGGGATAATCCCTTAATATCTGAAATAACCCAATCATAATTAGCTTTTGTCACTATAGAGTCACAATATGGGCATTTGGCGGTTCGGTTAATATTAAGCGGCGCGCCGCAGTTCGGGCAGTTAAATGCCTCATCCTTCCTTTGGGCAAGCGTTCTTGCGCCCCTAGGTCTGATAAGCGTCCACTCATAGCTCATAAATTTCTCCTGGCTTCTGCTGCCTCGAATAATTTGCCCCGTTCCGTCATCTATTGTAAATGTAGTAATACGCGTATATAAATTGGCGACAAGTATATCATATGCTCCATCCTGTTGAACGCCTCTTAGGGTTACATCTAAAACGGCGATCCGCTCAATAACCGGCGTATGCCTGTCATCTCTATAGCGCTGGAGCTGGCGGTCATATTGCGCATACTGGGCATCTGTAAAATATCCCCTCAGAGATGAAATATCTCTTGCCTGCCAGCAATTTTGCATTTGAACATAAAGATTACTTAAGCGCTCTTTAATATCCTTGTCAGAAAAATCCGGATCCCATTTTCTTATTGCTTCCACAGGCATTAGCCCTTGGGTTGGTTTGGCTCCGGGAGCTTGCGCTTTACCTGTAGATTGAGACCTGCCTGTATTTCTTGCTTTCTCTTTTTTTAGCTCTTTCATAAAGAAGATTGCCATTACTATACATGCAAAAATAAAAGATGGTACATCTATTCCGCCGCCTGAGCCTGAGCCGTCATAATCGCCGTAATCATAGCTGTAGTCACTGTCGTAGCTGCTGTCACCATAATCGCTGCCGCCTGAAAAATCGCCGAAATCAGCAAGAGCGTTCATATGTAAGCAAATAAAAACTAAAACAGAAATTAAAACAGCGGCTAAAAATCTCAGCTTTTTATACATGAATTAACACGCTCCCCGTTGATTTGGATTTTAATCTTGCCCCTTTTGGCAGAAGCCTGAAATCTATCTATTTTAATCTTTGTATAAATTTATTTGCCCTCTTCCGGCTTTAAAACAGGCGTAAACACCGCCTGCCCCTGATTCCTCTCCATAGCGCGCCTTTCGTTTTCCTGAGATGCTTTATATCTTTCATTATACATATGATAAAGGGCTGATTGCGATTCAAAAAGCGCCATGCCACCGCTTTGCGCGCAGTCTCTTGTATAGCTGCCATTTGCCTGCGCGGTTCTCCGCTTTGCCCTGTCTGCAAAGCAGGTTTCAAGTATAAGCCGAAGCTCCCCTTTGAGCCTCTCATCCTCCACAGGAAATGCCAGCTCAACCCGCCTGTTTAAATTTCTTGACATCCAGTCCGCTGAGGAAAGATATATTCTGGCCTTACCGTTATTCTCAAAATAATAAATGCGGCTGTGCTCAAGAAATCTCCCAACTATGCTGTATACCTGAATATTTTCACTTACCCCCGCCATCTGAGGGCGTAAAGCGCATATGCCGCGAATAAGCAGCTTTATTTCCACGCCTGCCATAGATGCTTCATAAAGGGCCTTTATGATTTCCGTATCCACAAGGGAGTTCATTTTAGCCCATATTTTTGCCTTTAAGCCCATTTGGGCATTCTTTGTCTCATTTCTAATCTCCCCAATAAACATTTCCCGCATATCAGTGGGCGCGGCTGAAATTTTATTCCACGCCTCCGCCTTGGAATAGCCTGTGAGGGAATTAAACAAAGCCGATATATCCCTGCCAAAACTTTCTTTACAGGTGAAAAAGCCGATGTCGGTATATAATTTAGCTGTCGTATCATTATAATTACCTGTGGACAGGTGAACATAGCGCTTTATCCCCTCTTCTTCCTTGCGCACAACAAGGCATGCCTTGCAATGGGTTTTCAGCCCCACAAGGCCATATATTACATGGCAGCCGCTCCGCTCTAAACGCCTTGCC
>JGI994J12354_10002225_pt1 | contig 19087 bp, 16 predicted proteins | sample IntmicLarv3ML3BL_FD_12354 | JGI IMG/M metagenome (IMG submission 12354)
TATNTCAAAAAATACCTTACATGTTTTATTTCCATCTAGTTTTACTTCATAATACAGTCCTTCTCCTGGTTTTAACAGTTTTTCATTTGTATTAAAATAATCAAACTTACTCTTTTCTACACATGATATTGTATAATATTTTCTTGCTAATTCAACTGCATGAGATGGGTCACTATTATCACATTCTTTATACCCACCATCTATGCTTCCACATGTTGTCATTGTTCCTACATTTGATGTTGTTAAATCATTTTCATATGGATCATACAATCGACAAGTATTTGAACCACTCAAACAATCAGCTACACATTCTGCTTCTGTCTCATACTTTGCTTCATCAGCATATCGTGAACCGACTACATCTCCATCATCATTCAATATATCAACTTTTCCAAATCCAGTTTCACAATAGGCTTCAATTTCATCCTTTTGATCTGGCGTAAATAACAAAGTACAACGCTGAGGGACTTCCTCTTCATCATCATTATAGCAATCATTTATACAAACTTTCTTATTATTCGGATCAGTTGAATCATATATAATATTTTCATCACAATACTTCTCTACACAAGATAGTCTAGCACTTCCCACTTTACCAGTACAGGTATCAAGACAACTAAGCTGACCATCAGATAATGAATAAAATGCTATCCCTGCTGCAAATCTTGTTAAAGGTCGCTCACTATTTGAAAGACTAGTTTTAATACTATTGGTTATATTATCAAATCTTCCACTTAGTTCATTTTTGGTAATTGCTAAATATGGATGGTAAGATTTTGTTCCTACTAGAGAATACTCTTCAGATGGTCCTACATACCAAGTATTACCATGTTTATTTTTCTCTGTTCCTCTAGGATTAGATATTGCTTTTATATAATTCGCACGTGAATGACCCTTATCATTAACTCTAGGAACATACAGCTTTGATGTCGTATTTTGATTTGTTCCCTTAGTATAACGTCCATAAACTGGTTCCACTGCTATATAATATCTACCCAAAGTTTCTATATCCATATAAGCACCACCATGAGTAGCAATATCAAATGGTGTAATTATTGTTTCTACCATTGGTATACCTTCTTCATCCAAAACAGGCTCTCCATTTTCATCCAAAACAGGTACTGTCTTAGATTTTTCATACCTTGATAACCCAAATTTATACATAATATCACATTCAGTTGGTCTAGCTTTATTGTTTTTTGTACAAGCATTTTTATCATTTTTACTAGTTACACCAGATTTTAATCCTTGTGGATATCTACTACTAAAAATACCATCTTTTTTTGATTCCACCCATTTAGCAAATTCTTTTTGATGATCCCAAGGATCAATATTGGCTAGATTGGAATAGCTAATTTTAGCCGGATATCTTTTAGTTTCCTTCATCATTTCACCATCATTTGCATAAAAAGAAGGCTCAAATCTAATTAAACTTTCCCCTTTGTCTTCTGGATGATTGTTTCTATCCCTAATACTTCTCTTCCAAACCTCCTCATTCCATTCACGTGCCCATACAAAATAAGAAGCTACTGGTACTATTTTCCTTCTATTCTCATTATATCCATAATTAGTAACATCATTATCATAATTATAATATACTAAAGTTACCCTAACTCCCCAACTAGATACACAAGAAGTACTATCAGGGCAAGCACTTGACTTTCCAGGAGCAGAACCATTGTCATGTTCAACTTCTTTAGAAAAAACACCTATTGGCATCAACAACACCATCAACAACAGTCCACATATAATTACTCTTATTTTCTCTCTCATAACCCACCTACCAAATTATCTCTATCATCTTTTATATCATAAGAAAACTATACATAATTTTAGCATAATTGTCAAATAACAAAAAGAAAAAAAATTAAGTTTTTTCCAATGATTACACTAATTTTCAACTAAAAAAGCTCTAAACAAAAAAATAACAATTAATTAAATAACTGCTATTTCTTTTTAAACAATGAATCAACGTTTTTCTTTGGTAACATAATCCTTATATTTCTTAAAACCCTAATATCAAACTCATTATTATCAGCTTCAAACTTCTCCCCATCTAAACACCAACTAATCCTATCAGTACTGTTAAACTTAATTTTAAGATTATCTGTTTTATGAAAATAAAACCCTGGTACTTTATCAATACTTGTCTTACCCAAATAATAAAGAGTTCTAACTATATCCTGTTTCATTCTTAAATTACAAAGTAACACTTCAAACCTATCATCATCTAATTTAACATCATAAAAGAAGTTATTAATACCAGCTATCCTAGTAGCATTACCAATCAGCATAAATGAATACAGCCCATTATATTCTTCATCATCAATTGTATAAGTAACATCATAAAGCTTAGTTCTAGAGCGTAATGACCTAAATGCTTGAAAAACATATGCAAGGTATCCTAGTTTTTTCTTAGTCTCCCTCTTAGTATCATATGGTATATTCATAAATTTTCCAAACCCTGCCACATATACAAAAGGTCTTTCATTAACAAGACAAATATCCATTTCTTTTTCACAACCATCAGAAAGAAGTAACTTAAGATTATCAATAACATTCTTACCATACCCAAACATCACACCAATATCATTAGTAGTACCAACAGGAATATGTGCAAGTAACAACTTTTCATCACGTGCTAAGTTACCAGTCATAACCTCATTAAAAGTACCATCTCCACCTAAAGAAATCAATAAATCAACATCAGTTATCTCTTTAACTAGTTCAATAATATGACCCCTATATTTAGAATACAACACATTAGGTTCATATTCATAATCCATTAATATAGTAACAACTTCTCTCAAAAACCCTTTTGGCAAACTCTTACCACTAGTAGGATTATAAATTACTGCACATTTCTTCATACAATACCTCCAATATTAGTCCGTCTTAACTGCTTTAAATATTCTTCTCCATAACTTATCACTTGAATAATTAAGTATTCCTATTTTATAAATTCTCATTCCATACTTCATAAATATCAAATTAAATACTAATATTACCACTATTGAAATAACTATATCTATTATTCCAATCTGCCCAATCATCAAAAGTGCTGGTGATAATAAACATGATATAAAAGGAACATATGATAATACTTTAATAAATGTACTACCTTCAAAAGAACCTGCCATAAATGCTAACATATATCCAAGTAAACAAATAATCATAATTGGCGTTTGTATCTGTTGATAGTCTTCAATACTAACTGTCATACTAGCAAGAACACCTGCAAGAAGTGAATAAGCTAAAAATGACAAAATCATAAGCACTACTCCAAGGGGAATAATATAAGCTAACTTATCCATTATTCCAGTACTCTTAATACTATCAAGAATACTTGACAATCCACTAGTAACCCCACCAGTTAAATCAACACCAGTAGTTCCAAATAAATCTTTAATCTTCATACCCAAAACACCATATAAAAATATTAATACTGTTTGAGTAATTATAAATATATTAGCAGCCAGTATCTTAGAAAAGAAATGGACTTTAGGAGTAACATTAGAAATTATTACTTCCATACTTCTAGTTTGTTTCTCTTCATTTATCTCTCCACCTATCAATTGAACTAACATAATAATAAGTACATAAAATGGTAGTATTACAGTTGGAAATATAACTCCTGCAATCATATTCATAGTCTCTTCTTCAGACTTCTTATTCTCATCTAAAAGAACTCTCTTGGCATCAATTGGTGCTGATACCCTAGCAAGCTCTTCTGGATTAACATCACTATTACTTAAAGCAACATTATACTTAGTTGTATTAAGTGCTTGATACATAACTTGATATAAAATTGTATCAATATATCCTACTGACACAACTTTAGCAGAAATAAAATTTTCATCATGATTATCAAATACAATCAAAATATTCCTAGAATCTTCAATACTCTTTAACATCTCATCATAACTTTTATCAACAAACTCTATATTTTGATCAAATTCAATATCTAAAAGGTCATTTGTAATAGAAAAATTATTTACGAATAAATCTTCTACTTCATAATCAGAATTATTAATTACATAAATATTAGTCTCTTCAGTAAAATCCCCTCCAAAAAAACCAATTATGTTATTAATATTAGCAATAGCAATTAACAATACTAAAAGTATTATATTAGTTATAATAAAAGCCTTAGACTTAAACTTCTTTTTCAAACCATAAGTAAGCAAGAACATAAATTTATTTAGCATTATATTCCCTCACTTTCTCTATAAATATTTCATTTAAAGTAGCTTCCTCTACTAAAAACTTAGTGATATTTTTCTTAGCCACTTCTTTAAATACTTTTTCTACCACTGATTCATCAGTAATAGAAACTGCTAACTCTTCCATATTTTCATGGATACTAATAACACCTTTAATTTTCCCTAATGTCTTAGCATCTATATCACCTTTAATAAAAATGTTTTTCTTCCTATACTCTTTCTTAATATCTTTTACATATCCATTAAGAATACTTTTTCCCTTAACTAATATTGTAAGCTTCTCACAAAACTCTTCAATATGTTCCATTTGATGTGAAGAAAAAATAATTGAACAACCCTCTTTTTGTAACTTTCTAATATGACTTTTAAACATAGCAACATTTATTGGATCAAGCCCTGTAAAAGGTTCATCTAAAATAAGTAATTTAGGTTTATTAATAATAGCAGCTATAAACTGTATCTTTTGTTGATTACCTTTAGACAACTCTTTAATCTTACGGTCTTTATATTCTACTATCTCAAACTCTTTTAAAAGCTCATCAAGTCTTGAAAGAATTTCATCTTCATACATACCTTTTAAAATACCATAATAAATTACTTGTTCTTTTACAGTAAGTTTTGTAAGCAAACTTCTCTCTTCAGTTAAAAAGCCAATTTTATCAGTAACACCATAGTCGATTTTCTTTCCATTTAATGTTACTGCACCTTTATCTGCATCAAGTAATCCCATTATAATTCTAAAAGTTGTCGTCTTACCAGCACCATTTTCTCCAAGAAGTCCAAAAATCTCACCATCTTTAACTTCAAAAGAAAGTCCTGCTACTGCTCTAACTTTACCATAACTTTTTTCTACATCTTTAACAACTAGCATACATTACTCCTCCCTTATTATTATACCTAATATCCTAGATAATAGCAAAGCTTGTTCATAATTAACTATAACACCCCATAACTCACTAGGATTTATTTTTAAACCATCAATATTACAAGTTGTCAAATCTACACCTTTAAGATTACACTTAAATATTTCTACATTTTTAATTGAAACCTTATCAAAAAAAATACTTTCAAAATTATTAGAATAAAATCTACTATCATCCATATTACAATTCTCAAAAATAACATTTTTAAATTTAGTATCAGCAAAATTAGAATATTTAAGCACACAATCTAAAAATAAAACATTATGAAGTGAATATTTATCTATACTTATTCCGACTAATCTACAATTTAAAAACTTACATCTAATTAAAGACTTTCCGCTTATTGTTAGATTTGATAAATCACAATTCTCAAACACACAATCTAAAAATATAACATTATCCACTTCAGCATTAGTAAAATCAACACTTTTAAATAAACATTCATTAAATTCTATGCCATTAATAACTTCTTCATTAAAATCTATATCCTCAATTAATGAAGAATAGACCTTATCCATCTTACGAATTTCTTTAATTGCAATCTTATTTAATTCTTCTGTAAATTTAACTTCAAACTTACTTATTACCATATTTTTCTCCATATAATTATTATATAAGTTTTATAATCATTATGCAAAACATAATTACTATTTATTAGGTGTTATAAATGACTGCTTATTTTTAAATTTAATATATTATTACTGAAGGAGGAATTGCTTATGTATGGATATGGTTATCCAGGATACAACTATAGCTACCCAGCATATGGTTATTCAGGTTATGGTGGTGGATTCGGTGGCTTTTTCGCTATTATAATTGTAATATTTATTATTTTTGCTTTTTTCCGTCCCTGGGGTGGAATAGCTGAACCTCATCAAGGAAACTTTAAGGCATGTTGTTAATGCCTTTTCTTTTTGTATCGTTATTGTAATGTTTAAATATAATATAATGAAGTCCTAAGTAAGGAGGTGCAGTTATGTGTCATGAAGAACACTGCAAACATGACAAATGTGGTGGTTCAAATAGCTTTAGTTTAATATTAGTACTATTTATTCTATTAGTTCTTATATTCCCAGCATTTTCATTCTAAAATAAACTATATATTGAAAAAATCCTTTTTAAAAGGATTTTTTAGTTATTATAATTATTTATTCTTGAAAACCATATTTCTTTAACTCTGCTAAAGTTATTGGTCCAACATTACCATCTGCTTCAAGTCCAGTTCTTCTCTGAAATTCTGCTATAGAAGCTTTTAAATTTGGCCCATACCAATCACCTAATGCATCTTTAGAAGTATATAACGGAAATACCCTATACATAAACTCAGCTATTTTAGCTATATTTGGACTATAATCTCCATAGCCAAACCACCCCTTAGGTCCTAAAAAACTACCAGATGGTGGTGGATTAGGAGTATTTTCTTTTACATAATTATATTTTTCAGGATCCTCATATTTACCAATTACTGTATCAATAACTCCCAAATGCAAATGAACTCCTGTAGCTGGCCCAGTCATACCAGTTCTACCTAATAAAGTTCCTTGCTTTACTATATCACCTTTTAAAACACTTATAGTACTTAAATGATTATACTCTAATTGTTTTTTAATCCTTGGATAATTTACTACTACACACTTAGTATTATTACTCATTATACCTGAAAGCATTACTACACCATCTTCTAAAGCATAAAGTTCCCAATTATTACCATGAGTACCATAATCTGTTCCAAAATGAAATGTACTTGTTATAGTACCATTTGCATTAAATGATTCCCTTGGACCATAATCAGAAGTTTTATAATAATTATTTATTCCACTCCCCCTAGTTCTTTTAAACGTCTCATCTGCAAGATACATATCATTCCACCTCCCCAATCATCTCTTCTACTCCATGTGTAACTGGTGCTTTAGGTAAAACAACATACATTTTCTCATTAATAGGTACACTAGTAGGTCTATTCTCTATTTCTTCTAATAGTTCATCAGGAATTATAATTTCTTCATTCATATTATTTATTCCTCCTTTTAAAAATATTGTCATGTTATTATATGCATAGGTAAAAGCACTGCTATATAATTTTTTTTAAATTTATTTATATATAAACCTACTAAAAGTACATTACAAAAATGATAACTCTTTCCAGAACTATCATTTTCATTTTAAACTCATATATAACTTTATTTTTTGTTAGATTGCTGACCTAATTGTTGATTAATAACACTAATAGTATCATTATATTTTTGCCTTAAAGTTGCATTTATCTTCCAGCCTTCTCCATTTTTTACTTCACCAGTATTTGTCGTAATACGAAATACATCTTTCTTAATCCCACCTGCATTTATATCTAATTCATCATGGGTTCCACGATAAAGTTCATTACATGCAACACCATAAATAAAAGCCTTTGCAACATCACTTTTTTCACTCATTCTATCTTCATCAAGAGCAACAGAAAGTAGTTCTTCAAGAGCTACACTTCTATCAATTACACTACTATCCACAGAATAAAAAGCATTAATTAATGGCATTACTTGACTTGCTGATTTTCTATCTTCTTCTTTTTCAAAACAGGAAGCAAAAATACTTACATCTTCACGTGTATAGAAAGCATACTGATCAATATAACCAATCGCCTCTGACATAGATACCTTGTCCCCATGTCCTGATAAAGTATCATATACATTTTCTAAAGTCATGTGTATTGTAGACCTGTAACCATCAAGTAAAGTTAAAACAGAGTTCTTTTCAAGTTGTGTAAAATGGAAAGCCATCAATGTATCATATTCGACTAAATCAATACCTTCCTCTAATTCTAGTTCATCCTCAACTGCATCTTTTGATTTAACAGATGATTCTAACTTATAAAACGGTTTATGATTAACTTCTTCTACTACCTCTGAATCACTTTTAGCATATGCCATCTTTGAATAATTTAAAAGCATAAGAGTCATAAGTCCATATACTCCTAGCTTGTTTACTAAATTCAGTCCTTTTTCTGTTACATGAAGCGTACCTTTTCCCATTATGTCTTCACTTCCTATTCTATATTATTATCTTATCTATCAAATCATAATTATTCACTTTAAATACGCTCAGATTGTATCACATTTATTTACAGAAATCAAATGCATAGCCTTTAAGCATCCAAGTAATCACAATATTAAAATAGTATATATTTAGTATACATAAATATAAAACAAAAAAACCTCACAAACATGTAAGGTTTTACTAACTATTTGGTGGAGCATAGCGGGATCGAACCGCTGACCTCCACGGTGCAAGCGTGGCGCTCTCCCAGCTGAGCTAATGCCCCAAATAAATCAGTAAATTAATATTACCACTTTCATTATTTACTGTCAATAATATTTTAATCTATTATTATAAAATTTTTATCTTTATGTGGTTCATCAAATAATAAATCTTCATAATTTTGCTGTCTTAACACCTCATATGCAACAATCGCTACACAATTTGATAAATTTAAACTCCTAACATTTTCAGTCATTGGAATTCTCATACATCTATCAATATCAGTCCTTAATATCTCTTTTGGTATACCAGTAGATTCTTTTCCAAATATCAAATATATATCTTTACTAGTATCACTATAATCAAAACTAGAATGAGGTTTGTGACCATATCTTGTAAAAAAATAATATTCCCCATTATTTTTGCTTTTAAAATCTTCAAAGTCTTTATAAATATGGTAATCTAACTTATCAATATAATTAACACCGCTTCTTCTAATACTAGCCTCATCCATTCTAAAACCTAATGGTTCTATCAAATGAAGTCTTGCATTTATCGCAACACAAGTTCTCATGATATTGCCCGTATTAGTTGGTATTTCTGGTTCAAATAATACTATATTAATCATATCAATTAGCTAACTCATATTGATCTAGCAATATATCAATATCTCCCACTTGTAAATCTTGTTTATCAGTTTTACTTACCATATTTAATATCTTACCATCTGCAAAAATCATAAAAGAAGGATAATGAGTAATCTTCATATCTGTACCATATTTACTATTAAAATCACTATAAAATCTATCTATATTATCAAATTCAGTTACATTTAAATAAACAACTTCTTCAGTCAAACTCTTTTTCTTTAAAAGCTTAATCAATTCTTTCTCAACTTCTCTACAATTATCATCATTAGCCACCCCAATATAAATAATAGCATTATTATTCTCCATAATATAATTATCTAATTCCTCAGCAGTTATTATTTCATTAAGCGTACCTCTTATTACAGGAATTGTTTTAACATGCTCTTGATTTTTAAGATAAATACTAGCACATATTAAAGCAATAACAACAGAGATGAAGCATAACATTACAACTTTTATATAATTTTTCATAGGTATCATACACACACTTCCTTCCATATATCTTCATATGACAATTATAACAAATATAAATTAAAAAGAAAATGAATTTGAATAATTAGCAATAGTTTTTATCATAATCATATTGGTGATATTAATGATAAACAAAAGTCTTTGGTTAAAAGGTATTAAAAACAATAAAGTTAAAGCCTTAAAAAGCACATTATATACTGATGTTCTAATAATAGGTGGTGGTATAACAGGTATTTCGTGTGCCTATCACTTAATGAATAAAAGCCTAAAGGTAACTGTTATAGATCAAGGTCATATAGCTCATGGAGTAACCGCCAATACAACAGGGAAATTAACATATTTACAAGATATTACAATACCTAAAATAGAAAATGTCTATGGGAATGAATACACAAATCTCTATATAAAGTCCCAAATAGAAGCTATTGAATTAGTTAAAAATATTATTATCAACAATAATATTAATTGTAATTATGAAAGTAATTCTTCTTATCTATATACAAATGATAAAAAGTCCATAAATAAAATAAAAAAAATTGCTAATATATTAAAAAGGAACAATATTCCTTTTAAAGAAAGAGAAAACCTCCCTATCAAATTTCCATACACTTATGGCATAAAAGTAGATAATACTGCTGTATTCCATCCTGTAAAATATGTAAGAAGTTTAAGAACTATTATTGAAGAATCAGGAATAGAGATATATGAAAACACAAATGCCACTAGTTTTGAAAAACTTCCTAATGGTTACATGGTAACAGCAAATAATCAAAAAATATTTACTAACAAATTAGTTATATGTTGCCATTACCCATTCTTCATGAAACCCTTTTTAATGCCACTTAAAACCTACTTAGAAAAAAGCTATATAACAGCAGGAAAAATAGATAAAAGCAGAAAATTTAATGCTATTAATATTGATTCAGAAACACACTCAATAAGATATTTTTCTGATAAAACTGACTACTTAATATATTGCAGTGAATCAAGACCCCTTGGAAAAAACATGGATAATATTGAAAATTATTCTAATATATTTTGGAAGACTAAAGCTAATTTAAATGATAACATTAAATACCACTGGTTTAATTATGATTTAATGACTCTTGATGGTATGCCACTAATCGGTTACCTAGAAAAAGATAATAAAAACTTACTAATTGGTACAGGATTTAATACTTGGGGCATGACTAATGGTAGTATAGCTGGCAAAGTATTAAGTGATTTAATTCAAAATATAAAGAATCCCTATGAAGATATTTTTAATCCAAATCGCCGGTTTAATATTATGAAAATATTTAGCACTATTAACTACAATTTTAAAAATATGAGCAGTTTAATAGCATCAAAATTGTTTATTGAAAATAATCCTGATAACAGAGTAAAAGTTGTGGAAGTTGAAGGAATAAAATATGGAATTTACACTGATGAAAAAAATATAGAACACAAAGTTTTAAATACCTGTCCCCATTTAAAATGCAGTCTTATATTTAATGATACTGATAAAACATGGGACTGTCCATGTCACGGTTCTAGATTTAATATTAACGGTTCTATTGTAAAGGGACCAAGTGTTTATAGTATAAAGATTGATAAAAATTAAAATTAATTTTATAATCAATACATGGAGGTATTAATGGAAGTAAAGCATATTGGAAGTGGTTGTGGTGTTATGGTTATTCGTAATAACATGATTCTTCTAGGAAGAAGAAATGAAGATCCAGAAAAAGCTGATAGTGAACTTCATGAAGAAGGAACTTGGACCATGCCTGGTGGTAATATTAAATATGGTGAAACTTTTGAACAAGCTGGTAAAAGAGAAGTAGCAGAAGAAACTGGAATGCATGCTGATGATTTAGAAGTTATTTGTGTTCAAACAGATAAAAATGAACATGCTCATTATATATCTGTTGGTATGATAGCTCATACTGTTGCTGGTAATCCTCAAATAATGGAACCTGATGAAATAGTAGAATGGAAATGGTTCCCGCTTGATAGTTTACCTAATAATTTATTTTCACCAAGTGAAAAGACAATAAGATGTTATTTAAGTAAAAAATTCTACATCGATTAAAAAAAGAACTGACATTAAAATCTGCCAGTTTTTTTGTACCAAAATTTACATCTATATTTTCGTTGAACTTCTATACATATCATGTGATTCTACTATTCCCATACTACCAAGGGCACTCTTACTTAATTTGTATCTAGTATAATTAATACCACCAGGATTTATATGAAGGCTTCCTGCTCTAGCTATTTCTTCTTGACTAAGCGGAATATCATAACAGCTATCTTTTTTTCTTGCTTTTTCCCTTATATTATCATATTGTTCAACAACTTGAGCATATATAGATTTTTGCTTTTCTATTCTTTCTTTCTCTACATCAGTCGGATTATCTGGAGGTCTTGTAAATAAAACTTTATTGAATTCTTCATCTCCGTATAACCCTTGTTCACCATAATTTCTTAAATTATTATGTCTTCCACCGCCAAAACTTTCATTCACAACACCATTAACAATATACTGATTTAAATTCTCAACTGATGCATTTGGACCTTCACCAGATGCCTTAACAAAATTATCATCATGAATCAGAATAGCTCCATCCATTGCCATTCTTGCCAAGTTATAATATGATGAAGGAAATGCTGTCATTGAAATTTTTTTATCACAGCCATTTATAAATTCAGAAATCATATCTCTTAGTTCTGCTTGTCCCAATAAACTACTTGGATTCTCATTAAATCTCGCCATATAATATAAAACTGTAGTCTCTTCATCTTGTGAAGCAGTTAGCATATACCAATCTCTTCCTACTGAAAAATCAGCTGCGGAATCATAAGTTTGGAAACGAAGACCATCCATTATACTATTAATGCTTGAATGATAAACTGCATCTTGAATAAATGCTCTACTATGTAGCCTCTGTATCCTATATTTTTCTGGTAAATCAGAACATAATTCTAAATTCCTATATTTCTTAGGTGGATCTTTGTACTTTTTTGTTTCAGTTATCACTTCATCAGTAGTTTTACGTTCTCTACTTAATAGTTCCATATCACCAAAAGAAGACTCTGAAGTATATGTTCCAATAAAATCATCACTCGCAGTAACTACCCTATCAATATCAACAGATACATCTGTAAGGATTTCTTTGACTTCACCATCAGGTAATCTCCCACCAGCTAAACCATTAAATCTAATTTTCTCTTGATTACGCTCTACTACAATGTTTCCTACAACTTCACCATCACTATTTTTAACTACAAGAAGTCTCATATCATCTGATATCATAAGACTTTTCTTTAATTCAATTGGACAATTGACAAATTTATTTTCTGCATCAAAATACATCAAATAACTATCCCATTGACGTAATAATTCATAACTATATGTTCCTCTATTACCAGCAATATAAGGAACAGATGACCCATTTCTCTCTAATGCAGTTAAATAATATTCTTGCAATTCTTGGAATACATTATAATAAATGCCATTTTGAAGCATTACTGCTGCTGCACCAGACGAATTTATTGCCATATTATCATATTTTAATGTATTTAAATTCCACATTTCTTCTACACTGCAAACGCCAAGCCCTAACTTACTTTTGGATATCTTTCCAAACCAATCAAGGCTTTCTTTACCAACAACACTAGCATATCTATAAATATCTTTTCCACAAATTAGAGAATAATTAGTTTGAAGATTATTTAAATACTCTGAATTATTTTTAGAAGTTATTGATTCAAATAAAACTGACAATATATTAAGATTCTGCCTCTTTTGTTCTTTAGCATACCAAATATTAGACATAACTTCTTCACTTGCAGTTCCCATACTAGACATTACATTTGAAACAACTTCATTAATTCTATTCTCAATACTTTTCTTATCCTCACTATTAAAATAATCAAAACTAATAGCAAGTCCATTTAATATCTTACGATATTGCATTTCCTCATATATATTATCACAACCCATGTTTTGTAAAAATTCTTGTGCAAATTTTGAATATGCCTCACTAGAATTATAAACACTTTCAATCATTGAAGGATTAACTCTTGCAACCAAATCTAAGTCTATCTTATTAGCAACACCATTTAATTCATTATGCTCCCGATAAAAATTAATCCAATCAGATAAAATTATCGGTGCATGACCTAAAACAAATCTTAAACTTGATTCTGATTGATTTTCACAAACTATTCCATCAAATGAAGTACCAAAAAGAAGTTCAAATCCTGTCTTCATTCTTGTTTCATCCATTTCTAATAATTTTGAAGCACATAATCTAAGATTGATATTTTGTTTTAATTTATTAATCTCTTCCTGATTTGAAAAATCTGTATTTGCTACCATCATCACCAAAGAATTATTAAAATTATCATTAAAATTAATTATTTCATTATACTCAGTGCGAGTTCTAACATCTTCTTCATATCCAGTTGAAAGAATAGTCATATCCCAAATATTTCCTACTGTAAAATAATCAAATAGCTTCTGAAATTTTGCCTCATTCCCTTTAACGATTTTCCGAAGTATTTTTATAGATTCCTCATTTTTAGTAGTGCTTACTTCTTCTCTTTTATAAAAATAATCACTTAATCTATCAATAACAACGGTTGTATAAAATGATAAGCCTGCTTCTTCACTAACTGTTATCGGAATTCCACTATAAAAACTACTCTGTTTCATAATATTTGCATCAGTAGAAACTCCTTTTTGGGCAAGTATAAATTGTTCCAATTTAGCCCTATATTCTGAGTCAAACATAGAAGCAGATTTTGAATTATTCCACTTCCACAAGTAGTTTAATAAGTCTTTATCAGAATCTACTAACTCTTCATCAAATGTTAATATAATATTCTTAAATAACTCTACATCATCTATTTCTCTAACTAAAGACTTAAGCTTATTGACAACCAATTCATCAGTTCCAAAAGTTTTAAAAAATGCTAAGCTACTATTGTTTATACATCTAGTAATTGCTTTATCAATAGTTGAATCTGTTTTTATCAAAAGTTCATGAATTTCTTCATAATTAAGAGTCCCATTAATCAAATCTTCTAATATTTGTTTATCACCAACTACATTTTTTAATCCAAATAGTTGTTGTGCACTCAAATCAGTTGATAAAAGAAATTCACTTATTCCAATATCTACAGGGACATCTTGTAATTTTTCTTGCAATACCTTTGAATCAGGTAATCCTAAAATATCATTAATATTAAATGACATCCCTGTCTCTAGTTTTTGCAATATTAAAGCTACCTCTCGCATGTTTAAGCTTTTATTCTCAGAAACAAGTTCTTGAAGGATAGTTGGTAAATAAGAAACTGGTAATAATCCTATTTCTTCATTCTTTAAAGTTGCACACTCAAAAAAAGTAAGTGGTAATCCCATTTCTATTTTATCCATAACTACATTATTTTTAACAAGTTCACCATATCTTTCATTTATTGATTCTGGTAAATGAGTAACATCTACTTGACTACAGCTTTCAATTCTAGACAATAATACATTAGCAGCCAAACTACTAACATCATAAAAGCCACTGTCAACTTCAACACTATTAATAACATAACTTGCATTCTCAATTGATACTTCATTAATAAGATTTATAGCATCCTTTACCCCAATTGTTAACTTAATACGTTCAATATTATCATTAATAAATTTTAAATTACGCATATCAATAAGTTCACTAGTTACTATAATACCAATTTTAGCTCTTAAATAAAACTCCTCTAGCAAATTCTTTTTACCATGATACTTATCAATAAAATCTCTTTTCATAATGTCACTCACTATTCTTTAATTAATTATAACATATCACTATAAACAATAAAATAACTTATAAATATACTTACAGCAAATAAATTTCAAAAGACTGATAATTTAATTTTAATCATCAGTCCTTAATTATAATAATTTATTTTATTCTTCTACATAAATAGCTTTTGATTTACCAAGCATTGATGATTCCAATTGAGTATCTAATCTAGTCTTACCATTAACAGCATTATATTTTATAGTGTAATTGACAATTGGATTACCACTAAATGAACCTGGACCTACTACAAGGGTAGAACTAGGTATAACAAGTGTACTTAATTTATTACTCTGAAAAGCAGAACCTTTTATCTCCTTAACTTTATTACCCAAAGTTAAATTATCAATCTTATTGTTCTGAAAAGCCGTCATCTCAATAATTTCTACACTATTTGGAATCACTAAAGTTGTAAGATTATTGAAACCAAATGCACCTGATTCAATAGTTTTTACATTCTCACCTATAACAAGAGTTTCAATACCACATTCATAAAAAGCAGATACACTTATCGAAGTAATAGAATTTCCAATAACAAGTTTCTTTATAACCACTTGCGAACTTCGACCCATGCCTTGATGAAAAGCATGTTCACCTATTTTAATTAAAGAATTTGGTAACACTAATTCATCAATTGATACTGAATTAGATAAATCAGCAAATGCTCTTGCACCAATTTCCTCAAGACCCTCATGAAAAATTATTTCTTTTAATTTTGTACCTTGAAAAGCCCAAGTTCCAATTTTTTTAACATTTGGTGGTATTTCAATTGATTCAAGATTTATAAATGACTTAAATGCATCATTATTAATAACTGTAATTCCAGGAGGAAGCACTATTTTTTTGGCTGCTGTTTTTATATTAGAAGATGTTCCAAGAAAATTCCCACCTATTCCTGTTATTTTCACACCACCAACATAATCAGGGAATACAACAGTACCACTATAATTACAATTTTCACTTGATGACCAATTATTATTAGGCTTAACATAAACATTTTCAATAACTGACCCATTTGCCAAAACACATCTTTCATCAAGTTTTGACAAACTAGCATAGTATTCATCATAACTTTCTTCTTCCTCTTCAACAGGTACTGTTGGAATCTCAAACTCACAAGTCTTTTTATCAATTATACCTACTCTATTCCTATCTTCTATTGATAACTCCATATCAACATCAAACTTACCTGGAATTATCGAACTAGAAGTTATTTCACTCTCTCCTACTAATGGAACACCCATATTTCCTTTATCATAAGCTGTCCAATAATAATGATGCTCTATTCCATCAAAAGTAACTATAACATAAGCTTTCTCCCAATCACCAAAAGGTGAAGGTCCACCCTTTTCTAAATCAACACATTCAACTGGAACATAATAAACAGTACTTGGACTTCTAAACACATACTTACGAGATGTAACATCACTCCTAACTGCATTAATATATGATTTAACAGTTGCTACATAAGTATTTTTTTTAGAAGACAATAAATAATTATTAGCTGCAGGAACAGCAATTAACATTATAAGTCCTATTATAAATATAATAGCTAATAGTTCAATCATTGTAAAACCATCTTGCATGGACTTCTTATTTTTATATACTACACTTTTTTTATTTGTACCCTCACCCATAAATATCTTCTAACCTCCATCGTTATTATACAATTTCAGTTTATATACATTGAATGTTAAAGTCAATAGAAAAAGGAAAAAAAGAACTAAAAAATGTAAAGATATTAAAGAAAGAAATATCAGTTATTTTACTTTAACAAGAGTTCTATGATTTTTAAATTTACAAATCTTTTTATATATAAAACTAACTACAAGAAAAACTATTAAAAGTCTTATTGGAACTTTAATTTTATCCATAACATCACTTAAAACTGTCCAGTTATTTCCAAGGGAATAACCAAAATATACAAATACAAATGTCCAAGGGATACTTCCTAATGTTGTATAAAGTATAAACTTACTAAAAGAAAGCCTTGCCACCCCAACAGGAAGTGATATAAGAGTTCTAATAATTGGTATATTTCTCCCCACAGCTGCAGCTATAAGTCCATACTTATCAAACCAACCATCACTTTTTCTTATATCCTCTTCTTTCATAAAAAAATACTTACCATACTTATTAACAAATGGATATCCACCATAATAACCCATTGCATAAATAGCTATTGCACAAAAAACACTACCAAGTAGCCCAGTTACAAATGCCCACCAAAAACTAAATACACCCTGCCCTGCAAGTATTCCACTTGTTGCAAGAATAAGCTCACTAGGAATAATAATTATAACAGCCTCTAATACCATTCCTAAAAACATTCCTAAATAGCCAAAATCAGCTATTAACTTTAATACATAATCACTCATATACACCTCTATTAATTATATTAAAGATATATTATCCTATGAAAAAAATAACAAAAAATATTCTACCATATACCAAAGTTAATTACTTCTTCAGTACACAAGTAGAATTATACATGATATAATCATACTAATATGAAAGGAGCTTTTTATGGTTTTTTTTGCAATATTAATAATGCTTATGATAGTAGTATTAATGTTCTATGTTAATGGAACAGGTTTATACCCTTTTATAAATCTATTTTTCACAATTAATCCAAGGGATTATTGGATAACATTTTCGTTAGTAAATATTTTATTTATATCTCTATTATTCTTTCAAAACAAATATGCACACATTATTAATGGTTACTGGATGGCAATATCAGCCTATTTATTTATGTTCAGTATTTTAGCTTCTATTTTAAAACTATTACCAATGGGCACCACTGCAATAAAAATTATTGATATATCAAAAATAGTATTAATTTTAGTAGTTGTCATCATTGGAATGTTTACTGTTAAAAATCTAAAAGTAACTAATTATTCTATTAAAACTGATAAATTTACTAATACCTTAAATATTGTATTATTTTCTGATACACACTTAGGTCATCAAATTGGTTATGATACTGTTGCTAAGATAGTTAAAAAAGTAAATGCTGCAAAACCAGATATAGTGTTTATTCCAGGTGATATATTTAATACTGACATAAAAAATATAAAGGATTTAGAAAAAGTAACTGATGAATTATCCAAAATAAAAGCCAAATATGGTGTATTTGCCACACTTGGTAACCATGATGGATATAAAGGTAATGATGATATAAGAAAATTCTTAGCAAAAAGTGATATTATCCTTTTACAAGATGAAGTCTATACTGTAGATAACATAGTAATCGTTGGAAGACTTGATGCTAGACCAATAGAAAGAGAACTTAAAGATTATAATAGAAAAAGCATTGAAGATTTAGTAGCAGATAGTGATGAAAAAAAATATACTATTCTTCTTGACCATCAGCCAAGTGATGTTGATAATGCTATTCTTAATAATATTGACCTAACACTATCTGGACACACTCATAATGGGCAAATATTCCCAGGTTCATTAATAACAAACTCTATATTTAAAGTTGGGTATGGTCACAAAAAATTTGACAATACTGATGTTGTAGTCACAAGTGGTGCAGGATTTTGGGGTCCACCTATTAGAGTTGGAACTAAAAGTGAAATAGTTAATATAAAAATAAATTCGAAATAAAATGCCTATTATATACAATGTCATTAACTTAAGGGATTTAGAATAAGACTACTGAAAAAAAGCAGTGTTTTTTTTGATGTTTAAAAAAACTGTATTATAATAATATTAAGAGGATA
>JGI994J12354_10002226_pt1 | contig 19086 bp, 13 predicted proteins | sample IntmicLarv3ML3BL_FD_12354 | JGI IMG/M metagenome (IMG submission 12354)
CGCCCAGCCGATTCTGGTCAACCACATCAAGGGTCGCATGGCACTTGCCCACAATGGAAATCTCATAAACACCTCAGAGCTTCGCACACAGCTAGAGCTGCAAGGCTCCATTTTCCACACAACAAGCGACACGGAGGTTATTTCTTATATAATCACAAAAGAGCGCCTTAATTCCGACACCATTGAGGACGCGGTAAGCCGCGCCATGGAGAGGATACAAGGCGCCTATTCGCTTGTTGTCATGAGCCCCTCAAAGCTCATCGCCGCGCGCGACAAAAACGGCTTTCGCCCCCTGTGTTACGGCATAACAGAAGACGGCAGATATGTCGTGGCAAGCGAATCCTGCGCCCTCGATGCCGTCAGCGCAAAATTTGTGCGCGATATTGAGCCGGGCGAAATCATGGTGTTTGACAAAAACGGCGCACGCAGCATCACAGACCACTGTGACAAAACCAAAAGCTCCGTCTGCGTTTTTGAGTATATCTATTTCGCGCGCCCGGATTCTGTGATAGACGGCTGCTGTGTTTATAGCGCGCGAATGCGCGCCGGCGCATTTCTCGCGCTGGAGCATCCGGCGCAGGCAGATGTCGTCATCGGCGTTCCCGATTCCGGAATTCAGGCTGCCCTCGGATATTCAAAGCAGTCCGGCATCCCCTATGACACCGGCTTTATCAAAAACAAATACATCGGCAGAACCTTCATCGCCCCCGGGCAAAAAAGCCGCGAGGACAAGGTGAAAATTAAGCTAAACCCAATCGCCGATGTGCTTCGCGGCAAGCGCGTCATTCTGATAGACGATTCCATCGTCCGCGGAACGACAATCGCGCGCATTGTAAGCCTTCTCCGCGAGGCTGGCGCAACGGAAATTCACATCCGAATCTCTGCCCCACCCTTCGTAAACCCCTGCTACTACGGCACCGACATCGACTCACGCGACAACCTAATCGCCTGCCAGCACACAACCGAGGAAATCTGCTCCATAGTCGGCGCGGACAGCCTCGGCTACCTCAGCATAGGAAGCGCCATGCAACTAACAGCAGGCGCGAAAAAACGAGGTCTGTGCGCAGCCTGCTTCAACGGAGATTACCCAACGCAAATTCCTGCCTCGCCATCTAAGAGCAAGTTTGAAAAAAAGCTCTCGGAGTAATTTTTTAATCCTCTCGGCGCGGCTTCAACAAACTAAAAACACGGAGGCAGCTATGAAAAGCTTTAGCGAATCTTACGCCGACGCGGGCGTTGATATAACAGCCGGATACCGGGCTGTGGAGCTTATGAAAAGCCACATTGCAAAAACCGAAACACCAGGCGTTCTCTCCGGCATCGGCGGCTTTGGCGGCCTTTTCATGCCAAACCTCACAGGGCTGGCCGAACCAATTTTAGTCTCCGGCACAGACGGCGTGGGGACAAAGCTTAAAATAGCGTTTTTGATGGACAAGCACGACACGGTCGGCATAGACTGCGTTGCAATGTGTGTCAACGATATCATCTGCTGCGGTGCAGCTCCCATGTTTTTCCTTGACTATATCGCCTGTGGCAAAAATGTCCCGGAAAAGATTGAGCAAATTGTCGCCGGTGTTTCCGCCGGCTGTGTTTTGTCCGGCGCGGCGCTAATCGGCGGCGAAACCGCCGAAATGCCCGGGTTTTATGGCTCCGGCGAATACGACCTCGCAGGCTTTAGCGTTGGCATCGTGGACAAGACCAAAATCTTAAATCCCGAATCCGCTCGTGAGGGCGATGTCGTGCTTGCCCTGCCCTCCTCCGGCGTGCATTCAAACGGATTTTCACTAGTCCGCAAGGTTTTTGACATTGAAAACTGCGACCTTCTCACCCCTCTGCCGCAACTTTGCGGCAAAAGCCTCGGCGAAACGCTTTTGACCCCGACAAAAATTTATGTAAAGCCCGTCCTTGAGCTTATCGGCGCTGTTAATGTCAAATCCATAAGCCACATAACAGGCGGCGGATTTTTTGAAAACATTCCGCGCGGCATTCCAGACGGTCTGTGCGCAGAAATTGATAGAAAAAGCATTCGCACCCTCCCAATTTTCGACCTAATCGCAAAAGCCGGCAACATCCCCGAGCGCGACATGTTCAATACCTTCAACATGGGCGTCGGCATGAGCATTGTCGTGCCGCAGGCGGATGCCGAAGCCGCGCTGCAAACACTTCGCGGCTGCGGCGAGGACGCCTATATCATGGGCAGGCTTGTCAAAGGAGATGAAAAAATTGTCATCTGCTAAAAGCGAGGAGCGAAGGGCAAAAATCGCCGTTTTCGTCTCCGGCGGCGGCACAAATTTGCAGGCACTCATAGATGCGCAAAAAGCCGCAATTATAAAAAGCGGCAAAATTTCCCTCGTCGTGTCGTCAAACCCTGAAGCTTTTGCCATCAGCCGCGCGCAAAGCGCGGATATCGCGCACGTAACAGTAGACCTCGCCGAGCTTACCACCCAGACAGATTTTGAAGAACGGCTGTGCGCCTTAATGGACCTGTGGCAAATTGATTTAATCGTGCTCGCCGGCTTCATGCGCATCTTGAGCGAGTCCTTCACAAGCCGCTTTGAGGGGCGCATAATCAATGTCCACCCCTCGCTCATACCTGCCTTTTGCGGCAAGGGTTTTTATGGTCTTCGCGTTCACAAGGCAGCGCTTTCCTATGGTGTTAAGCTCACTGGCGCCACCGTCCATTATGTAAACCAAACTCCAGACGGCGGTGAGATAATTTCGCAAAAAGCTGTTGAGGTTTTAGATAGCGACACACCAGAAACCTTGCAAAAACGCGTTATGGAGCAGGCAGAGTGGCTCCTTTTGCCGCAGGCATGCGAGAGCGTGTGCAAACAGATTTTGAAAGGCAGATAACAAAATGACCGCTTATGTAAACCACGACATAAATAAACTTCTCGCAAAAAACAGCTATCCCGGACGCGGAATTATCTCCGGCATTTCGCCGGACGGCGATTTTATCGTTTGCGCCTATTTCATCATGGGTCGAAGCGAAAACAGCCGAAACCGCATTTTTAGAGAAACGGACGACGGCATCAAAACCGAAGCTTTTGACCCCACGAAGCTCTCGGACCCTTCGCTTATAATCTATCACCCGGTTCGCTTTTTTGGAGAACAAATAATCATCACAAACGGCGACCAAACGGATACAATTTGGCAGTTTTTAAAAGGCGGCTCTACCTTCGAGCGCGCGCTTGAAACACGCAAATTTGAACCGGATGCACCAAATTTCACGCCACGCATCTCCTCCATTGTGTGCGCCGACGGGTCTTATACTATGGCTGTTCTAAAAAGCGCCGATGCAATCGGCAGTGCCTGCGCCCGAAATTTTTTCTCGTTTCCAGCGCTTTCCGGCGTCGGGCATTTTCTGCACACCTATGACGGCGACGGCTTGCCGCTTCCAAGCTTTAGGGGCGAGCTGATACGGATTGAAACTTCAAATGACATGGACAATTTTGCAAGCGGAATTTGGAGCAACCTAAACGACGACAATAAAGTTTCGCTCTACATTTGCTATAAAAATCGAAAAACCGGCGAAATCCGCAGCAAAATCATCAACAAAAATACACAGGGGGCATTTTGATGGACTCTCTCGAGCTTAAATATGGCTGCAACCCAAACCAGTCGCCCTCGCGCATCTTCATCGAAGGCGGCGCGCTTCCCATCGAGGTTCTAAACGGAAGACCCGGCTATATCAACTTTTTAGACGCCCTCAACTCCTGGCAGCTCGTGCGCGAGCTTCGCGCGGCAACAAAAATTCCCTGCGCCGCCTCCTTCAAACATGTTTCCCCGGCAGGGGCAGCCCTCGGTCTCCCCCTTTCCGAAACGGACAAAAGGGTTTATTTTGTGGATTCAGGCGCCCCCCTCTCCCCCATTGCCTGCGCCTACATCCGCGCAAGAGGAGCCGACAGACTCTGCTCCTACGGCGACTGGGCCGCGCTTTCCGACGAGTGCGACGAAGAAACCGCGCTCTATCTAAAAAACGAGGTATCCGACGGCATAATCGCACCCGGATATTCCGCAAAAGCCCTTGAAATTCTAAAAACAAAGAAAAACGGCAATTACAGCATTATCAAAATCGACCAAGACTACATTCCCCCAAAAACCGAGCTGAAGGATGTTTTCGGCATCACATTTCAGCAAGAACGAAACAACCTTGAAATTAACAAGTCGCTTTTAGAAAATATCGTAACGCAAAACAAAAACCTCCCCGAGAGCGCAAAAAACGATATGATAACCGCGCTTATAACACTTAAATATACCCAGTCAAATTCCGTGTGCTTTGTGCTGGGCGGTCAAACCGTCGGCGTTGGCGCCGGTCAGCAAAGCCGCATCCACTGCACGCGCCTCGCCGGCAGCAAATCCGACACCTTCTCGCTTCGCCGCCATCCAAAGGTTTTGGACCTGCCATTTTTGGACAATCTGCGCCGCCCGGAAAGAGACAACGCAATAGACATCTACATCTCCGACGAGTGCGAGGACCTTCTGCAAAACGGACAGTGGCAGCGCATTTTCAAAACCCTCCCCACAGCGCTCCTCGCGGCAGAAAAACGCGACTGGCTTTCAGTGCAAACGGGCGCAACAGTCGGCTCGGATGCCTTTTTCCCCTTTGGCGACAATGTCGAGCGCGCGCGAAAAAGCGGCGCTTTGTTCATAGTGCAGCCCGGCGGCAGCATCCGCGACGACAATGTTATCGAAACCGCCGATAAGCACGGCATGACCATGTGCTTCACCGGGCTGCGGCTGTTTCATCATTAAATTTATTTTTTAAATCCGCAATCAAAACGGGCACAAGCAGAGCTTTGAATTTTAGGAGGATTTTGAAATATGAAAATCATGGTTGTCGGCAGCGGCGGAAGAGAGCACGCCATCATAAAAAAGCTTAAAAAAAGCCCCGGCGTTTCCGAAATTTTCGCGCTCCCCGGAAACGGCGGCATCGCGGCAGACGCAGTGTGCGTCCCCATAGACGCAAAGGACATTGACGGCATCGTCTCCTTCGCGCAAAAAGAAAGCATAAATTTTGCCGTCATCGCGCCGGACGCCCCCCTTGTCCTCGGCGCGGTAGATGCTTTAACCGCTGCCAAAATTCCATGCTTCGGTCCCTCCAAAAATGCCGCAATCATTGAAGGCAGCAAGGTTTTCTCCAAAAACCTCATGAAAAAATACAACATCCCAACCGCCGCATGCGAAGTTTTTGACGATGCGCCGAGCGCACTTTCCTATCTTGAAACCGTGCCCTACCCCACAGTTATAAAAGCAGACGGGCTTGCGCTCGGCAAAGGCGTTTTCATCGCGCAAAGCTTTGCCGACGCCGCGCAGGCGGTCGCCTCCATAATGCAAGACAAAATTTTCGGCACAAGCGGAAATCGTATAGTTATAGAGGAATTTTTGGAAGGGCCCGAGGTTTCCATCCTCTCCTTCACGGACGGAAAGGTCCTGATTCCAATGGTCTCTTCAATGGACCACAAGCGCGCCGAGGATGGCGACCTCGGTCCAAACACCGGCGGCATGGGAACCATCGCGCCAAACCCTTATTACACCGACGAAATCGCAAAAACCTGCATGGAAACGATTTTTATACCGACCATAAACGCCATGAACGCAGAAAATCGCACCTTTAAAGGTTGTCTTTACTTCGGAATTATGTTAACTACCTCCGGACCAAAGGTGATCGAATACAACTGCCGCTTCGGTGACCCGGAAACGCAGGTGGTTCTCCCTCTTTTAGAGAGCGACCTGCTCGAAATCATGCTTGCCACAAGCCGCAGCAAGCTCTCAGAGGCTTATGTTCGGTTTTCCTCCGGGGCCGCGTGCTGCGTTGTTTTGGCTTCTCACGGCTATCCGACAGCTTATGAAAAAGGCTTTGAAATTTCGCTGCCTGAGCTTTCGGAAAACGAGGAAATTTTCATCGCTGGCGCAAACCTTGAGGGCAAGCAGCTTAAAACAAGCGGTGGCAGAGTTTTGGGGGCTGTTTCGGTCTCCGAAAATTTAAGCGGCGCAATTTCCGGCGCTTATAAAGTGGCATCTGCTGTTCATTTTGAAAATGCATACTGCCGCCGTGACATCGGACAACGAGCGCTTCTGGCGCTTTTGGAGGATTAAAAAACACATGGTATACAGAATTTTTGTCGAAAAAAAGCCCTCGCAGGCAATCGAGGCGCAGGCGCTCCTTTCTGATGTGCGCTCGCTGCTTCGCATAAGCGGAGTTACAAAAATCCGCATCATAAACCGCTATGATGTAGAGGGCATAGCTCGCGAGCTTTTTGATGCCTGCATCAAAACCGTTTTCTCCGAGCCACAGCTTGACGCCGCAAGCGAGCACCTTGACACGCAGGGCGCAAGCTTTTTCGCCACAGAATATCTCCCGGGACAGTTTGACCAGCGCGCCGACTCCGCCGCACAGTGCATACAGATAATCAGCCAAAGCGAGCGCCCGGCTGTGAAAACCGCAAAAGTTTACATAATTTACGGAGAATTAGCTCCTGAAGAACTGGAAATCATAAAAAAATATGTAATCAACCCCGTCGAAGCACGCGAAGCCTCAATGGAAACACCCAGCACGCTTGAACTTAGCTACACCACCCCCACCTCGGTTGACATAATTTCAAATTTTTGCAAACTTGACGAAGCGGAGCTTCCGACCTTCATAAAAAACTATTCCCTTGCGATGGATACCGACGACCTAAAATTTTGCCAAAGCTATTTTAAAAGCGAAAACCGCGAGCCAACCATCACCGAGCTTCGCATGATTGACACATATTGGTCCGACCACTGCCGCCACACCACCTTCAACACAATAATCGACCATGTGGAGCTATCCGACCCCATTTTACAAAAAGCCTATGACGATTATATCGCCGCGAGAGCATCCCTCGGAAGAACCGCCCCCATCTGCCTTATGGACTTGGGGACAATCGCGGCGCGCTGCCTTCGCGCAACAGGACAGCTTGAAAGGCTTGACGTGTCGGACGAGGTGAACGCCTGCACCGTTAAAATAGACCTTGAAATCTCCGGAAAAAAAGAGCCCTGGCTTTTAATGTTCAAAAATGAAACCCATAACCACCCAACAGAAATTGAGCCCTTTGGCGGCGCGGCAACCTGCATCGGCGGCGCAATTCGCGACCCCCTCTCCGGGCGCGGCTATGTCTATGCGGCAATGCGCATAAGCGGCGCCGGAAATCCCCTTGCCTCCGTGGACGACACGCTGCCCGGAAAGCTTCCCCAGCGAAAAATCGTAACCTCCGCCGCAAACGGCTACAGCTCCTATGGCAACCAAATCGGACTTGCCACAGGCATTGTGGACGAGCTTTACCACGAGGGCTATGTCGCAAAGCGCATGGAAATCGGCGCTGTAATCGCCGCCGCCCCCTCTGAAAATGTGCGTCGCGAAAATCCGGCAGACGGCGATGTCATAATTCTCCTCGGCGGCAAAACCGGACGCGACGGCTGCGGCGGCGCAACCGGCTCCTCAAAATCGCACGACGCAAAATCGCTCGACACCTGCGGCGCAGAGGTTCAAAAAGGCAACGCCCCCGAAGAGCGCAAAATTCAGCGCCTTTTCCGAAACCGCGAAGCATCGCGTCTTATAAAACGCTGCAACGATTTTGGTGCCGGCGGAATTTCCGTTGCAATTGGCGAGCTATCCGGCGGACTTGAAATAAATCTTGACACCGTGCCCAAAAAATATGAAGGACTCGACGGCACAGAACTTGCAATCAGCGAATCGCAGGAGCGCATGGCTGTCGTCGTCGCGCCCTCCGCTGCCGCGCGTTTTTTGGCTCTGGCTGCCGAGGAAAATATCGAAGCGACCATCGTCGCAAAAGTCACAGCGCTCCAGCGCCTTAAAATGACATGGAGGGGAGACACAATTGTTGACCTCTCTCGCGAATTTTTGGATTCTGGCGGCGCAGAAAAACACATAAACGCAAGCCTCGCCGCTCCACAGCCCTTCGAAAAGCCGGAGGTGTCGGACTTCACAGCCGGCTACCTCTCCCTTGCCCAAAACCTCAATGTTTGCTCAAAGCGCGGACTTTCCGAGCGGTTTGACAGCACCATCGGTTCCGGCACAGTGCTAATGCCCTTTGGCGGCAAGCACCAGCTCACACCCATTCAGGCAATGGTGAACAAAATTTCAACCCCAACCGCAAACACCTCCACCTGCTCGCTTATGAGCTGGGGCTACAACCCATATATCGCAGAAAAAAGCCCATTTCACAGCGCCTTCCTCGCCGTTACAGAGTCTGCCGCCAAGCTTGTCGCAACCGGAGCGGACACTTCGGAAACCTATCTTTCCTTTCAGGAATATTTTGAAAAACCGGGGCACGACCCGGCACGCTGGGGCAAACCTCTCGCGGCGCTTTTGGGCGCTTTTCAGGCTCAAAAGGGTCTTAATATCGCCGCAATCGGCGGCAAGGACTCCATGAGCGGCTCCTTCGAAGCGCTTGACGTTCCGCCAACGCTCGTGTCCTTTGCTGTCACGGTGGACGAAATTAAAAACATAATTTCGCCCGAATTCAAAAAAGCCGGTCACCGCGTTCTCTGGCTAAAGCCCGAAATTGACGAAGCGACAGGTCTTCCCCTCTGCGAAAGCTTAAAAGAAATTTTTGAAACCGTCACCTCGCTCATGCGCGAGGGCAAGGTCTGCGCGGCTTACACCCCGGGCTTTGGCGGCGCGGCAGAAGCCGTCATGAAAATGTGCTTTGGAAACGGCATCGGCTTTCGCTTTGACTCTGCCGTCTCAGCGCAGGACATTTTCGCATACAGCTACGGCTCCTTCATTCTTGAAATGACGACAGACGATGAAATCGGCATCCCCATCGGCACCACAACCGTGGACGAGAGCATCAGCCGCGGCGACGAAGCCATCCCCCTTGAGAAGCTTCTCGCGCTTTATGAAGAGCGCCTCGAGAGCGTTTTCCCCTGCAACATCAAAACAGACAGCCCCCCCATCCCGGCATTTTCATATAAGAAAAAAAGCACGGCAGCGCCTTCTGTTTCCTGCGCCCGTCCCCGTGTCTTAATCCCCGTGTTCCCGGGTACAAACTGCGAATATGACTCCGCAAAAGCTATAGAATCCGCCGGAGCCGAGGCTGAAATTTTCGTTGTAAAAAATCTCAACCCCGAGGACATCGCGCAAAGTGCATCACACTTCGCCAAAAAGGTAGACGCCTCTCAGATGATTTTTATCCCCGGCGGCTTCTCCGGCGGCGACGAGCCGGACGGCTCCGGAAAGTTCATAACCGCGTTTTTCAGAAATGCTGCCGTCCGCGAGAGCGTCACCTCCCTGCTCGACAGCTCCGGCGGTCTAATCTGCGGCATTTGCAACGGCTTTCAGGCTCTCATAAAACTCGGTCTCGTGCCCTACGGCAAAATTATAGACATCGACGAAGCCTGCCCAACGCTCGCCTTCAACACCATCGGACGTCACCAGTCCAAAATCGTCCGAACCCGAATCGCTTCAACCCTGTCGCCTTGGCTGTCCTCCTGCCGCGTCGGCGATACCTGCTGCGTTCCCATTTCCCACGGCGAAGGACGGTTTCTGGCAGACACCGCGCTTATCGAGCGCCTTTCTAAAAACGGACAAATCGCCACACAATATATAGACCCCAATGGCAACCCAACAGACGATGTGCGCTTCAACCCAAATGGCTCCGCCTTCGCGGTCGAGGGCATCACCTCGCCAGACGGCAGAGTTTTCGGCAAAATGGGACACAGTGAGCGCATCGGCTCCGGGCTATATCGCAACGTCCCCGGAAAATACGACATCGGAATGTTCAAAAACGCGGTTAACTACTTTAAGTAACAATTATGTAAACCGCGTTACTTCCCAGAACAACAACAAGCAGACGGCTTTTGCCGTCTGCTTGTTACTTTTTGCTCTTTAGCCTCAACCGACCACAAGTATGCGAACCTGTGCGCCTGTGTCGAGTGTTTTGTTATAATATGCCGTAAGCTCAAGCCCGGAGGAGAGCGCATATGAAATACCATTCTCTGCCGATGTCCATGTTTTATTTCCAGTTATGTAAACTTGAACGCCGGAGCTAACCTTTACCTCCCTGCCGGACATAGTGACATACCAGTCGTCATCATCAAGATAAAATTCACTTCCAGAAACCTTAGCGCTGGAAAGGCTTATCGGCGTTGCCTTCGCATACATTTCGTTGTATGCAGCCAAAGCCACACCGCCATAACCCGGATTTGCCGAGTTATAGAGATATTTCACCGAACCCGTGGGGTCAAGGCTATTTTCAATGCCTATCGCGTCGTTATATGACGGCATCGTCATGTTTCCAAGATTTATGCCCTCAAATCCTTCATAAAACACAAACCTTCCGTAAACATAGCTGTTTCCCGTCACATCGTTCAGGAGCAAAACATCTATCTGACCCGCGCTGTTCAGATGATAATAGCTCACCTCGCTCGCTGTCAGCGTTCTCGTCCATGAAATCTCTTCAAAATCGGCACTTTTCTGCCCCGGCGCGCCGGAGAGACTATACACATATCCGCTCCCTGCCCATTCATAAATCGCGCAAGAGGGCGCAAGGCTATATTCTCCCACCGCGCCTTCCGAGATGTCTACCTTAGCAGATATTTTTACAAGCTCCCTACAGGCAAGTCTGCCATTTCCGGTCGCGCTAACGCTTACAAGACCTCCGTAAAGCTTCACATTCGCATCAATTGTATCTGCCGTGATAACAAGCGAGGAATCAGAGAGCGTAATGCTCCTTCCATCCTTCGCGAGAACGCCAATCATGTCAGCCGGCATCGCACTGCTTCTGTAAGCCGCCGCCACCTTGCAGTCGTCCGTTAGAAGAAGTGTCACCCTGTCGCCGATGTAAAAATCGCCCAAGGTGTCCCAGGCAGATTCCAAAACCTCAAGCGTGCAGCCGGAAACCGTTATCGTTTCCGCAGCAGCGATGTTTGGAAAAGCGCCCTCAATCGCGCCGCCAATGCGATAGTCAGAAACTCGCAGCGTTTTCGTCGCAGAGTCATAATAAGCAACATCATACCTAGCGATATCCTCCGCGGTAGCCGCGGAGGAGTTTTTTGTGATTGTATAGCTGCCAGAGGCACCCAGCTCGCGCGCAAGTGTGCTCACACTGCCATCCACCTGAGCAAGCGCCGTTGCAGAGCCAGAGGAAGAGCCAGAGGCGATGTAAATGTACCTAATCGCATCATCCTCGTCATAGTAAAGCCGCACATTTTTGCCAGACTGCGCATCAACCTGAAGATAGCCGCTCACGCTGTAATTATAGATGCTTCCGTTATAAATAACAGATGCGCCGCTGCTTACCCTGTGCGTTTCGCCGTTTGCGGCAGTAATTGTAGAAGCGCTCGCGGAAGACACCCTAACATCAGCATATTTGTCGGCAGAAGGCACAAAACCGATGACGCGACCTGCGTTGTTTAGAAGAAGCACGCCAACATAGCCCTCAAGCGTTTCAGAAACTGCGTTTCTCTGCGAGAAATACTCTATGGTAGCTCCCGTCGCGCCGATAACACATGCCTGAAGCTGCCCCGAGCTTCCGCCGGAGGAAGCGTCCACATCAAGCACAATGGCAGTTTGTGTGGAGGCAACATTTGCCGTTGTGTAAAAATATTCGATGGTGGTTCCGTTCACCTCGGTCTTAATTGCGTTGTATAAAAGAAGCGCCGCCTGACCGCGCGTAATCTTGTCGTTTGCCGAAGCATTCACGCCGTCGTTTATGCCAAGATTGTTCGCATAGTTTACATAATCTTCGGGCCATCTTCTGCCAATCTCATCATCGCTGTAACCCAGCATGCGAAGCAAAAGGGTTGCCACCTGACCATATGTTATGGCATCATTCGGACCAAAAGTTCCGTTTCCATAACCGTTTACAATGCCCTCGGTCCATGCGGTGTTTACATATTCGGTGTACCACACGCCGGGCTTCACATCTGTGAACAGCGCCTTGTTTGCATGAAGTGCCGTCTTGTCTGCAAGTCCCATCGCCCTCACAGAAAGCGCGCAAAACTGAGCGCGTGTCAGCGAACCGTTCGGCGAAAATTCCGTTTCCGTAATGCCCTCAACAATTCCCATGCTGTTCAAAACTGCCGCGGCAATGGCAACATTTTGGTCGTCTATGTCCGTAAAAGCTGCCGAGCCGGGTGTTAACATAATTCCGGCAGCAAGGCTTACAGCCAGACAAAGTGCTAATATTTTTCTTTTCATTTTCGTGCCTCCAATTGACTTCGTGCCCTCACGGGGTCATTTGATTTATTTGCAGAAAAATTCCTCAAAACTTCATTCACGAGAGCGCGTCTCAAATTATATTTATTCATAACGCAGCGCGTCTATCGGGTTTAGCTTCGCCGCCTTGTTCGCCGGCAAAAAGCCGAACAAAATGCCGATTGCAGCCGATGCGCCAAAAGCAATGGCAATAGAGCCAAGCGACGGCGTTACAGCAAGATCCACCTCAAGCAGCGCAACAAGAAGCATGCTCGCAATGGACGACAGCCCAAATCCAAAAGCAATGCCAATCACGCCGCCAATCGCCGACGTGACCGCCGCTTCTATAACAAACTGGCTCAAAATATACCGCTCCTTCGCGCCAAGAGCCTTGCGAATGCCAATCTCGCGCGTTCTCTCGCTAACGGAAACGAGCATGATGTTCATAATTCCAATACCGCCGACAACAAGCGAAATCGCAGCAATTACAGCCAGAACGGTAATCATAACAGTTAGCATCTCGCTCATCATGTTCAAAATTTCCGTCATGCTGATAACCATGTAGGCATCGTCGCTACGGAAAATGTCATACAGCTCATTTTCAAGCACCTGCTTTGAAGCCGTTGCGTTATCCTCAGACACAATCATGACAATATATCCTGCAATGTTCGCGCTGGTAAGCCGCACCGCAGTTGTATATGGCACATAGACATAATCGTCCGAGCCGCCCTCGCCGCTGCCCTCCTCCTGTGTTTCCAAAACGCCGACTATCGTAAACTTGTTCGCGCCAATTCTAATCGTCTGTCCAACAGCGTTGCCGCCGAAATATTCCTCGGAAATGTAACTTCCGACAACGCAAATCTTCTCACGGTTTATAATGTCGGTGTATCGAATACCGCGACCATCTATAATCTCATCATTGTAAATATAAAAATAATCCTCGCTCACGCCAACTGCCGATGTGCGCCCCATAGTTTCTGTTCCAATCTTCACCGTTCCTGCCACATAAACAGCCGGCGAGATTGCAACAAAATGCTCAGGGTTTCGCTCAACAATGTCATACATGTCCTCGTCGGAAACCGTGGCGCTCGAGCCATATCCCGTAAACTGCACCTGAAGGGTGTTCGTTCCCATATCCTGAAACATGCCGGTCATATATCTTTCCATGCCATTTCCCATGCCGATGATAACCATGACCGAGGCTATGCCGATGATGATGCCAAGCATCGTGAGAAAAGAGCGCATTTTGCTATTCCAAATGTTTTGAAACGCCTGTAAAAAGCTCTCTGTAATTTTCATAAATCCCCCTCCTCTCTCAAAGCTCCGGAGGCAGCGTCCGAAGAGGGACCGTCAAACACAATATTCCCGTCCGCAAGGCGTATAACTCGCTCCGCTGTCGCAGCAATCGAGTTGTCGTGGGTTATAAGCACAACCGTGTTGCCATTTTTGTGAAGTGTCCTCAAAATTTCCAAAACCTCGCGGCTTGTGCGCGAGTCCAGCGCACCTGTCGGCTCGTCCGCCAAAATAACAGAAGGACTTCCCGCAAGCGCGCGCGCAATGGAAACACGCTGCTGCTGACCGCCGGAGAGCTGGTTTGGAAGATTTTGAAGCTTATCGCCCAAGCCAACACTTTCCAAAAGCATCTTCGCAATATCGCGCCTGTCCGTTTTGTTCATCCCAGAATACATAAGCGGAAGCGCAACATTGTCAACCAAATTAAGCTTTGGCAGCAGGTTATATTGCTGAAAGATAAAGCCCAGCATCTCGTTTCTGATTTCCGCAAGCTCGTTTTTGTCCATAACGCCGACGCTCTTGCCGCCGAGGAGATATTCCCCCTCGCTCGGCACATCAAGACAGCCGATGATGTTCATGCAGGTGGATTTTCCCGAACCGGATTTTCCGACAATGGCAACAAATTCGCCCTCATAAATTTTCATCGAGATATCGTCCGCCGCCTTTATAACCTCGCCGCCGAGATAATAGTGCTTGCATAGATTTTTAAATTCAATAAGCGGCGTCTTTTCATCTGCCACAAGCGGCGTTTTCTCGGGAGCCATTAATAGCCGCCCCCTTCCACATACATGCCGCCGGAGTTCATAAGCATCATAAGCCCGTTGCCTGTGTATGAATCGGGAATGTATGCCACAATATCGCCCGGCTTTATGCCGGAGATAATCTCTATAAAGTCATTGTCCGATATGCCGGTTTGAACAACCACATATTCAAAGCCCTCCACAGGCGAGCCTTCGCCTGTCGTGCCGTCTGCGGTTTTCACAAGAACCCTGTTTCCGCGCTCCACCGCAGCAGATGGAACAGACAAAACGCCGCTTCTCTCGCCCGTAACGATGCTAACGTCCACATTCATCGCAGGAAGCAGCCCGTCAGTTTCATAAATCTCAACCGTCACAGGATAGGTGGTCACATTGTTCATCGTGGTGCCATTTATTCCAACCTTTGTGATAACGCCCTCATATTCAACCCCGTCAACCGCCTGAGCCGTTACAACCGCCGTCTGCCCAACCTTTATCCGGCTTATGTCAAGCTCGTCAACATGCATTATAAAGACAAGACTTGAAAGGTCATAAATCGTGCAAAGAACCTTTCCCGCGGATGTCTTCTCGCCCTCTTTAAAATATTTCTCGACAATCGTGCCTTCAATCGGCGCCTTTATCGTATAGTTATCAAGCACATCATATTGGCTCTGAACAGAAAGCTGCGCATCACGCAGAGAACTTGACGCGGAGAGAACCTCATCCGAGAGCGTGTCGCTTGAAAGCGTCAAAATGGTTTGACCGGCGCTTACAATTTCATTGTTATTCACATAAACCGTATCAATCTTGCCATTAATTCCGGCATAAACCTGTGTGCGCTCGCGCGCTTCAAGACCGTTTTCGTCTGTAATAGTGGGATAAATCGTCTCTCCCCCACCGGAGAGTGTGCAGGTTGCAGCATCGCCAACCGAGAGCGAACCAATGTTAGAAACCTCAACCGTAACCCCAAAGCAGGAAACGCCCGTCGGCGATGTCCGCCCAATGTCCGAAATTTCAGTAACCGTTCCTGTGAGATTGAGCATCCTGCCGGGCAAAGACACACTTGCCGTCATGCCTATGTAAACCACATCTCTGTACTCATCGCTGTAATACTCTGTGAGCTTCAGCCTTGAGGTGTCCTCAATCGTCGCAATGGCGCTTTGCATACCAATGCTGTTTCCGCTCGTCACAGAAATGCCCGTAATCGTTCCGGCAATCGGCGCTGTGACAATAAGCTCGCCAATGTCCGAAATTTTGTTGCTGTAATTTCTCTGAACATTTTCGAGGGAAAGCTCCGCACGCTCAATGCTGGTTTGTGCGTCCTTGCTGTCAATTTCATAAAGCACATCGTCTTTTGAAACAATATCGCCCTCTTCAAACGAAGCAAGGAGAATTTCGCCGGAAACAAGCGTTGTAACCGTGTAAGATTCAACCGGCTCAAGCGTTCCGCTTCCTGTAAGAACTGCGGAAATGTCGCGATTTTCGACCTCCTCCTGTGCATAAACGCTCTCAAACATGCTTTGATAGGTTTTGATTCCGTTTATAATGTTAATAGCCAAAATTCCAATCAAAATGGCAACAACAGCAAGCACAATCCACCTTTTTTTAATTTTTTTGCGTGGCTTTTTGGTCTTTTTTGCGACTGCCGCGCCTCCGGCTGCCACTTCCTCGTTCTTGGTTTTTTCTGCCAGTTTCATATAGCTCCTCCTACCTGCTTTGCAAAATGCCTTTAAGCGGCATCTATTACTTCGTAAGCGATATTATACAGGAATATCCTCTTCTAAAAATTAACTAACTGTTAAGTTTTTTTATACTTTTTGCTGGTTTTGGATTAATTTTTCATTAAAAAACGCACTCATAAAACGTCTTTAATTTGAATATAGATAAAGCATGACAAAGAAAGTCAGGAAGTGGTGTTTTTGAGAACCAACATTGAAGAGAGAGCCTTCGAGCTGGCGAAGTACATCATAGAAAACAAAGAAACCGTGCGCGCAACAGCGCGACATTTCGGAATCAGCAAAAGCACCGTACATAAAGACCTAACCGAACGCCTGGAAGCCTTAAACACGGCGCTTTACACTCAGGTTAAGGAAGTTCTTGAAACAAACAAGGCCGAACGGCACATACGCGGCGGTATTGCTACCCGAATTAAATACAGAGGACTGTGAACCCTCAGGTCATGGCAAAACATATCGCCAAATCCGGGCAGAATTTTTTTCTTCCGCTCAACCATCGCCTTTGGAAATTTTTCCAAAGGCGATGGATATAATATCCGCTTGCGGATATTATATCCACCCGCGTACATTGCATCACTGCTGCAAATCATGACATAATCGACCAAACGATGCCCCTTGTTCCATAATCTTAAATTTAATTTAATATCCGCACAGGTGAATATTTGGACATATCTCGCAGCGCTTAATATCATTGCCACAAAATGTATTTAACCGCCCTCGCAGCCACAATGCATCGGATTTTTGAATCCGGTGTATTTTTTTTGCGCTTGGTGAAATAATATCAAAAAATATAAGTTTTTTCATAAACTTCAAGAAATGAGGTTCTGTAAAAAATGGCTTCAAAGCATCTGGGAAACCAAACTGTGGCGCTTCAAAGCCCTCCTTACATCGCGGCTACCGCCTGCGTTGTCGGCAAAAAAGAGGGCGCAGGTCCGCTAAAAGCTTGGTTCGATTTTATAAGCGACGATTCATATTTTGGCGAGGCAAGCTGGGAAAAGGCAGAGAGCGTTATGCTAAAGCAGTGCTTTGGCATCGCCTGCGACAAGGGCAAAATCGCGCCAAGCGACCTGCAATATATCTTTGCCGGTGACCTTTTGAATCAGTGCGTCAGTTCCAGCTTTGCCATGCGCGATTCGGGAGTTGCTTATTTTGGGCTTTTCGGCGCATGCTCCACCATGGGCGAGGCATTATCCCTTGGCGCAATGTGCATCGACGGCGGCTTTGCCGACGCTGTGTGCGCCATGACCTCTTCGCATTTTTGCGCGGCAGAGCGGCAGTTTCGCCTTCCGCTTGAATATGGCGGACAGCGCAGCCCAACAGCGCAGTGGACCGTTACCGGCGCCGGCGCTGTGATTCTCAAAAACGGCGGCGGAAGCGGTGCGCACATAACGCACATTACAACCGGCAAAATTATTGACGCAGGCATAACAGACGCCGGAAACATGGGCGCGGCAATGGCTCCTGCGGCTTTTGAAACTTTAAAGGCGCATTTTGAGGACACAGAGCGCTCTCCCGAATATTACGATGCCATCATAACCGGCGACCTCGGGCGGTTCGGGCACAATGTGCTCATGGAGCTTTTTGACCGCGAGGGTCTCGGCTTTCCAAAAACCTTTACTGACTGCGGCGTTCTGATTTATGACAGACCGCGTCAGGACGCGCACTCGGGCGGCTCGGGCTGTGGCTGCGGCGCGGCAGTTTTGTCGGGCTATATTCTTCACAACATGCTCGAGGGCAAATGGAACCGGGTGCTTTTCTGCGCCACGGGCGCTTTAATGTCTGCGACAAGCGCAATGCAGGGGCAGTCCATCCCCGGCGTGTGCCATGCTGTCGCGCTTGAGAACATTCAGGAGGTTTAAGCTTTGGACGCAATTTTACCATTCATAAAGGCATTTGCAATCGGCGGCGCGCTCTGCGCCGTGGGACAAATCTTAATTGATAAAACACGCCTGACGCCTGCTAGGATTTTGACAATTTATGTTGTCGCAGGTGTTGCTTTGGGTGCGGTCGGGCTTTATCAGCCCTTTGCAGACTGGGCCGGAGCCGGGGCAAGCGTTCCCCTTACCGGCTTTGGAAACGCGCTCGCTCGCGGCGTTCGGGAGGCTGTGGAAGCCCAAGGCGTTCTCGGCGCGTTCACAGGCGGCTTCACAGCGGCAGCAGCCGGACTTTGCGCCGCAATCTTTTTTGGATATCTCGTCGCTCTCGTCTGCAAGCCGCAGGACAAAAATAAATAAAAAATGCCCCTGCCCTATTCATCATCAAGGGCAGGGCTACATTTACATAACATCAGTTTATTCAACATTATGTAGCTATATTTCGTGCAAAACCGCCTTTGCCCGGCGCACTGCGCTGCCCCTTTCGGCATAAAATAGCTTTGAGGGGCAGCTTTTAGATTTTTTGCCGGCTCTCAAAATAAGTAAATTTTCAAGGGTGATGTATTTTTTATGCCTTACAATAAAATAAGCTCAGCGCCAAGCTCGCCTTGCGAGTTTGGCTCGTTTTACAATTCAATCGGCGAAACCATAAAATGCGACTGCCCCCTTCCCTTTAGCCACACCGCGGCAGAGCGCTCCGTTTCAATAGATGTCGGGCGCACGGATATAACACTTGGCGCGGCTACATATTACCGTCTTACCCTCGGCGTGAATATAAGCGGCTTTTCCGGCACGACAGCGGTTGAGCTTTGCCAAAACGGCGTTGGTTCGGGGATTTATCTTCCTGTTGTCGCCTTTGGTGGCAGCAGTCTTAACCTAATCCTTCCGAGCGCACCAAGAACAGTTTTGCAATTTGTCGTGCGCGGCGGAAGCCTGACCCTCGCGCCGGGTGGAGTAAATGCTTATGCCTCGCTCAGCGCTTATGAGAGCTAGGGCAGCTTTTTTCTAATCTGTTTTTCATCTTCTACAATTTTTGTTTTAAGCTTTGCTTGTTAAAATGCTCGTATAAGATAAAAAACAGGGAGGATATAAAAATGATAAGCTTGCTACTGTTTCCGCTGCGCTTAGTTTGGAGCTTTGTTGGATTTTTGTTCGGGTTTTTGGGCGTTTTGCTGTCGCTGATTATAGGCAGCGTCATCATCGTCATCGGGCTTTGCCTGACCGCGACCATAGTCGGCGCGGTTATCGGAATTCCGCTG
>JGI994J12354_10002227_pt1 | contig 19079 bp, 17 predicted proteins | sample IntmicLarv3ML3BL_FD_12354 | JGI IMG/M metagenome (IMG submission 12354)
CTTATGCCAGTGCTTTTGCTCAGATTAAAATAAGCGGAAAGCTTGACCCAACGCTTAAGGAAAGCGCTGTCAAAGCGATGGAGCGATACAAAATAACTGCAAAAATTTTGGAATGGGGAGTAGAGTCGTCTGTGACCAACAAGATGATAGATGATTTATCAGCATTCAAAGCGTGAGGTTGAAAGTGAGTGATGAGTAGAGGAGAAAAACTCTGCGAGCGCGGGATTAAGTATACTGTAGCGGGTAAGCATGCAAAAGCTATAAAGTGTTATAACAAGGCGATTGAGCTTGACGCAAATGTTGCGGCTTTGTACCATAATCGTGCGCTTTCTTATTATTTCTTAGGGCAATACGACAAGGCTGTTCGGGATTATACCTTGGCAATTCGGATTGAGTTGGAAGATGAGAGCGGCGGTTTTCATCATGCGAATGTTTGGAATTATTCTCGACGCGGACATGCGTATGCAGAGTTGGGCGAGTACGATAAAGCGATTGCGGATTATGACAAGGCGATTGAACTCGCGCCTGATAATAAAGAATATCAAGAGTTTAGGGCGAAGTTGATTAGCGCTCGCTAACAAATGTCAGCGGTCACTGACAAAGACATCTTCGCTATAAAATATAAAGTCGTCAATGTCGCCGGGGGTGGACTGCCACTCTTCAAAATCAAGCGGGGTTATTGGCTTTAGGGCGTTTATGACTTGGCAGTCGTCTGAAATATATCTTTCCATAGTTATATCTTAAAAATTAGTATAATATACCTATTATATGTAGGAGTATCATTTTTATGAACATTTTAATTTTTTGCGAACATCATCAGGATAAATACGAGCCCGTAAGCCTTGTTTATCCCGACACTATGCACAGGACTCTCGGTTCGATTTTTGAGGGTAACAATGTGCGTTATGCTACTCTTGACGATATTAACGAAAGTATCACTGAAGAGATTTTGGCGGATACTGATGTTATGTTTTGGTGGGGACATCACAAGCACAACGATGTTCCTGACGAGATTTCAGAGCTTGTCGCGGGGGCGGTCATGAAAGGTATGGGAGCAGTGTTTTTGCACTCTTCGCATCTTGCTAAGCCTTTCCGCAGGCTGCTTGGTACAAGCTGTACATTGCGCTGGCAGGTTACGCCCGATTTGTCGGAAAACCTGTGGGTGAGTGCGCCGTATCATCCTATTGCGCAGGGTATTCCTGCGGTGCTTAATATTCCGCACGAGGAGATGTACGGCGAGCCGTTTGATATTCCGAACGCTGAAGACATTGTGTTTATGGGGTGGTTTAGCTCGGGCAATGTGTTCCGCAGCGGGGTGACTTTCAAGCGCGGTTACGGCAAGATTTTTTACTTCCAGCCCGGGCACGAGGAGTATCCTGTTTATCATGATGAAGTGATACGGAAAATCCTTTCGAATGCGGCGAGCTGGGCGAAAGGTGATGTGAGGAGAGAGGGGTTTGATTGTCCGAACGGGTCGGGGATTTAAGGTATTGCACCTCCTGCCATGAATGGCAACGCATTTCTTCCGGTTTGTCTACGGTTTGTGAAACAAACCGTGCGTGACCCGTCCACTCTCCGATGCGGAGGGCTTCTCACGGCGGGCACGCCCAAGCTTACGCTTTTATGGGCGTGGTTCCGCCTCGGACGGTCTGCGCACTTATTTAGGTCTGTGTAAGTATGTCAAAAATATATTGGCACATATAATCAACTAATCTTATATTACAATTAGAATTATGAACATTGGAATTATCGGATTCGGCGGCATGGGCAATTTCCATGCTGAACAGATTGACAGCCTTCATGCTGAAGGCTTTAAGGTTGTCGGGATTTATGACATCAATCCCGACAGGCGGGATTTTGCAGAGGGAGCAGGTCGCAAGGCTTACTCTACTCGCGAGGAGCTTTTATGCGACGACGAGATTGAAACAGTGGTGGTTGCCACGCCGAACAATTTCCATAAGGAAATTGCGGTGGACTCGCTCAATCACGGCAAGAATGTCATATGCGAGAAGCCTGTGGCGATGAATGCCGCCGAGTGGGAAGAGATGATGGCGGCGGCAAAAGCGAACAAAAAGCTTTTGGCGGCGCACCAAAACCGTCGTTGGGACAACGACTTCCGTACTGTGAAGAATGCTATCGACAATGGTACTCTCGGTACTCCGTTTTTCATCGAAAGCCGTGTGCAGGGCGCGAACGGAATTCCCGGAGATTGGCGGTGCGAAGCTGTTGCGGGGGGCGGAATGCTGCTTGACTGGGGAGTGCACCTTATCGACCAGATTATGTGGATGATAAAATCGCCTGTGGTTGAGGTTTCCGCTCAACTTTTGAAAGTGAAGTTCTCGGTTGACGACAACATCAAAGTTATGCTCCGCTTTGCAAATGGAGTTTGTGCGCTTGTTCAAGTTGATACGTACAATTTTACTCCCGGGGCGCGCTGGAGCGTTGCGGGTACGGGCGGGAGTATGATGATTAACGATTTCGGTTGCGGCGGGCGGATTGTGAAGTCTACTTTGATTGAAGAAAATTACGAACCGGGGATTGTGCATACTGCGGCGGGGCCGACAAAGACGATGGCGCCGCGGCCGAAGGAGAGTATTGAAGAACTCCCGCTTTCGGTTGCGCAGTGTGACCCGCGGGATTACTATCGCAATTTTGCGGCGGCCATGCGCGGCGAAGAAGAGCTTATTGTTAAGCCCGAAGAGAGCTTGGAGGTTATGCGGGTGATAGACAAGGCTTTTGAATGCTCGAAAGCTCTGTAATATTAGCGGGAGTGTTTTATATGGACATGCAGGCGATTAAAAAGATTGCTTTTGAAAATATGGGAAACAAGAGCAGTCATGAATTTAAGGAAAAAGGAAATAAATTTTATCATGGCGAGCGAGTCGCCGTGCTGGCATTAAGGCTTAGGAAAATTATTCTTCCGAATGACGATAGTCATGATGAAATAATAACAGTGGCGGCGTGGTTTCATGACATCATGAACGGCGGCGACAATCACCCACAAGAGGGAACGATGAAAGCTAGGGAACTTATATATTCATATTGCTCTGCCGAAGAGATGGATGAAATATGCGATATCATAAGTGTTCACGATGATAGAGGTGCGGGACATGAGGCTTTTTCTGTGTATACAAAGCTGCATCAAGACGCAGACCAGCTTGACCATTTCGGAACATTTGATATTTGGATGAGCTTTATATATGCTGTTCCTCATAATCAGACGATAAATGATGTAAGAGATTGGTTTATAAGCGAAAGGTCAAAAAATAATGAAAGATATAGAAGCGAACTGAACTTTGAAATAAGCCGCAGAATATTTGACGAAAAAATGGAATTTGTGGAGTATTTTGCAAATCGCTTTGATGTTGAAGTTTCAGGCGGGATTTGGAAAGAAGAGCAGTTCCAATAACAATAGAGCAAAAAACGCTTGCAATTTTCACCGAAATGTGATATACTACCCGTGATTGCCGATAGGTAACCACTGTTTGATATTCCCTTGGAGGATTTATGAATTGGAAAAAACAAAAAACATAGTTGAACTTAAAAACATCACTGTCGAATTCGACGGTGAGATTGTGCTTGATAATTTCTCTTTGTCCATAAAGGACAAAGAGTTTGTTACTTTCTTGGGACCCTCCGGTTGCGGCAAAACGACAACTTTGCGCGTTATCGGCGGGTTTTTGTCGCCTAATGACGGTGATGTGTTCTTTGACGGAGTTCGCATAAACGATGTTCCTCCGCATAAGCGGCAGGTGAACACTGTGTTTCAGAAATATGCTCTGTTCCCGCACTTAAACGTTTTTGATAACGTTGCTTTCGGGCTTAAACTTAACAAAGTTCCCAAGGCCGAAATTACTGAGCGCGTAATGGAAATGCTTTCGAAAGTGAACCTTTCGGGCTTTGAAAAGCGCAGAGTTACACAGCTTTCGGGCGGTCAGCAACAGCGTGTTGCTATCGCGCGCGCGCTTGTCAATCGTCCGAAGGTGCTTTTGCTGGACGAGCCGCTTGGGGCGCTCGACCTAAAGCTTCGGCGCGAGATGCAACAGGAACTTAAAGACATTCAGCGCGCCGCGCAAACGACGTTTATATACGTAACGCACGACCAGGAAGAAGCGCTTACAATGTCGGACACTATCGTCATTATGAACGAGGGTGTTATCCAACAGCAGGGGCGGCCCGAGGACATTTACAACGAGCCGAAAAACGCGTTTGTTGCTGACTTTATCGGGGCTTCGAACATTCTTAACGGCGTTATGCCGCGCGATTTTGCTGTTCGTTTTGCGGGAATTGAAACGGAATGTCTGGACAAGGGGTTCCGCAAAAATCAGCCTGTGGATGTTGTTATTCGTCCTGAAGATATCGTGATTACTGCTCCGTCGCAGGGAAAACTTGTTGGAGTTGTTGACGCGGTTATGTTCAAGGGAGTGCACTACGAAATTGAGGTCAAGGTCGGGGATTTGTACTTGCTTATACACTCGACCAAGGCGGCGGCGGTCGGCGAAGAGGTCGGACTTTCGATTACTCCTGACGACATTCACATAATGAAAAAACTTACGGAAGTTACTCAAAACGAGATTTTGGCAACTTCTACGGGCGAACATTCGTTCTATTTTTGGGGCAAGGAGCTCGTTCGTGAAGAGCCCCAGCTTGCTTCTGACACGGAATACAAGCTTACGATAAAGCCCGAGGATATTGAAATTGTGTCGTCTGACCATGCTGACATAGTGGCATATTTAGAGACGATAATATACAAAGGCGCGTACAACGAGATGATTTTCTGGTACGAGGATGATGCAGAAAACGAGCATCATTTGCTTGTACACAGCCAAAACGAAGAGGAGCAGGGGACAGAGCTTGGCTTGAAATTCGGGAGTATTTCTGTTTCAAAGGTAGTTGATTAACTATGTTTATTCCGATTTATATTATCTTTGCTGTTATGATAGTCCTTGCCGTTGTGCAATGGCTTTGGATTATTGTTGGGATTTTGAAGTCTTCGCCGAGGCGACGACAACATAGGTTAATAAAGCTTAATCTTCCTATCCTGCCGTATGGGTTGTGGATTATACTTTTTACTATTGTTCCGATTGGTATGATAGTGTTTTATGCTGTTACAGGCGGCGGGCTTGGCGATATTTTTAATAACTTTGATGTCATTTTGCGGTCGCTTATGGTATCATTTTTGACCACTATATTCTGCATTTTGTTCGGCTTTCCGTTTGCTTATTTCCTTTCAAGAATGTCAGAGAGGGCGCAGAATAACTGTGTGCTTTTAATCACTCTTCCGATGTGGACCTCTTTGCTTTTGCGGACTTATGCGTGGAAGGCAATTTTGAATAACAACGGGTTTTTGAACAACATTTTGGCGGCGATCGGGCTTCCGCGGCTTACTATCATTGGTACTACGGGGGCGGTTATTTTCGGTATGGTGTGCGATTTTATTCCGTTTGCCATACTTCCGATGTGGACGGCGATGAAGAAGATTGACGAAAACATTATCGGTGCCGCCAGAGATTTGGGCGCGGACGGCAAAAACCTGCTGTTTCGCGTGATTATTCCGCTTGCTATGCCGGGGATTTTCAGTGCGATTATAATGGTGTTTGCGCCGTCGGTGAGCACTCTTGGGTTTAACAGTTTGCTTGGGCTTAACAAGCATATGCTTGTGGGTGATTTGATTGAAAAGCGGTTTTTAGAGAGCAATGGAGCGGGCTCTGCGTTGGCTTTGGTGCTTACGCTTTTGCTTTTGATTATACTATATATAATGAACAAGTTTGACTCGGAAACTGTAGAGGCAACTTTAACATGAAGAAATTGTGGAGCAAATCTTATATCGGGCTGATACTGTTCATGCTGTATCTGCCGATTGTTGTCGTCATTTTCTTTAGTTTTAATGCCGAGAAAATGCAGACGGTGTTCAAAGGATTTTCGCTTAGATATTACGGCAATCTGTTCACGAACAGGTATTTTGCGCCGTACCTTTTGAATACAGTAATGGTGGCGGTTACCTCTGCCGTAACGGCGACCGTGCTTGGTACGTCAGCCGCTTTGGGACTTTCAAGACTTGGGCGCAGGGGCAAAAAGGTTTTTATGAACCTCACGTATGTTCCTGTCATCAATCCCGATGTCGTTACAGGAGTGTCGCTTTCGCTTGTGTTCTCGCTTGGCGCGGTGCTTTTCGGGCTTCAGAAAGGATTTTTAACTGTGCTTATTGCGCACATAACTTTCGGCGTTCCGTTTGTTGTGCTTAATGTTCTTCCGAGAATTAAAGGCGCGGACAAAGACCTTATGAATGCCGCGCATGACCTTGGGTGTAATAACATTCAAGCGTTTTTCAAGGTGCTTTTACCTGAAATTATGCCGGGGGTTATATCGGGATTTTTGATGGCTTTCTCGCTTTCACTTGACGATTATATGGTGGCGACATTCGTGTCGAGCCCCTCGTTTCAGACACTTCCGCTTAAGATATATTCCGAAATTAAAAAGCCGCTTTCGCCCGAATATAACGCGTTTTTCACTATCGTTTTTGCAGTAGTATTCATAGTACTGCTTATATCAAATTTAATCAACAAAAAAGGAAAGGTTAAAAAATGAAAAAAATTATTTCTCTTATTTTAATCGCTTGTCTTGCGCTTCCCATTGCTGCTTTATCTGCCTGTTCGGGGCAGGGGGGCGCGAGCGGAGTGCTTAACGTTTACAACTGGGGTGAATATATTTCAGACGGCGAGGACGACACGCTTGATGTTATCAAAGAGTTCGAGGACAAGTACGGCATCAAGGTGAATTATGTTACTTTCGAGTCGAACGAGCAGATGTACGACCGTCTTACTCGCGGGGGCGAGGGCGAGTACGACGTGATTTTCCCGTCTGACTATATGGCAGAGCGGCTTATATCAGAGGACCGTTTGGAAAAACTTGACCTTGGGAATATTCCGAATATCAGCGAGATTGACGAGCGTCATACAGGCGAAGCGTTTGGTTTTGACAAGGCGGGCGAGTACACTGTGCCGTACATGTGGGGCACTGTCGGGATTATTTATAATACCACTATGATGACGACTCCGCCGACTGGTTGGGATGCTTTTTTTGACCCTGCGAACAAAGGCAAGGCGCTTATGTTTATTAACGAGCGCGACAGCTTTATGATTGCGCAGAAATATCTTGGCATGGACATTAACACTGAGGACGAGGCGGAACTTAACAAAGCCGCGGACGTTTTGAGAAAGCAGAAAGAGGACGGCATAGTGCACGCTTACATTCAGGACGAGATGTTTGAGCTTATGGCAAGCGGCGAGGCCGCTTTGTGCAGTGCTTATCTCGGCGACATTTACACTATGATGGATGACAACCCTGACCTTTCTTACATTTTCCCGAAAGAGGGAACGAACGTTTTCCTTGATGTTATGGCTATTCCCAAGGGTGCGAAGAACAAAGCGAACGCAGAGAAGTTCATCAATTTCTTGTGCGAAAAGGAAATCGCGCTTGCCAATATCGAGTATACGAACTATTCCACGCCGCATAAGGGAGCATTCGAGGAACTCGATGAAGAGGTGCAAAGCGACGGGTTTGCATACCCGTCACAGGAGTTCTTGGACGAAAACTGCATGATTTATAAAAATCTTTCAGCGGCGGCGAACAAGCTTCTTGCCGATTTATGGATTGACATAAAGTCATGATGAATAACAAAGAATACGATGAGATGATTGCTCTCAAAAAAATAAAGCAGGGCACTTCTACGGCGGAAGATGCGGGATTTGAAGAGCCCGACTTTGAGGTCGAGCAAAGCGGCGGCGACAAGGTGAAGAACTTTTGGTATCATCACAAGTGGAAGGTTTTTGCCGCTATTGGCGTGCTGTTCGTTCTTTCTGTCATGATATGGCAGTTTACCGAGCGGGAGCACTTTGACACAGAAGTCTTTATTGCTGCCACGACTTTAGAGGACGGCAATGAGGCGTATTATAAGGCAGAGCTTGCCGACCTTGACGAAAATGGCATCGGGCTTTGGTTTGCTACGATAAAAACCGACGGGTCAAACGACCAGTTTACCGCCACGAACAAGCAAAAATTTATCATAAGTTTGCAGACAAAGCGGACGGAGTACTATGTGCTTGACGATGATGTGTATGCGTTTTATGAAGAGCAGCTTAAAGACAGTTTTGTGAAAGTTCGAGTGCTTTCGAATGAATTTACTCTATATAAAGTTAACTACTGAGGTTGAAAAATGAAAAAGTATATTTCTATTATAACTGCAATTTCAATTATCATTGCGGGTTTGACCGCTTGTTCTATGAATAAATCTGATGCTTTAGAGCCGGTAACTTTGGGAGAGCAACTTGTGCTTTCGACAGAGAATACAGAAGCCGGAAAGCTTATAAACGACAGCGGTATGAGCGGACTTTTGGCGGCGAACCACCTGCACGGCGACAGTGCTGACGATATGTATTACTCTGAAACTGCAGAAGAGCTTGTGTTTGACGTAGGGCATGCAGAAGCCTTGGGACTTTTGTATGTGTGGAACTATAACAATCCTGACGACCGCGGAAGCGGAGTCAAAGAGCTTGTGGTAAGCTTTTCGCTTGACGGGGAAAATTGGCTGTTTGTTGATGCTTCTAACATTTTTCTTTCTAAGGCGGACAAGGCGGAAAGCGACAAGCACGGCGGTATTGCCGCCAGCGGCAGCTTCGATTTCGGCGGAGTTGCGGGACGGTATGTTCGTTTGACATCGAAGATAAACTACGGCGGCAAGGGGCATGGACTTTCTGAAGTTCGGGTTTTCAGACATAAAACTCGTCCAAAAGAGGGTGAAATGATTTTCGGAAACTCGTTTGCGCCGAAAGATATGGACAGCGAAGGAGAGGTCGTTTTCAGCGGAGCAGGATTTTCTGATGTGAATACTGCTGAGGCAACGGTGGGCACTAATTTCGATAATATGTGGATAGGAAAAGGCCCGCTTGTTCTTAATCTTGACGGGAACTATCCTGTGAGGAAGCTCGCGTTTTGGAACTATAACGCCCCGTTACTGCTTTCGGTCGGAATTAAGGATTTTACTCTTTATTATACCACCGGTTCTCCGTGCGGTTCGGACGAGATTCTGGGACTGAATTTTGATGAGGGCGACTGGAAGGAGCTTGCGGAGTATACCCTGACTCAAGGCACGGGGCAAGACGGTATGGCGGTGAGCCTTGTGATTGACCTACCCGAGGACATTCACATGCAGCATTTAAAGATTGTTCCTAAGTCTAACTTCGGCGGTGACCCTGAAGCGTTCGGTCTTTCGGGAGTGCGTGTTTTCGCAGGCAAAGGCTGGGCGGCAGAGCCTTCGCGCAACTGGACGGGGATATTCTCTTCTTCGGGAAGTTTTCCGTATCACTCGATGCTTGAAGATACTGAAGATGGCTGGATTGGCGGCGACGGTATACATATTATCAATGTAAACGGCGAACAGAATTCAGGAAGCTCTTCAAAAGACAGCAAACTTATTTTCAGTTTCCAAGACAGTTTTACAGGAAATTTGAACAACTATACCGGTTGGGATCCGACTTATGGTTATGACAGTCGTATCGGCATGGTGAACCATGCGTACATGACGCTTATCGGCAACAAGCCCGACCCGCGGAATGTGCAGTTTGTAATCGGCAATACTACGAAAAACGCAGAAAATCACCCGGGCGGGAACATTTATCCCAAGGTATACTGGCCCGGTGACAGTGCGATTATTGACGGATACATGTACACAGAGGCGAATACATTTGACGGGCTTAGGCTTACGGGAACAGATCTTTGCCGTACTCCAATCAGCAAGAAAACGGGCTTTCCCGACTTTATGAATTTTGCACCTGAGATTTTGTTTGAAACGGAAATTAAAAAGTTAGAAGAGGGAGAGCCAGAGCCTGTGCCCGGCGTGGACGGCCCGCTTTTCGGGACTATCCTAGAGCAGGATGGGTACATCTATCTTTATCAGAGGTACAACAACAAGCTTGTTTTGGGGCGCTATACCAAGGCGGATTTTGCCGAGCGGAAGAATTTAGAGGTCTGGAGCGGTAGCGAGTGGACGAAAGACGCGAATGCGCTTGCCTCGCCCGAAGCGGCTTTGACCGAGTATCGACCCGGGAACGAGTTCTCTGTATCAAAAATGGTTGGCGGGGAGTTTGACGGTAAGTACATCAACGTATTCACTGCGGGTGATATCTTCGGGCAGGTGCAGATGGGCGTTGCGGACGAGCTTAACGGCAAGTTTGCCGAGCCTGTGAATGTTTATTATCCGCCTATCACTTACGAGCTTGCGCTTAGAAAATACAAGGATTATGATTATTGGGGCAATACGATGTGGATTCCTTGGAACTACAATGCTAAGGCGCAACCTGCTTTGTCCGCAAAGGGCGAGCTTTTGATGACATATCATTATCAGATAAACGGTGCGCCGAAAATCAATGATCATTTTCAAGGTGCGGCGATTGAGTTTGCTCATCCGACGTTTGTGTGTATGTTTACGATTTAGGGAATTTTGAATACTGAAAAATCCGCCTGTGAAAAGGCGGATTTTTTTGCGGCGAAGTATAGCACATATGCAAAGCACAGCGCCGGCCAGTATGGCACTGTGCCATACTGTATGTCAAGAGCCAAGGCTCTTGACATACATAAAACAAATTATCAGAGGGAGGACAGGACAATGAAACGGATTTTAGGAGTAGTGATTGCGGCGGTAATGGTGGTGAGTTGTTTTGCTAGTTTCAGTGTATCAGCGGAGGAGGTGACGGATGAAAATGGTTTTGTGATTTTGAATGGTGATATGCTTATTGGGTATGAGGGGACAGGTGGGGATATTGTTATTCCGAACGGAGTGCGGTGGATAATAAGTGATCCGTATTATCGACCGGTTTTTTTAGAATGTCCAACGATTACCTCTATATATATTCCGGAAAGTGTGGAGAACATAGCTAATCAACCGTTTGGAAAATGCATTTCGCTTTCAGCGATAAATGTTTCGGAAAATAATTTGTGGTATACATCAGTGGATGGAGTGTTATTTGATAAAGAAATGACAACATTAATTAGATATCCTGAAGGTAAAGTCGGGGCGACATTCACTGTTCCTGTTGGCGTTACGAAGATTGAGAGCCGTGCTTTTTTGAATTGCATTCAGTTGACATCGGTGTCTATCGCAGACAGCGTAGAATATATTGGAAGTCAAGCTTTTTACGCATGTAAGTCACTTAAAGAAGTGAACTTGGGAAACGGTGTTAATTCATTTGGTGTTGATACATTTTTTTCGTGCGATTCGCTTAAGTATTTGAAAGTTCCAGAATCGGTGGAGCTCATCTATCATGCTGATGGATGGTATCCGCTTAATTATACCCCCATTGTAATAAAAGACAGTTATGCACATAAGTGGTGTGTTGAAGATGGGCAGCAATATGTTCTTTTCATTTCTTCGCTTGACAGTGTGTCTGATGTGTTTGATGTTATGCAAATAATTGTAAGTGGAGCTCCTATTATTGCAGAGCAGGAGGCTATCGCCGACCTCAACAAAGATAGCAAGGTTGATGCTGCGGATGCTTTGGTGGCGCTGAAAATTCTTATAAACAAGTAAAAGCAAATAATAAACCACATCCAAAGGAAAGTCCTTTGGATGTGGTTTATATTTAGTTTAATAATCCACAAGGCTTACATTCAAGTCAACGCTACCCTGTATTCCCGAAACGGTTCCTTTGTCTGAATACTGCCACATTGCGTACGGCGAAGCAGTGTAGTTTGTAGTTGCCGTTGTCCAATGCGCAAGCCATATATCATATGACTGTAAGCGAGAGAGGTCAAGCTGGGTTTCCAACCAGTTCTTGCTTGAGTAGATTTGAGTTTTAAATCCTGCGTTTTTGATAGTATCGCAGAATGCTATGGCGAAGGTTGTACGCTGGGCTTTTGTTATTTTTGCGTCTTCTGTTCGACCTGTTTCACCGGCGAGCGTTTCTGCTTTTTCAATGTCGTATGCCACGGGGTAGTCAAGCTTTATATTTTTTATGCGGGCAAGGACGAAGTTCGCCTCTTCTTTTGCTTCTGCACTAGTGATTGCCTGAGAGTAGAAGTACACGCCGACCTTTAATCCTGCGTTTTTCGCGCCTGTAATATTCTGTTGGAAAGTTTTGTCCTCGCGCACGAGCCCCTCAGTTCCATAACCGCGGTAGCCAACGCGAATCATGGCGAACTCTACGCCTGCATTTTTGACTTTTTGCCAGTCTATGTTGCCCTGAGCGTAGGACACGTCTATGCCGACTTTCGAGCCGAGAACGCCATTATCATCGAATTTATAGCGGAACTGGCCTATGGTTTGCCAACCTTTCAGAGGCGAGCCGTCTTTGTAATAATACTTTTTGTCGTTGATAACTTGCCATCCGTCAGCGTACGCTGGCGGCAGTGTCGGCTTTTCGAACGGCTTATCAATCGGACGAGGCTTGATATTGTCCGCGGCGACATGGAGGATTAGAAACGCATCCTCCGCCGTTATGGACCCGTCTTGATTTAGGTCGTAGAGCAAAACCTCTTCCGGAGTTAACTCTGTAGGGGAGAGCACATATTTGCAGACTTTCAGAGCATCAATGGCGTTTACTTTGCTATTTAAGTCGACATCGCCAGCCCAAAGCGGCTCGTCCGCCAATGAGGTTATGGTGAATGCTCCGCAGAGCAGAACAGTGCACATAAGGAGTGCAGCGCACTTTATGTGTGCAGAAGTGGATTTAATGTATTTCATGCCTTGTAGTATACAACAAGGTTAAGAAAAATGCAAGGGGTTAATTTTGGTAAAATTTTTTTGGTGGAGTGACCCCAACTAAATCCGAACCTTAATGATGTTTAGTTGCTATGTTGGAAACTAATGAAAAGCAAATGTTCGCTTTTTTCTTTATAGGTCAATATTCCTATGCCATTTTCAAAAATTGATTGATATTGATATATGTCAACCTCAAATTTCTTTTTGCTATTATCAGGAAAAACAAAAGAAACATAAAAATATCGTCTTGGTTTTTTTACGAAACCTCGTCTTTTCTTTAAGCTTCGGATTACAATGTCCTCAGTTGACTTGGCGAAAACGCTTACGGCTGATTGAGAGATAGGCGCACCTATTAAACAAAATCGTTTTTTTAGATTCGAAAATTGTCTTACTAACCATTTTCTATTGCCAAAATAAGGCATCCCGTGAAACACAAAAAAGGGAATAAAAAAGCACAAGGCAAAGATGAAAACTTTCTGCCAAGAACTAATAAGAGGAGGTATGTACGAACGTTCCGCATTGTTTTCAAAACTTATGAACAATCTTCCGTCAATATTTTTGCTTCGTTGAGTTTCTTTATAAACAAGCACCCCGGTGTCACCAATCTGCGTGTTTCTATAAATCGAATCGTCAACTTTAAAGTATTTTTCAGAACCGTCTTCAAACTTAAAATGGATGCGCTTTCTGCGACTGCTTGAGCTGGTCGCCTTTTCCACAACTTCAACTTGTGCAGTCTGTTCGGGTAATGTTTCGAATTCTTTTTCGTCAACGACAAAAACAGCCAATAAAATACCCATAGTCGTAAAAATTACAATTGCAAATATTATACAAAACCATATTAATGCTTTAAGCATGGGGTCCATTTTTTTCTTTGTTACCATGTATAAATCCTTCCTATTCACATTTTTTATCCAAAAATACAATAAATCCGAACGCCTCAGCAATCAAAAAGATTGTCGGGTGGTTCGGGTTATATTGTCGTGGTGAGGGACAGAGGAGTAGAACCTCTTGATGTTTACCACTTTACTTCTCTCTCGGTTTCAGTATTCTTTTTGTAATGCTGAACCATTGGCATCGCCGCGAACAAAGAATTTTATAAGTCCCATTACCTCAAGCGCACGCTCTGACAAATCGTAGTTGCCGTTCTGCATGCACCAGTCGTAAACCACGCCGCGGCCAATAAGCATTATCATGTTGGCGGTTTTCATGGGCTCTGCGGTCGGGTCGAAGTAACCCGCCTCTTGCGAGGATTTTATAAAAAGGCTCAGGCTTTTTATGGACTCTGAGTCTTTCAGAGTAGAAGTATTAGGATTGATATATATTTTTTGGAAATTTATAAATATTTGAGTAGTAAGGTCTGCGCCTAACATTTTCCAGCGGTTGGCATAATCGAGAAAAAATTGAGTAATTGCCTCGCATGGCTTTTTGACAAGCTCTGAGTCAATTTCTTTAAGAGCACTTTTGGCAGATATATGACTGCTTATTGCCTGCAAGATGCCCATTTTGCTTCCAAAATGATGATAGAGTGTTCCTACGTTTATATTGCACTCTTCACAAATGTCGCTTATGGTTATTTTCTCATAACCATACTGTCTGAACAGCCCCAGTGATTTTGTTATAATAAGTTCTTTTTTGGCTTCAGAATTAATTTCTCTTTTACCCGGCGTTTTTGCCATTAAATGCTTCTCCTCTTAAATCATAACTGTAAGTCATGCTATAATATAATCAAGACGTGTGTTTTGATTATATTATAGCATAGTTTAATTAAAAAGTCATCATAAATTTTCGCGTCTGTTTATTCATCCTTTTTTGTTTTCCTTGTCGCCAAAAAACAAGCTATGCCAAAAGACAGAATAATTACCATCAAACCAATAAATACATTTTTCCCTTCCGAGGTTTGCGGAGAGTTCTCTTTGTCTGAATTTTTTATATATTTATTCAAAAAAGCAATTCCTTTTTCAGGATAGAAAGCCGTTGTTTTAAGAAGCCCGTCTTGATTGGTAACCTCTACCTTAACAGTAAATTCTCTGTCGTCCATCGTCCAGTTTTCTATATTTCTCGAGGTTTCTCTGACTAAGTACACATAACTTCCTGCCTTGTCATAGGAAATGGGAGTGAATACGATTTTACCGTCCGCTGTGTTTTTGCCTGTTGCCACTATGGTTTCGTCTTCGTACACAGCAAAATCGAATTGATTATCTTCCAAATCTTTACCTTCGGCGGTTTTATTTGCCTCAAGAATTATCTCGGTAGACTCGGGCTTAGTTTCAGGCAGTTTTTCATTTTCAACCGTAAGCGTAATCATCCCGCGCTCGCCGCTTGCAAGTGCAACGCCGTCAATCTTGCTTTCAAGAGTGTACTTCATCTTTTGGGTGACCGAATCACGCTCTGCCTTTATCCATATAGGCTCTGTGATTTGGACATACCCATTGGGGGGCGCGGCTTCAGTGATTTTCAGATAGAAATTGTCGGCATCTATGGCGTAAAGTGCCTGAGCCATTCCAGTGTCGTCTGTCGAAAGATTGCCCGCCGTGTTTCCGTCACTGTCGGTTAAATCAAGAAGCGTAGCCGTTTCTAAGTCGCTGTCAGTAGTGTACTGAATTAAAAATTCCGCAGGGGAAGAAACAATTGCGTTACCTTCTGAATCGGTTTTTTTAATAGCGATTTTATGGCTTACAAAGCTTTCAACCGTTTCGCCGAAATAGTTCGTTATCTTCGTTCCATATTCAACATCAGAAGCAAGGTCGGTTTGAAACTCAATCTTTATGCGTCCTGTGAAGCTCATGCTTCCCACGTTCACAATGATGATTTTGTGCGAAACACTGTCGTAATATGCTTTAAGATTAACTCCGTTGTCTGCGGCGGTAGCGGCAGAGGTATCGGTGTTCAAAGCGGGGTCGGTTATATCAATCCAACCGCCGTCTTCTTTATATATTTTCAGTGAATTATTCACAAACACAAGATTGCTGTCCAGCTTATCGAATACTTCAAAATTGCCTGTCGGAATTTTCTCGTCACCCAGCTTTTTGAATGTAAGAGCATATGTTTGAATAGCCGCGTCCGAATCAGGGTCAAGGTGGTTTGTCTTTCCATCGTCAACCGTTTTGCCTGCGCCCGCAACGACTGTGCCTGAACTGTCGAAATCGTAGATATACTCGGTTTCAGCCGACTTTTCCCAATAGTCGTAAGTGACAGTATTTCTGAAAGTTATCTCGCCTGTTGAGGGGATTTCCCACTTGGATTGGTCAAAATAAATCCTCGGTTGAACGTAGAACGCTCTGCCGTATGAAAAGCTCTCTGCGCTTCCTTTCATCTCGATTTCAAACGAATCAGTGTCAGTAGCACTGTCGTTTTTTACCGTGAGAATGAACTCTTCTTTTCCGTTGTACTTGTAAGACCATTTGTATGAGGTGACGGTTCCGTCCACCGACGAACCCAAATATTCTCTGTCAGAGTCTGCGCTTAAATCACCGCATTCTTGGAACACGGTATATTTGTAGAAATTATATATGGTATGGATTTCAGTTTCGCAGTCGGGAGTATTATAAAGCGGAATGTATAAGCTGGAATCAGTCCATGCTCCGACATGTTTTTGTTCGAACAATTCGGGGTGCTCGCTATCTAAAGTTGTCAGGTGTATAGAGCCCGATTCGTCGATTCTGTATCCAATATTGGCTTCGTCATAAGTGACATATTTGCCGTCGGCATTTTTTATGCTCTCTGCCACATATGCGGGGATTTTAATTGCAGGAGCAAGATTGCTTGTTGTATAGCTTCCTGTGCGCCCTTGCGAAATCTCGATAGCGTTGACATAGCCAACGTATTTTTCCGCCCCGCCGTAGTAGTTCGATATATTAACAAAGCAGTTGTCATCGCTGTCGCCTTCGATGAGCGTTGTCATGAAAAAAATCGAAAATGATGCAAACGCCGATTCGTACGAATTTTCACCGCAATGGGGAGCGGAGGGAATAAAAAGTTTCATTCCGCTTGGCAGAACGTCTTTCATAGTGCCTGTCAACGCGCGGTCAAGTTGTGCCAGATTTAATGCTAAGTTATAGTGAAGTGCTTTGTTTATGTCCGTGTCTTCTAAGAACATTCCCTCGGGAATTTTATTTATTACGCTCTTTTTCAAATCTGCCTCGTCTTCGAGAGGGGCAGTCGGCGGCTCGAAAGGACCGACGTATTCCCCCGGAGGTTCACTTGGTTCGGTCGGCAGAATTGAGATAGTTAAATCGCCGTCGATTATAATTTCCTGTTTTTCGTCAAAGTTTTCTTCAGAGATATCCAGTATCGCCCATAATGAAAAGGAAGCAGCGTCAACGTTTTCCAAAAAAGTAATGTTAACTTTTTGCCTTCCGTTTTCGTCTTTTGTTATGGTGAGCTCGACATATTGCAGAATATCCTTGTTCGCTTCTCTTATAGTTTTCTCGTTCAGAGTGATGAATACAGCGGGGAGGTCAACTTCGTATGTATCGCCTGTGTTCATTGTTTTGAAATCAGCAACGATTTCAAGTTTGTCACGGTTTTCCACTATGATATCATGGTCGTAAGCGACTTCACTTCCGTTAAGTTTTACCGTTATGTCCGGTGCTGAGCCTGCTGCGGAAACCAATACGGGAATAATCAGCGACAGTAAAAGCGAAAATATGATAATAAAACTTGCGGGTATGAATTTTTTTCTATTATTAAAATGTTTGTTCTTCATTTTTGAAACCTTCCTTTTCAACTTATTGGAAAATATAATAAATTAATTCTTGAATGTATTCAAGAGTATAACATGTTTTTCTGCAAATGTCAAGAGAATATTTGTTAATAAGTTGAAAAAGGTATGTTTGTGCCGTTTTTGGGTATGAAAAAAGCCTGCATTCGCAGACATTTGAATAAAATAAGAACCGCCCATACTGGGCGGTTCTTATTTTGGCGGTGCACAGGGTGCACATAAATCCGAACGTGGTGCAGTTTGATTAACTGCGTCTATTATATCACATAGTGATACTGTTTTGCCAACCCATAATTGTAAAAATAAAAAATCATTCTGATAGTTGAGTGTGCTTTTTGAAATTCTTGAAGTTTTACCCACATTTTACAAAAGCAGGAATGTAGATTTTACATTCCTGCTTTATAATTGTGCTGTAAACAAAAATATGTTTACATATCGTGAAATTAAAAATGAGGTAAATAAAATGAAAAAAATAATGGCAGGTATTCTCTTGTTTGGTATGCTTATGGCAACACTTACAGCGTGCAGCGGCGCAGACTTCGACACAGGCAAATCAATCAATGCAATCACCCGCGAAGAAGGGTCCGGCACAAGAGGCGCATTTATCGAACTATTCGGCTTGGAAGAAAAGCAAGCAGACGGCAAGAAAAAAGACTTGATTTCAAAAAACATCGGAGTAGAGAGCAACACGAACACTATTTTAACAACCGTGCAAAATGATGTGTATGCGATTGGTTATGTTTCAATGGGTTCGCTTAATGACAATGTAAAAGCGTTGCAGATTGACGGCGTTGATGCCACCACGGCAAATGTAAAAAACGGTACATATAAAATATCGCGTCCGTTCAATATCGCGACAAAAGGCGCTGCCACAGGACTTTCAAAGGACTTCATCGACTTCATCATGTCGAAAGAGGGACAAGAGGTTGCCGGCAAAAGCTATATCAGCATTAATGAAAAAGCTTCTGCATATTCCGGGAACAAACCAAGCGGAACAATAACGGTCGGCGGTTCAAGCTCGGTTTCGCCGCTTATGGAAAAGCTTATTGAGCGGTACAAGGAAATCAACCCGAACGCAACCGTGCAGCTTCAAATAAGCGACAGCAGTATAGGCATGACGAAAACAATTGAGGGAGCGTATGACATTGGCATGTCAAGCCGCGAGCTGAAGGACAGCGAGAAAGCAGAGCTAGAAGAAACGCAGATTGCTCTTGACGGGATTGCGGTGATTGTCAACAAGAAAAACACGGCAACAAATCTGAAAAAAGATGATGTTAAGAAAATCTATCTCAGCGAAATGAAAGTTTGGAACGAAATAATAAAATAAAGGTCATGCGCGGGCGAAGGCATTTACAGCCTTCGCCCTGTGCTCGTGAGAAAAAAGCAAATGAAAATACATTTCAAAGAAAAAATAATGAGCGGAGTGTTTTTTGCCACTGCGCTTACATCAATTATTGCCGTTTTGCTTATATGTGTCTTTCTTTTTGCAAACGGCATTCCTGCAATGAATAAAATCGGGGTGTTCTCTTTTCTGTTTGGAACAGAATGGTCGCCGACCGATACCCCCACTTCTTTCGGGATTTTCCCAATGATACTCGGAAGCCT
>JGI994J12354_10002228_pt1 | contig 19067 bp, 16 predicted proteins | sample IntmicLarv3ML3BL_FD_12354 | JGI IMG/M metagenome (IMG submission 12354)
GTACCAAAACTACCAAAAACAATACAGTTGAAAGTGCATTAATTTCGGGACTTATGCGTTTTCTTGTCATTGAATAAATGTAAATCGGCAAGGTTTGGGTTGTACCGCTTGTAAAATAGCTTATAACAAAATCGTCAATTGAGAGAGTGAACGCCATAATCATGCCTGTGACAATTCCCGGAGTTATTTCGGGCAGAACAACCTTGAAAAAGGCTTTGACAGGCGGACAGCCTAAATCTTGAGCCGCCTCATACAGGTTTGGGTCCATCTGTCTCAGCTTGGGCAAAACGGAGAGAATTACATATGGCAGACAAAATGTGATATGTGCCATAATAAGCGAAGTCATGCCCAAGGATCTTCCTCCGAGAAGACCAACGGCAAACACAAATAACAACATCAATGAAACACCTGTCACAATTTCGGGATTTACCATTGGAAAATTGGTTATATTCATCATAAACTTACGAGGTAGTCTCTTCATGGTACTGATACCAATTGCCGCCATTGTACCGAGCATAGTGGAAATAACTGCCGATAAAACCGCGATTATGAGAGTATTCCTAAGCGCAATCATTATAAGCCTATCCTCAAAGAGCTGTTTATACCATTTTAATGAAAATCCGCTCCATACTGTACGGCTTGCGGTTTCAGTGTCGTTAAAAGAAAAAACAATCAAAACAATAATTGGTGCATAAAGAAACAAAAAGATTAAAAACATGTATAGCTTTGAAACTGTTTTTTTCATATCATTACACCTCCCCCAGCATTTTCACCGTCATCAAACTGGTTCATTATTCCCATACAGATAAGAATAATTACCATGAGAACGAGAGAGATAGCAGAACCTAAATTTGGATTGTATGCACTTCCCAAAAACTGCATATCAATTAAATCTCCGATTAGAAGATTTCCACCGCCGCCAAGCATTTTTGAGATGATAAATGTACTAACTGCCGGCACAAAAACCATTGTTATACCTGAAATTACTCCTGGCATACTCATTGGAAACACAACTTTAAGAAAAACTTTGCGCTCATTTGCACCTAAATCCTGCGCTGCCTCAATAACACTTGAGTCCATCTTTGTGAGGATTGAGTAGAGCGGTAAAATCATATACGGCAGGTAGTTATAAACCATGCCGAGTACAACTGCACCCGCAGTGTTAATCATCTGAAGTTTTGGCAAGCCTATTGCAGCAAGCATATTGTTGATAATTCCGTTATTCTCCAAAAGTGACATCCATGCATATGTACGAAGCAAAAAGTTCATCCACATAGGAAGCATAATAAGCATTACCATCACACTCTGATGCTTTGCGCCCATTTTTGCAATAATCATTGCGAGCGGATAGCCAAGCAAGAGCGAAATTACAGTGGCTATTGCTCCAAGCCAAATTGAGCGAAGAAACACGTTTGAATACTGTCCCACACTTAAAATATTATCAAGCGTGAATGCGCCGTTTTTATCTGTAAAAGCAAACCACGCAACCAAAAGCATGGGAATAATTATAAAAATTGCCATCCATATTGTATACGGAGCAGAAAGAAATTTAGATTTCATTTTCATTCTCCTCCGCTTTTTCCTCGTTGGCAATATCCTCCTCCATCTCGTCGCTGAAGGTACTGTAATCTCCAAACATACCCGAATATTCGGATTTAGCCATAACGTGAATATCATCAGGAGTTAGAAGAAATCCGATTGTATTCCCTATTTCCTGATAATCTGTGGACTGAATCATCCATTTAAAATTATCAACATCTACGATAATTTCGTAGTGTACACCTTTGAATGTAACATTTGTGACCTCACCGAAAATATCTGCCTGCTCAAGCGGAACAACATCTATATCTTCCGGACGGATTACAACATCAACCGATGTATTCACGCCGAATCCTTTATCGAGACATTTGAATGACTTACGGGCAAATTTAACCTCGTAATCCTGAACCATTACACCGTCCAGAATATTACTCTCACCGATAAAATCAGCAACAAACGCATTTGTAGGCTCATTATAAATATCGGTTGGCGAGCCGATTTGCTGAATTTCACCCTTATCCATAACCACAACAATATCTGACATTGAGAGTGCTTCTTCTTGGTCGTGTGTTACAGAAATAAAGGTTATGCCTGTTTGATGCTGAATTTTCTTGAGTTCAACCTGCATATCTTTTCTCAGCTTTAAATCCAGCGCGCCCAAAGGTTCGTCCAAAAGTAAAACCTTTGGCTCATTTGCGATTGCCCTAGCAATTGCAACCCGCTGTTGCTGTCCGCCCGAAAGCTGTGAAATTCCACGGTGAGCAAACCCTGTCAAATTGACAAGAGCCAGCATATCATGAACTGTTTTCTTAACCTCGGCTTCACTTTTTCCTTTGAGTCTCATTCCAAATGCGATATTATCATACACATTCAGATGCGGAAAAAGCGCATATCTCTGAAAAATTGTGTTTACCTCACGCTTATGAGGCGGTAGATTTGTGATTTTTTTTCCACTAAAAAAAACATCCCCGGTTTCCGGTGTGATGAATCCCCCAATGGTTCTGAGTGCGGTAGTTTTACCACAACCAGAGGGTCCAAGCAGGGTGACAAACTCGCTATCCTTGATAACAAGGTTAAAGTTTTTCAGCACCGGCTCCCCATCATACGAAACAGTGATGTTTTCAAGCGAAATGATATTTTCTGACATAATTATGCATCCCCTTTGCGGCGGCAGTGAACTCTTTCAAAGTCCACTCCAAAAATTAGCTGCGTTTGCTACGTTATTCACAGATAACCCGGAGAAGTTTTTATTGATTGCCCCCCGCAAAGGATTATACACGAGCCTCAAACAACATCTTTATTTTCACATAAATTCATGAAATATCAGACTGAAAACATTGAGGCCGCGGCAAAGAAACAACTCCGCTTTTATACGGGCTACGGTAATATTACATACCGAAACCACTTTTTTAGATGCTACAGCAGTGAATAATAATATAAAGAAAAAAATATCTTTTGTCAATAAAAAAATTATTTAATTATTTTTTGGTTCTTTTTTATGATTTATATATTTTCTTTTACAAGTTTGAAAAAAAGACAGAAGTTGAGATTTTCGGATTAATCGATGTTGTATTCTCGCTTTGTAAGAGTGCGGTATTTAACATATCTAAAAGCCCTATCAAAAGGTAGTTTTTCTTGCATATACAAACCTCGCCGCTTAAAAGGTAAAATTTCTATTTTCAAATGTACATGTATTCAATACTTCAACACGAAAAGTACAAATATCCTGCCAAAGCATACATTTAAGACCAATACCTTAGCGGTTACATAAACCCTACTTTTCAAAGGAATTTACTCATATTATATCTTATATCCTATTAGTGAAGCTCTTAAACATAAGCAGCAGTTAAACGGTGGTTTACATAAGTTTTTTAAGTAGCGCTCTTACATCACAGTATTACATAACTCTATTGCCAGTAAATGAGCAAAATATCCACAGTCAGTTTTGTGGTAATTCAAGGACAACCTCAAAAAAGCACTTCTCTTTGTGAAGTCTCATGTTAAAGCTTTTTTGCCCGCTCCCACTAGAATCAGAGGATTATTTAATGATAATACCCGTAAAAAAGATAACTACCTTTTATTAAAGGTAGTTATCTTTCTAAAAATTCAAATTATATTTTTCATAGCTTATAGCTTAAAAATTATTCTGCGCTTTCTTCCACCATATCAACTATATCAGCGTTTGTCACCGTTTCTTCTACTTTATCGGAAACCGTTACAAATACAGAATATTTTTCGGTAACCCAGCATGAGTTTGCGTTGAGTACCGTAACAGTGACAGGTATTTCCTTGCCGCCATTTTCAGTATGATTTGTCATATCAAGCTGGAAATACAGCGAATCTCCTGTTAGCCTTGCCACCTGTGCATCCGAACCAATGACAGATATGTCGAGTGATTTCGTATGGATTAACACATTTTTATCAGGCGGAATATTCAGCGGCGCTATATTATCGAGATTTGCAGCAGTAATTTTCACTTCCTTGAATCCATTGAAATTCAAGGTAACTTTTGCTGTTGTTACATTGCTGATATTCAAAATTCCCTCAGGCATTAAAATATCCATCTCATGTACTGTATCTTTTAATTTTATCTGAGAGAAATCTATCGGGGCAGATAATGTCAGCTCTGTAATTCTCTCAAGCAGCTCAGGTGAACCCGCAATATCAATTTCTTGAGGTTCAACGGTAATTCTTGTAGAAACGGAGAAACCCTCAGGATAATTTACAGCAGTTGGAACAACCCTGACAGTTTTCTTACTCATAACAGGAATGTTGACTTCAACAGTTTCATAGCTTAATGTGATGTACATTGATGCATAGTCCATTGGCTTGTTGTCTTGGTCATAAAGTGTCAAAGTACATGAAAATGTTCTCCCCTGCCTAAGCGGTTCCTCAATTGAATAGCTTGCAGCCACTCTGCTTATTTTATTAACAGAAGATTCAGGACCCGAAACCATTACCTCTGTTTCAGATAAACCCGCCTGTTCGGCATAAAAACCGCTACCTGCTGTAAATTTAACATCATTTTCGATTTTGAACGATGTTTCTCTCAATCTATCCACGACGATATTCACTTCATCCGGATTAACCGACACAATAGAAAAATCTGAACGGTTATTATTTTGCTTTGTTGCTTTAATTGCAATTGTCACTGGTTTGAGATTATTTCCGGAAGTTTTGGTAGACGGCGGTGAATATGTTCCCAAAACCTTAATATCTGCCGAAGTTAATTTATTGGTGATTACACTGTTTCCGGACACAGATACATCTGCTGTGGTATAAGAGCAGTCGAAAATTTTGAGCCCTGCGTCCTGTGCCGCATCTGAAAGAACAATTTCAATCGGAACATCATACATAACACGGAGCTTATCAGACAAATCGCTCATTGACATTGCGAACCAAATTACAATTGCCGCAACAAGGGCAAAAATTAATGCAAATGTATTATTATGAAAAATATTTCCCATGCCAAGTTTTTTCTTTTTCATGCCTTGTCCTCCTTTTTTGAGGCACCAAAGCCAAATCTGCTAAACAAAGATTTTTTTCTTCCTGAGCTCTCTTCAACATCATTAACAAGTGATTTTTCAAGCAAATTTCCAAGCGAAAGCCTGTCATAATCTCTTGTAAGCTTACTGTTTTCCGCAACAGAAATTTGTCCTGTTTCTTCAGAGACAACCACTACCACAGCATCTGAATTTTCACTCATACCAAGAGCAGCCCTGTGCCTTGTACCAAGGCTCAAGCTGAGAGTTGTGTTGCTCGTTAAGGGAAGCACACAGCCTGCCGAATAGATTTTACCTTCTCGGATTATAATTGCACCGTCGTGAAGAGGTGCCTTGTTAAAAAATATGTTACCAATTAACTGCGACGTTGCTTCGGCATCTATAATTGTACCTGTTTCTGCTATATCGCCAAGCTTTGTCTGCTTTTCAAAAACAATAAGAGCACCCATTTTCAACTGCTGAAGAATAAGAGATGCATCTATAACAGCGGTAATGGCTTTAATATCCTGCGCGCTTGCACCTGATTTATCCTTTCCGCCAACAACATTAAAAATTGATTTTCCAACTTGACTGCGCCCCATTTGCTCAAGTGCTTTTCGTATCTCCGGCTGAAAAACAACTACAATTGATACAACTGCAAACTGGAATAAATACTGAAGAATTTGATGAATCATCAAGAAACCGAAATATGAAGAAATAAAATATATTGCTATAAGAAAAATGATACCTTTAACCAATTGACCTGCTCTTGTTTCTCGTAAAAGCTTAATTGCACTGTATATAAGGAAGACTACCAAAATGATATCAACAGCATCTTTAAACTGAAATTGTCGTACAATGTCAACCATCAGATTCCATGTGTGCACAATAAAATCTGTAACTGCATTCATGTTTTACATCTCCTCGCTTTATTCTTCTCGAACAGACACAGTAAAACCATACTTCACCATTATGAGTTTAGTATGGTTTATTTATAATAATATTAACACAAAAAAGCTGAAAGTGAAAGCTTTTTTACTCAGCTGAATTTTTTTGACAAAAATATCAAGTTCATTTTGCTTGGTAAATACAGACGGTGAAATTCGTACAGTTCCTTTTTCCGTCCCCATTTTCTTATGAGCCTGCGGTGCACAATGCAGACCGCATCTGACCGCAATTCCGTTCTTTGCCAGATAATCTCCTACCTGCTCACTCTCCGTATTTAAAATATTAAAGGAGATAAGCGGTGCGAAATAAGGCTGAATCGGTAAATCTGTATAGAGCTTCACATGTGGAATTTTCTTTAGCTTTCTGTGAACATATTGAACTTTTGCCAACTCATCAACATAGATATTTTCCACACCTCTGCGTTTAACAAAGCTTATGCCTGCATGAAGTCCTGCAATTCCGGGAATATTCTGTGTGCCGCTCTCGTAACGCTCGGGCTGCTCGTCTGGTTGGTCCATACTGGACGAGTTTGTACCTGTTCCGCCCTCAATGATTGTATCCAGCTTTTTTACGTCACGCATTATAAGGATACCCGTTCCCATAGGCCCATAAAGCCCCTTGTGTCCCGCTGCGCAGATATAGTCAAATCCGTCTGCTTGCATATTTATTGGCACAATTCCCGCTGTTTGCGCCGCATCCAGGCAAAATTCTATGCCATATTGGTGGGCAAGAGCAGAAATTCTGCCAACCGGCAGGCGAATCCCCCATACATTTGAAGCCCCTGTGCATATTATCAGTTTTGTATTTGCTCCCATGGCACTGCGGAAAGAATCGACAGTTTTATCATTATCTCCGACAAAAGTTTTCACAATTGTGTGCGTTATCCCATATTTCGCCATTGTGGTCAACGGACGCATAACTGCATTATGCTCTAAATCTGAAACAAGCACATGATCCCCATTTTTCAGCGTGCCTTTAATAACCAAATTTAGTGCCTGCGTACAATTAAGCTGGAAAACCACATTTTCCGGTCCGTCTGCGCCGAAAAAATCTGCTATTGTCTTCCTGCAATTAAAGACTTCTTCCGAGGTTGCCATACTCATTTGATGTCCGCCTCTGCCAGGATTCGCGCCAAAGTTTTGAAATGCCTGCTGTATACGCTCTCTCACCTCACGCGGCTTTGGGAAGCTTGTTGCGCTGTTGTCAAGGTATATCACTTTGTATCAGTCCCATCAAATCTTCCTAAAATTCTAATATCATATTCTTTTAATATAGTCTCTGCCATATCGACATCTTTAGGCACATATACGCCATATCCACAACCCGATTTTGCTGTTTTTGGTACTCTCTCAACATATGCTTTGATTCCGTTTTCAAATAAAATTTCTTTGCTCTTTATCGCATAAGTGACAGAACTGACCAAAATTATCGGCTTGCTCATTTTAATCACCTCATTTTTTAGTTTAGCTATGCAATAGTTTACTATGCACATAGTTTAGCCATGTAAAAATTACATTTACACATAGCTTTGTCCTACGAAATATTATATGAATTCAATATTGGCTTTGCTACAAAGAAAAGCGCAGTATAAAAGCTGTTTAGCTCACATACTGCACTTTGTTTATTCTTGTTTCATAAAAAATTTAGCCTTTAGAAATTAAACAGACTGCGGAAGCCGCCATTCCCTCGCCTGTGCCTGTAAATCCTAGTCCCTCTTCAGTGGTTGCTTTAACACTGACTTGGTCTGTATCAATTCCACAGGCTGTTGCGATACACTTTCTCATACTGCCGATAAATGCTGAAATTTTAGGGCGTTCAGCTATAACTGTGCTATCAATATTCTCAATTTTATAGCCATGTTCATACAATTTAACACAGACCCTTGACAACAGCACCATACTGTCTGCGTTTTTAAATTTTTCATCATTATCGGGAAATAATTTCCCGATGTCTCCAAGTGCCGCCGCTCCAAGGAGTGCATCTGAAATTGCATGAGCAAGAACATCTGCATCAGAATGTCCCAAAAGTCCCTTTTCATAAGGAATATCTATCCCGCCAATTATTAATTTTCTGCCATCAACCAATTTATGCACATCATACCCATAACCAATTCTCATTTTCTTCTCCTTTATTTTTGTTTTTATTTTATGTTTTAATCCCTTATTTTAAATGGGAGACTACTTTTTATTTATTTTATCACTTCTTAAACAGTGCTTACTTTCCTCTGCCAAGCTCTCCTATTCAGTAGATTGCTACTACTACATCTTCGGGGGTTGCACGGTTTCGCAGGAACTGCGAAATTCAAGACGAAGTCTTGGAAGTGCACGCAATCCACCGCACATAGCTTATTCCTCACACTCTTGTTCCCTGTTACACAAAGCTTCCGCTATCACTACATCTTCAGGTGTTGTAATCTTTATATTGGTATAATCTGCTTCAGTAAGATATACTTTTGCGCCGAAAAATTCCGCAAGCTGGCAGTCGTCTGTGAAATCCAAANCTTTCTCCTCTGCCTTTTCTATTGCGGCAAAATAGATTTCTTTCTTCAAAACCTGTGGAGTTTGCATTGCCCATAAAAGACCTCTGGGCGGAGTTTCTTCCACAAAGCCCTCTTTATTTGCAATCTTTATTGTGTCTTTCACCTTAACTGCCGCTGCCGAAACTCCATAACTTTCTGCATTTTTACAGACTGTTTCGATTAATTTCTGCTTAACCAAGGGACGGGCACCATCATGTATCACGAAAAAATCGCTGTCTGAAATTGCAGATATACCGTTTTTCACAGATTGCTGGCGAGTATCACNGCCATTCACAATTTTTATCTCTTTTTCGGTTCTTTCAGCTATCTTGGATATTCTGTCCCTGTCAATACCCCTGCAAACTATTACAATTTCGGAAATTATCTCACATGAAGAAAAAGCCTTGAGAGTTCTTTCCAAAACGGATATTCCGCCTATTTCAATAAGCAGTTTGGATTTTTCTGTACCCATTCTGGAAGAATTACCTGCCGCCAAAATTACTGCACTAAATTTTTTCTTAAGCATAATCCACCTATTTTCCTATCAGCAAATGATATGTATTTATTATAGCTTAAATATATTCTTAGTCAAGAAATATGAGTACAAGAGAATTTTTTTACGGTATAATAATTCCTCAAATTAACACTTTTGCAATTGCGAAATATGTGATATACTGTCTATACTTTATAAAAGGACACGTTTTTAATGAAATATAATTTTAATATGGGAATATGGAACTCGGTTTTTGCGGTTCCAACTGCGTTAACCGACAAGCACATAAAGCTTGCGAGCAAGGAACAGCTCAAGACAATTTTGTGGGTTTTACGACACGGCGGTGAAGAGTTTTCCGTTGAACAGCTTGGAGAGGCTCTCAATATCACTGTTGAAAGTGCGGAAGATTCAATTGAATACTGGATTAATAACGGATTTATTTCTCAAAATGAATCTGTGCTTTTGCCGGGTGAAAAAGCAATTGCTGCTCCCGAGGTAACAACAACTGCGCAAATTTTGGACATGCCAATTGTTCAAGCAGAGATAAAGCTTGAGGAGAAAAAAAGTCCTCCTGTAAAGAAACGCATGCTCCGCCCGGATTCACAGCACATTGTCAGGCGCATGGGTGAATCTGACGAAATTCGTTATCTTATGCAGGAAACTCAGGGGATTCTCGGTAAAACCCTCTCGCCTGCCCTCTCGCAAACACTAATAACAATCCACGACGATTATGGATTACCTGTTGAAATAATAATGATGATAATCCACTATGCAAAGAGTGTGGAAAAGACAAGCACCACATATATTGAATCTGTCGCCAAAGATTGGGCGCACAATGACATCTTTACAATTGATGCCGCAGATGCAAAACTTAAAGAGCTTGATGAAAAAAAGATTTGCTGGAAAAAAGTGGAATCTTGTGCCGGACTTACACACAGAGCACCAACTGCAAACGAAGAAACAGCCGCATACCGCTGGGTGAGTGAATGGCGTATGACCAATGAAATGCTAATTGGTGCATACGAGCGCTGTGCTGAAAACATAGGAAAATTCAATGTGAAATATATCAATACTATTTTAGATAAATGGCACAAAAGCGGATTTAAGAATATGAACGAGGTTATAGCCAGTGAAGAATTCGGCAAAAATGCAACAGGCAAAAAGAACAAGAGCTACGACATTGAAGAATATGAGGAACAGAGTTTCTTTGCTCCTCCTCCTGAAAATTAGTCTTTAATCTTTTCTATTTTTCATTCGGAAAGGAATGACAACACAAACTATGGGATATGGTAAACAAATTTATCAAAAAGCATGTGCAGAGCTTGAAAGAAAAAAATTAATTGCTGAAACTGATGCACAGCAAAATCTTGAAAATTTCTATAAAATCTGCCCGCAGGCTCTTGAAATTGAGAAAGAAAAAGCCATGTATGCTTCAAGTGTGGCAAGGGCTATAATCAGCGGCGGTGATGTTAAGAGCAAAATTAAAAGCTTGAAAGAAAAAAGTTTAAATGTTCAAAAAGAATTTAACACTCTGCTGATTGAAAACAGATTTACTAAAAAGCAAATTACGCCGCAATATCACTGTAAAAAATGCGCTGACACCGGTTTTATTGACGGAAAAATGTGCAGATGTCTTTCAGATTTACAAAGAAAACTTGCATATGAAAAATTAAGCCTGTCTGTCCCTCTGAAAAACTGTACTTTCGAGAAATTCTCTTTGGATTTTTATGCTGAAAATAAAACTGCAATGAAGCAAATGCGCAGTATTCTCAGCTATTGCAAGGGTTATGCAGATAAATTTTCCTCAACCTCCCCAAGCCTGCTCTTCAACGGAGGGAACGGTCTCGGAAAAACGCATATTTCTCTTGCAATTGCTCAGGCGGCAATCGAAAAGGGGTTCGGTGTTATTTACGGAGCAACTCAAAACTTTGCCACCGCGTTTGAGAAGGAGCGCTTTGACAAAATTGATAATGACAATTTTGGTGATACAAACTCTCAGCTTATTTCTTGCGATTTGCTGATTATAGACGACCTCGGCACAGAATTTAATTCCTCTTATGTAAATTCAGCAATTTATAATATTATAAACACGAGACTAATGGCAGAAAAACCGACTATCATAAGTACAAATTTAAATCTTAAACAGCTTGAAGAGAGATATGGCGGCGCTTTGGTTTCACGGATTAACGGTTCTTATGGTATATTCAATTTTCTTGGGAATGATATAAGAAACGAAAAACGCTGGAAATCTTAAATAAACCGAAGCCTAAAAAAGAGTTGTATTTTACTCAACCTTGTTAATTAGGTGTAACTCCCTGTATGAGCAATATTTATATCTATGAAGTTTTCTCTCTTTGAGCAGTATAGCCCTATATTTGTGCCATCACATGTAAGCATAAAAAAATCAGTGAACTGTAAAAGATTTCTTTATCTTTTTAATTTTTCCATCTCCTTCATAAAAAACATCTGCCATAACTTACGTTATGGCAGATGTTTTTTATAACCTTAGTATACTTACACAGTTCTGCTAAGGAAATGAAAAACCTTTTGCAAAAGACTTCCTGAAAAAAATATTGATTATCAATGAAAAAATATTTTGAATTACTGTTAATTTACCGACAGCGGTGCGTGTAATATAACAATTAAATAGCTCTTGAGGTAACAAGACTGTATCAATCCCCTTCAAAAGTGTACAAAACGCCTGTTTAGCGCTGGTTTTGACTTGTATTACACTTACAGGGAAAACTGTGTAATAATAATGAGATATTTGCTCTCACCTATTTTATTTAGCCTTTATGTGTTTATATATTATGAGTAGTTGTAGCTTGCATAATTACAGGGATTTACAGCTTTTTCAAAAACGCTGTTTTTTCATTCATACAAAACCCGCATTTTTCATAAAACCGAAGTGTACTCTCTTTTTTCGAGCCGGTCATCAGCATAATCTTATAGCAACCATTATCTTTCGCGATTATACTTGCCACTTCAATCATATCTGAAGCATATCCCATGTTTCGGTAGTCGGCATGTGTAACCACATTTTCAATAACAGAGTATGGGCATAAATTATGCGTCAAATTTCTGATTACCACAAGAGTTACAGAGGAGACAACAGTGTTATCAATCTCTCCGACAAGGAGGTGATAATCGGAATCTACAATGAGACTTTTTAACAATTCAGTCCATTTATAAATATCCTGCTCCTCTTTTGGTGGGAATTGAGTTAAATGTTTCATATACAACTCTTGCAAAGCATTCACATCTGATAATTTTGCCGACCTGATATTCAACATAAAACCCGCTCCATAATAGAAATTTTTGCCAACGCTGTTTTTCTAATCTTCCACTATTTTTTAGATTTTACTATTTTTAGCATTGATGATTTCAGTTTCGCTATTACTTTATTATCAAAAAATTTATTCCGAAAATTTTTCAGCTTTTTAAGCGGAGATTTTTCTGAAATTACTAATACACATATCACAACTGCCAGAAGAATTACCCCGACAGATGAGAGCATTCCCATTAAAAACGCACTCATACCACTCTGCTCAATTGTAACACTGGGTGTTCTGTTTGAATTGTTGCTGCCTTTCTCTTCGGCAGTCCCTCCCTCTAATTCACTGTCACTTTCACTGTCTTCAGAATCTTTGGAGGATTCTTCTGAAGACGTTAATTTTGATGATGTTTCAGCTTCATCTTCTGCAATCTTGGCACCTGTGGTTGTGGCTTTTGTCCCCGTAGCTGTATTATTTGAGGCAGTCGACTTTGAACTTGAAGACTTCTCGGAAGAAACTTTTTCTTCCGCTATTTTTATCCCCCTGTAAACTGTAACTGTATATTGACTCTTAGTTTTCTTATCTCCTGAGGTGACATTGAAAACGAAATCCACTTCGCTTCCGCCTGCACCCAAATTTTTCCTGTTTACTGTGTAGGTTGCATCTTTTACGGGAGTTACATCAAAGGCGAGAGTTTTCACTTCATATGGCACATCAAGCGTATAGCTATATATGTTTTCGTCGAAATCCGGGACAAGCTTACCAACCGGAGGAATTAAGGCTGTCAGGTGAGAATCTGCCTTAATTGGTTCAGGTGTATCACCGCTGTCATCAGGTTTATTTGCTCTAAAAACCGTAACTATATACTGACTTTTGGTTTTCCTGTCTGCCGCTGTAACAGTAAAGATGAAATCCACCTCACTGCCACCCGCACCTAAATTTCTTCTGTTAACTGTGTAGGTTGCGTTATTCGGAAGTATTACATCAAACACAAGTGTTTTCATTTCATAGGGCACTTCAAGCTTGTAATCGTATATATTTTTGCTGAAAGCAGGAGACAACTCACCAACCGGAGGAATTAAGTCCACAAGCTGAGCATCTTCATCGGCTTTTTCAGAAATTAATTCAGAATTTTCATTATCATCTATTTTATTTGCTCTGAGAACTGTAACTATATATTGGCTTTTAGTTTTCTTGTCTGCCGCTGTGACATTAAAAATGAAATCTACCTCACTGCCGCCTGCGCCAAGATTTCTTCTGTTAACCGTATAGGTTGCACCGCTTATTGGGGTTGCTTCAAAGACAAGTGTTTTTATTTCATAGGGAACTTCGAGAGTGTAATTATAAATATCTTTGTTAAAGTCAGGCACAAGCTGCCCTGTTGGGGGAACTAAGCTTGTGAGATATGAATCCCACTTAATGTCTTCTCTTTCATCTTCCAATTTAGTATTTCTGAGAACCGTAACCACATATTGGCTTTTGGTTTTTTTATCCGCCGCTGTAACGTTAAAAACAAAATCTACTTCACTGCCGCCTGCACCGAGATTTTTCCTGTTCACCGTGTAACTTGCATCTTTTGGGATTGCTACATCAAAAACGAGAGTAGTAATTTCATAAGGTACTTCCAGCGTATAGTTATAAATATTTTCATTAAAATCAGGAAAAAGGGTTCCTGTTGGCGGAGCAAGATTCAACAGACGGGAATTTTCATCAGGGCGAGGCTCCACAAAGAAACCAAACGATATGTATCTATCACCTTCAATTTTCACTCCATTAAATGTAACCATCTGCAAAATACTCACCTCGAGCATACTTTCAACATCATAGCTATTCTCTTTAATCTTAAAAACATAGGTAAAAGTATTCCCGGTAATTGGCCGAACTGTTCCTGAAGATTTCGCAGTATACACAGAGGCCACAAGTCCATCACTGTTTCCCGTATAGCTATATCCTTCCGTAACACTATCCGAAAGCTTAACTTTTACATATTCAAATATGTCGCTGTCATAATTAATATTAACAACAAAACCGCCGACATCCGTATCAGTTCCGTTGCAATTTATTGAAACTTCGACAGTATCTCCAACCTTACCGCTCATTTCGCTAATTTTCGCAGAAAATACATCTACATTCTCAGCAGAAATATCAAAGCTGAAAAAAGAGATAAATATTAATAAAGCTATCAATGCTATTGGAGATTTTGTTATTATTTTCAAACTAAATTCACTCCTGTAATTTTTAGTAACTGCTAATTTTCGATTAGCAGTTATTTGTATTGAAAAACAGTGCTGTAATTATAAAGAACTGTCTAAGCGGCAAAACATTTTATCTAATGTTCTCATATTAAGCCAACTAATAATTAAGCGCATTCAATTAAATTTTCTGCTCCACACAAATTTGGATTATCTTCCAATTTTACCTGTAACTAAGGACGTTTTTTAGACATTTAGTAAATTCTACCACAAAACAAAATTTTTTCAAATCTTTTTTTGATTTTCAAGTTTTTTTGTAATATAATAACGTATTGAAATCTAATATTTGCTTTTAATTGACCTTATATTTTCAATAGATTTCACTGCACACAGCAGATAAGAGAACATTTTGTTAAAAAAAGCGTAATGAGGTAATTTTTCGTATATGAACTATGCTAATAATAAGTGCGGTATTTTAGATTTAACCTTTCAAATCGGCGAGACATTGCTCAAAAACGGTGCTGAAATATCCCGTGTTCAAGAAACAATGGAGCGTGTTGCCAAAGCACTGAATGCAGAAAAATTTGATGTATATGTACTTTCAAATGCTCTCTTTGCAAATGGCACCGAAAACGGCATTCAGCGCACCACCGAAATAAGACATATTCCCACAAGTGCTATCCACTTTGGTCGGGTTTCCGCTGTCAACCAGCTATCAAGAGAAATTGTTGAGAAAAAATGCAGTTGTGATGAAGCATTTAAAAAACTGCAGGAAATAAAGGAAATCCCGCACACCTCGCTGCCCCTCTTGGTGCTTGCATGCGCTGTTGGAAGTGCAGGATTCGGCTACTTAATGGGCGGAAGCTTTATAGACGCAGGAGCTTCATTCATCTGCGGAGTTGTGCTTGAATTATATTTACATTGGGCTAAAAAAATTAAGCTGTCAAAATTTATTGTAAATCTTTCTGCGAGTATTCTCGTTACGCTTAGTGCGGTATTATTTTTCTCTCTCGGATTAGGCAACAACTTGGACAAAATCATTATTGGTGCAATTATCAGGCTTGTTCCCGGTGTTGCACTCACTACCTCAATCAGAGATTTTTTTAACGGTGATTATCTCAGCGGTACAATCCGCATGATTGACGCACTGCTCGTGGCAGGATGCATTGCAATTGGTGTTGGTGTTGTTTTAAAACTGCTTTCTGTTTTTGTGGGAGGTGTTTTCATATGATTGAAATTTCAACCATTCTCATATGGCTATTAAAAATTTCGGTTGCTTTCGCTGCAACTGTCGCCTTTGCAGTAATTTTTCATACGCCGAAAAAACAATATCTCTTTGCAGGATTAACAGGTGCTTTCGGTTGGTTTATTTACAGCATTTCGTTATATTTCAGCTTAGATGTTATAGCGGCATCATTTCTCGCCGCATTTGCTTTAACATGGCTTGCAAGAGTTATCTCTTATGTTAGAAAAGAAATTGTAACCGCATTTTTGATATGCGGAATTTTTCCCATTGTTCCGGGTGCAGGCATCTATTATGCCGGCTATTATGTATTCATGAACGAAAATGCACTCGCTTCAAGCAAGTTTCTCGAAACCTTGAAAATCGCTATTGCTATTGCCCTAGGTCTCGGTGTTGTACTATCCCTGCCGAGTTTTATATTTAATATTTTTAATAAGAAGAATAAAGAAAACAAGCTGCAAGAAAAGCTTGAAAAATTAACCGGAGGAGATAGCTCATGAACCTAAAAACAGTTGTGATAACCGAAAATGACAGCGGACAAAGACTCGACAAGTTTTTAACTAAATCGTACCCTAATCTCCCCCAGTCTATGCTGTATAAGAGTATCCGAAAAAAGGATATTAAACTAAACGGTAAGCGTTGTGAAATTTCAACCAAGCTAAAAACGGGCGACGAGCTTCGTATGTATTTAAAAGAGGAATTCTTTCAAAAGAGTGAACGTGAATATGATTTTATCAAGGCTCCAAAGAGTATAAACATACTATACGAAGATGAAAATATAATGCTTCTTGATAAAAAGCCGGGCTTGATTGTACACCCTGATGAAAATTATCATTTCGACTCGTTGATCGCCCGAATTCAGCATTATCTCTACGATAAGGGTGAATATAACCCAGATGCTGAAAACTCGTTTGCCCCTGCTCTGATTAACCGTATTGACCGAAACACAGGCGGAATTGTAATGGCGGCAAAAAACTCCGAAACTCTGCGCATTATGAACCAAAAGGTTAAGGAGCGTGAAATTCAAAAGCTATATCTTTGCATTGTGTGCGGCAAACTCAAGAAAAAAGAGAATACATTAATTGATTATTTGGAGAAAAATGAGAGCCAAAACAGAGTATATATAAGCCATAAATCCAATGAAAGAAATAAAATGATAAAGACAAAATATCAAGTTATTTCAGAGAAAAAAGATTTTTCCTTGGTTGAAGTTGAGCTTTTAACAGGCAGAACTCATCAAATTAGAGCGCATTTTGCTTCAATAGATCACCCTCTTGCCGGTGACGGAAAATACGGAAAAAATGTGGTAAATAAATCCATTGGTTTCCCCTATCAGGCACTCTATTCATACAAGCTAAAATTCACTTTTGACACCGATGCGGGAATCCTTAACTACTTAAATCAAAAAGAATTTGAGACAAATGAAATTTGGTTTTTATCTGAATTTGAAAAAATGTAAGAGGAAATATTAAATTTGGAGCATTGATAAACAGACTTTTCTATTTGCAATGATTTAACTCAGTGCATCTCAATGTGTTAAAGGTCATCGCAGGATTTTCCTATATTTATATTCAATATAAATATAGGAATTTCAGTATTCATACGCTTTTTATTATCTGCCAATATAACCGATAATCTTAAAATATTTAAGCGATAAAAGGAAAATCTCTCATTTTTATTTCGAGAGATTTTCCTTTTATATGGCTATAACCATTTTGCCTATCCCAGTGCAACATCAAGCACCATCATCACAATAAAGCCAAACATCACAGACAGGGTGCCTGCATTTGACGGTTCACTTAAATTTGCTTCCGGTATCAGCTCCTCAACTACCACAAACATCATTGCTCCTGCGGCAAAAGATAACAGCCATGGCATAATTGGAATTATCATACCTGCTATCAAAACTGTTAAAACTCCGAAAATGGGTTCAACAATTCCAGACATACTGCCGCATATAAAAGCTTTAAATGTACTCACTCCGCTATGCCGCAGAGGCAAAGAGATTGCCGCACCTTCTGGAAAATTTTGAATCCCCACACCAATTGCCAGCGCCACTGCCGCTGCATATAGTGCAGGGTTATCACCGTGCTGTGCCGCCAAAACAAAGAGAAGTCCCACAGACATACCCTCGGGGATATTATGAAGTGTTATCGCTGACACCAGCAGTATATTTTGCTTCGCACAAATTTTCACTGTATCTGTTTTTGTAATACCCCGCCCCAATACGGCAATGATATTATTCATAATGAGTAATATCATTATACCCAATATAAAACCGCCGACAGCCGGTATCCAGCTAACAATATTGAAATTCTCTGCCGCCTCAATTGCAGGAATTAGCAGGGACCAAATTGAAGCGGCAATCATCACTCCTGCCGCGAAACCAAGAAAAATGCGTTGTATTAAATCACCAATTCGCTTTCTGAAAAGAAAAACCATTGCCGAGCCCAGAGTGGTCATTAAAAAGGTAAACCCTGTGCCGCCCAAAACCCATAGAATTGACCTTGTCATCAGGCTTTCATCCTCTCATCTTCCTTTACCGAAAAAACTATATAGTCATATTTATCTTTCATGATACCCTCCATCTTCTCTTATCAAATATTTGGTTAAAACACTCGCTATAATCAGTCTATTCAATTGCTGAGATGATGGCTACATAAAAACCCTCCATATACAATATTGTATATGGAGGGTTTGGTATTTATTGGTATTAAATTCACTGCTGCTTGTGTGTTTGGATATTAGCAAGTTTATTAATATCTATTTCTTTTGCCCGCTGTTCATCTTCAATCAAATGACGCTCTATTTGAAGCTTATACTGTACATCGTACAGAAAAACCAGCAGCTTCTTTTTGGTAAATGAATGTATAGAAAAAATCATATATACGATAAATACAGTTACGCTGACTATACAAAGAACTGTTCCTCCCAGATATATGAAGTTATTAATCATGATTGTAATTAAATCTGTTTCAACAAATTCTATGAATGACTCACTCACATTTGCCGAAGCACCTGCCAAAAATAAATCTATTGTCTTTATCAAGCTATCCGCCATAAGTGTCATTATTACAGTTAAAATTGTTGCCATTATTCCTGCCACCCATTTGGCAAAGCTATTTGTCTTTGATAACGAATTTTCAATTTCAGTAATTAGAATAGCCGCTGTATCACAGTTAATATCCGAATCCTTAACTATATCATTTAACGCCGTGTTCCTGTTTTCCTTATCTCTTCTCGAGTGTTTCTTTGACAGACAAAAGAACAATATTATTAATACTACCAGCGTTATTAAAGGAACAATTAATGCCGTTTCTGTAAGCGGTTTCACCTCATTCTGTCTTGAAAAGTTCACTAAAAACCATATTAAAGCC
>JGI994J12354_10002229_pt1 | contig 19060 bp, 15 predicted proteins | sample IntmicLarv3ML3BL_FD_12354 | JGI IMG/M metagenome (IMG submission 12354)
GGCCCTTTTGGCGAAGGGAGTGTACTCTTCTCGTACTCGACCTGAGAAAAAAGGGCCGGATGACGCAGCTAATGGACAAAAGAACTCTTTGGAGACAGCCCCTAGGGTACAATGCTATCGTGACAAACAAGAAGGCCCAGGTGTATATGATCAGGTTGAGCGTAACCATCTGCCAACCAACACCAAAGCCGGTAAATGCACTTGCTGGAGAGGGAAAGATCGGGGGCCGCGTTCCCTGCACGAAACTGAATACAAAAGGCTGGGGAGGAAAACATTTTGAAAAGAATAGCCCTTCTGTTGTGCGCGGCGATGATCGCGTTTGCGCCTCTCGTAACGTTTGCAGCGGCCGCGCCGAGCGCGGACGACTTTTACAAACTGTGCACTGATGGCACACTTGAACAAATCAAGACGGCACTCCAGGCCGGGGCGGACGTCAACGCGAAAGCGAAGAACGGATTGACGGCGTTGACGAAGGCCGCTTCGAGAAACAACGCGGAGATTTTGAAAATCCTCATCCAGGCCGGAGCAGACGTCAACGCCAAAGGCCCCGGAGACTGGACGGCGTTGATGGCGGCTGCCGAGCGCAGCAAAGACCCTGAACTTCTCGCCGCCCTCATTCAGGCCGGAGCGAACGTCAACGCGAAAGCGGATAACGGCTGGTCGGCGTTGATGGCGGCCGCCCGGTACAACGATAATCCGGATGTTTTGCGCGCCCTCATCAAGGCCGGAGCAGAGGTCAACACAAAGAGTATCAACGATACAACGGCATTGATCCTGGCTGTCGAACACGCCAAAAATCAAGAGGTTATTCACATACTTATTCAAGAGGGTGCGGATGTAAACGCTATTAATTACCTTCAGCAGACGCCGTTGACGAAGGCCGCCGCGAAAAACAACGCGGAGATTTTGAAAAGGCTCATCCAGGCAGGAGCAGACGTCAACGCGCAAAAGGAAGGAAACTGGACGGCCTTGATGTGGGCTGCCGAGCGCAGCAAAGACCCTGATCTTGTCGCCGCCCTCATTCAGGCCGGAGCGGACGTCAACGCGAAAGATAGAGAAGACTGGACGGCCTTGGCGCTGGCTGCCCGGTACAACAAATACCCCAAGGTTTTGAACGCCCTTATCCGTGGAGGTGCCGACGTCAACGCGAAAACGAACTCTGACGCTACGCCGCTGATCTTTGCCGCTGCGGAAAACACCCCTGAAGTGTTGACCCTCCTCATTGAGGCCGGGGCGGACGTCAACGCAACAATGAACCAAGGGAGAACCTCATTGAACCTTGCTGTGGAGACAAGGGAGAGCGAAATCGTGTCGCTTTTGCTGAAAGCCGGGGCGATGGTATCGGCAAAGGATCTGGAATTGGCGCAAAAGAACGAGCACCTGAAGGGTACCGCCATTATCGAAGAGCTGAAGCAAAAACTCAAAAAATAACGCCTGCGCGTGAGAAAAGACCCTCCCCCCTGCCTCGGGCGGGAAAAAAAACATCATGAGGCTGATCAGCCAACGGCGCCAAGGAAATACCCGAAGTTGCGCACTTGTTCCGTGAGGAGTCGAACTGACCACCCAGCCCTGCGGGCGTCCCCCCGCAGAGGGGAATACAATTTGGAGGAATGGAAATGAAAAAAATTACTGGAGTCATGCTCCCGCTCATTGTGTGTTTTTGCTTGTTTTCGACAATGACAAAAACGGTTTCGGCTTACGAGGAAGTTGAAAAACACCCTATAGACCTCGCTCTTGAGAAAAAAATTGACGCCGACCCATCGCCCGCCGGGCTGGTGGAAGCCTACGAATGGGCCATTGAGGCGTGGGACAAGCTGTTGAACGAAAATTACAACGCTCTTGCGAAAAAACTGGATAAAGCAGATCAGGAGCGGCTTCGCGCCTCGCATCGGGAATGGATACAGTACCGCGATTTGGAGTTCAGGTTCAATAGCGAATATTGGGGAACGTTTCAGGGTTCTATGTACATTTCGTTTCCCCTTGCCTACCAGACGAAGTTTGTGCGCGAACGCGCGCTGAGGCTGGGATATTACCTCAACGATTTGAAGGAGCGATAGGAGTAACCATAATGAAAAAAACAACGAAGTTTTTTATAGGTCTATGTATGTGTATTTTCCTGCTGCCGATGTCAGCCAATGCCGCCGAGGGCATCAAGTACTCCAACGGCCCGCTTGGATTCAGCTTGACGCTCCCGTCAAGCTGGGAAGGGTTGTACCGTGTACGTGAACGCAAGTCGAATATGGCTGATGCGGTTTGGGTGACTTTCATCAGTATACGCAATGCGGATGCTGGATATGGCGGCGATGTGTTTTCCATCTGCATTTCACATGAAGAGCTCGGTGACATTCCGGGTACGCGGGAGATATCCAGAATCGGCCGGAAAATAGCGTACTCCAGCGGCCCGTCGGATGTTCAATTTGACCATACCAACCGAACGCTGAGCAATGAGTACAATACAATGCAAAATGATGTGAAAACGATCATCAAGACCTTCCGCTTTGTAACGCCGTGACCGTATGAACTGACAATCCTTCAAAAAAGGAGTGTGTTGAAAATGAGAAAACCAGGCGTGTTTGGGTTTGTCATGGGCCTTTTGTTGTCTCTTCTCCTGCTCGTCCCGGCAAATGCGCAAGGAGCCGGGGTACATGAAGCATATAAAAAAGTGTTGGCCGAATGGGAATCGGCTTGCAAGAAAGCGAAAAGCGAAGGAGATACGTCGGGCGATTTGTCTTTCGATTTCTATGATATGAGCGCTCTTGGTTCTGTAAAGGCATATTACGCACTCTATGACATCGACGGCAATGGGACTCCAGAACTGATATTGAGAAAAACAACCAGTTATGAAGACATCATTGCCTATATATTTACAATGAAGGACGGCAAAGCACGGAATATTTTCGGCTACGATGATAAAGGCAAGCCGGGTGAAGTTCCCTGGAGCAGAGAGGGGTCAAGCGCTATTCTGAGCAATGGCTTGATAGACAGTACGGACGGTGATTATGCAATATATAGAATAGCCGACGACGGGTACAGCGCAACAAAGTTCGCTTCGAGGGAACCGCATGACTTTCCGGATGGGGCGAGTTTGAATGAGGCCAAATGGAGATACTACGCCAACAAGAAACAGGTAGAGTATGATGCGTATCTTCGACACCTGAACACAAGAGGGTATACAGTGGGGGGAGAGAACGCTTTGGCAAGTATTGACTGGGTAGCACTCCATTGACTCGAATTCGTATTCAAACGCATTCGGGTCATGCACGGCCTATACGCCTTCCTCAAAGCGGCCAAGGTGCAGGTAATAGGCAAAGGCCCCGTAAAGCCCGCTGTCAGGGGCCTGGACAATGGCAACCGGGGTGTTTTCAAAGTGCGCGGACAACAGGCCGCAGGTGCACAGTTCTGTCGCAAAGGCCGTACTCTCCGCCAGTTGCGGAATGTTCTTGATAACCCCCCCAGTCAGATACAGGCCGCCAAAGGCCAGGGTATCCAGGATAAAGTTTTTGCATACCCGCGCATAGAATCGGGCAAAGGCGTCAAAGGCTCCGCTTGCGGCCAGTTCCGCGTACCCAATGTCACGCGTACATTCTTTGCCCGTGTAAAATGCATGCAGACGTTGAAGGCCGGGGCCGGAAACAACGTTGTCCGTATAGGGGGGTATGCCGCGGCTTTCAAGATAGCTCGCAAACGCGTTTTCTTCAGCCCCCCTGAAGGGAAAATCGGCCCACGAACCCTCTGAGGGCATGAAAAAGGGGCGCAGAGATTGCGCGCCCTGAACAGGCTGCATGGCAATGGCGCATTTCCCAAGCCCTGTTCCCGCGCCAACCATGGCCTTCGGCATGGAATTTTTCCTGCCGGGTCTGACCGTGCTGTGGTCAATACAGTCCACAATGCAGAGGCAGGCGGCCTGGGCCACAAAGTCGTTGATGAGCAGCTTTTTTATTGGCAGCGTTACGGTGCGGATATCCACATCCCAGGCAATATTCTTTCCGGTGCAGGTGTAAGGGGTCGCTTTGAACCCGGCCGCAGCATAGACCACAGCCTCCAGATTCTCGGGGCAGAGGGTCTTCATCGCATGATCCGTCAATTCGTCAAGGCCGGAATATCTGGCAGTGCTTACTTCACAACTGTCAAGAATAGTTGGACATTCAGATTCAGCCATGGCAAAGGTGGCAAACCTGGCCCTGGTGCCTCCAATGTCCGCCACAAGCACGGTACGGCCATTTCCCTTGCTGTGCATGGTATGTCCTTGGTAATGCAGGTTATGTAATGCTGGTCTGCGGGCGGTTTCCCACAGCATAGCGTTTCGGGCAGTTCACGCAGTTGACATCGGGCGCGCCATGCAGAAGCCCCTGTCGAAAGGCGGTGTATTCCCCGCTTTTCCAAACAGCCAGCGGGTCGGGCTGATTCACGTTGCCATACACTCGGCGCAGGGGGTCGTCCACCTGGGTGGGCAGGTTCACGTAAATGCAGGGCGAAATGGCCCCGTCTGCGGCAATGAACAGGCTTCGTTCAATCTGTTCAAGGCAACGGTTGCCCGGCTCATCTTCCGGCAGGGAATAGTAGATGTTCCGCTCCCTGCTGGCGGCCTGCGCGGCAATATCTTCAAGCACGGCCCGCGCCTTTCCAATCTTTTCCCTTTCCCACGGCATGAAGGCCTCATGCGCCATTTCCGGCGAAGGAATATAGTCCATGGTGCTCACCACAGCCGCGTGGGCATCCAGGTCATCCAGAAGCTCTGGCAGCCCGCGAAGATGGTCGATCTGCGAGGCCAGCACCAGATAGGCGAGGTGAATTTCAAGGTGGACGGCCATGCGCCTTTTCCGAATCTTCTGCAACAGCCTGATGGCCTCGGTGGCCTTTGCGAATGTTCCCGCTCCCCGCGAACGGTTTCCCTCTTCGTCAACCCCGGCCAGAGAAAAGGCCACAATATCCACGCCGCTTTCCACCAGCCTGAGGGCCAGAGATTCGTTCATCACCAGCCCGCAGGTGGTTGTGGAAACCTGGCAGTCTGCCCGTCGTGCCAGTTCCACAAGGTCAAAAAAACGGGGGTGCAGCAGGGGTTCGCCCCAGCCCTGCAAATGAACCCGCCGCGTCTGCCGGAAAAGGGGCCACGCGGCCGCATAGGTTTCCGGGCTCATAAGGCTTTGTTTCCAGACTTCCGCCATGGTTGTACGGGGGCAATAGGTGCAGCGCGCCATGCATGACGAGCTTACCTCAATCTGCAGCACGTCAAAAAGTTTTGGTTCGCCCCGCACCAGACCGCGCACAGATTCCCACACCCCCGGCCCGCGCAAATGCGGCGCAAGCGGTTGGGGGGCCGATGGCCTTCCCCGGTCTGGTTCCAGATCGGGTTTTTTTGCTACCAGATTCTGCCAGAAATTCTTTTGCTTCCTCCTCAGGGGCCAGGAACATTCCACCAGAGGCAAAAAGGGCCGGGCACCCCATTTTTCCTTGAAAAAGCCGATGCCCCTGTTTATGGAAAGGCCAAGGTTCACGCGCTCATATCCCTGCCCGGCGGCCACTTCAAGCAGAGCATGAAGAAGCAGGTCGGCCGTTCCGGGTACGGCCTCAGGCTTTCTGAAGGCAAACATATAGAAGGCCGTGGCAAGGGGGGTGAAGTCGCCCAGGCAGAACCCCTGCAGGCTCTTGTCGCGTCTGCTGCGGGCCGTAAATATCTTGACCCCGCTGGTCGTTGCGTACCCTTCCAGCCGCCCGAAAATATGGCGGGTTCCAGCCTCAAAAGCGCGGGAGGCCACACAGTCTTTGACAAGGGCCTGCATTTCATCTCCCCACGGTTCAACCATGATAACGCTGTCACGCGAGGCCCTGCGGAGCATGTTACGCAATTTTTGCGGGCCAACCCCGCTGAAATTTTCCCCCGTAGCAAAGCAGGGCAGGTCAAGGGCCAGATAGCTGTCCCGGCTTTCCGTGTATTCAGGGTGCTGCACGGGTGCCGCCTCTGGTCGTGCCGGAGCCAGTACATGGATATGGGCAAGCCCCGGCCATCGGGAAATTTCCGCAATGGCCCCTTCAAGGGCAGGGTCTGGCGGAAGCGTTCCCTGGGCCAGAAGGGGAAGGTTGGCGTCAGTCGCAACAGGGTAGCCTGCCAGCACCGCACTGTCATGGGAAAGATAGACCGCAAAACCCTGACAGAAGCGCAGTTCCGACCCGGCCACTGCCCGTACATAGGCGGGAAGCTGCTCTGGCACAAGGGCCAGTGCGGCCAGAGTGTCCGGGTTGTCTGCTGTGTTCATGGAGTATCCTTGTCAAATTTTCAATGTATCTTCACGAAAATATTCCAGAATAGTGCATTTCCATTTATGCAGGAGGCCGGGGTGTTCCTTGCGCAGGGTGATGCCCTGGTCGGCCAGAAGGTGCCGCATTCCGGGAATGTGCGCTGACCCCACAAGGGTGAAGCTGCGCCCCCTTTCCACAAAGGGCATCATGCGCTCGACAAAACGGGCGTCACGCACGGTAAACACCCCGTGCACCCCACGGGTGGGAAATTCTGTGCTCGAGCCATACATGCCGGCAAGGTCGCCCAGGAGGTAGTGTTTCATGTTGCGGCGGCTGTACGCAGGCCAGCGGCGGCACTGGCGCAGGAAGGCAATAACCCGTTCCGGCGGCACAGAACCGAGGGAGGCGAGCTGTTCCTCGTGGTTTTCCATGGCGATCACGTTTTTACCCATATCGTGGGCCAGGTTCCAGGCCTCAAGGTCAACAGAATGCTTCCACCCCTGCCGTTCCAGAAAGGCGGCCCACAAGGAAAAAAAGGCGTACCAGGGGCGGCTGTTTTCCAGAAGATGCTCCACATTGACCGAAGGCGGCGCATGAATGCCGTGCAGGCGGCGCATAAAGGGGTTTGATGGCCCCTCTACCACACCTTTGAGGTCGGCCAGTTCTTTTCGGGTGAGCATGGAGAGCAGGTTCGGGTCGCCGGGCCTGGGGGTTTGGCCGCTTTGGGCAAAGAGGGCCAGACTTTCTTCATCCATGGGGCCTTCAAAAATGACCGTATCCACCGCATCAAAGAGCTTTTCAAAGTGACGGGTAAAGGAATAGCTGGCAAAGTGCGCCGTACCGCCAATCCAGGAGGGATTGCCGTTTTTTTCAAAGTTCCAGAGCATGGCAAAGGGGCGCTGTTCCGGCAGGCTTTTCATGAATTCCTGCTTGGTAATGAGCTTGCCACCGGAACCGGTAAGGATAGTGAGAAATTCGCCCACGTCATCCTTCAGGGACGCGCTCTCGGCAGAGTGCTTCCACGAGGCCATGACAAAGGGAAGGTCTTCCTGGCCGCCCCATTTCTTTTTGAAACGCCTTATGCCCTCGTTCACGCCAAGACCAAGGTGAATGAAGTTCTTGCCAAGGACGCGGGCCTTTTCGAGCAGATGGGCGAAAAGCAGGTCAGTGGCATGGGGGATATAGTTGCGGCGCGAATGCGCACCAATAATATATGAGCAAAAGTTTTGCGGGGCCGAATCAATCAGCAGCGAGGCGGCCAGGTTTCCATCCCTGTCCCAGGCATTGAGAAAGGACAGCCCCGGAACGGCCTTGGCCATAAGAATGCCTGTTTTTCCATACATTTCACGCACATTTCGCCGCATACCCGGCTTCGTGAGCATTTCGGCCCACAATTTGCGATGCGCGGCAGTAAAGGCAAGCCCCTCTTCAACCCGCAAACTGTGCTCGGCCACGCGTACCACGCGGCGCAGGGGGGCGGGAATTTCGGCCCCTGCCGGAAGGGTGTAGAAGCAGTCGTTCTCGCTGATTTCCCCGCCAAGGCCGCGCACTGCCTCCGGCGGCAGAAAGGGGGCCACCACAAAGAGGTCTATTGCGTCGCGCTCCCTGTTTTTCCGGCGGCTTGTCAGCCAGTCGCCCAGGCGGTCAACAGCAAGGATGAAGCTTGGCAAATCATACTCCCCGCGCAGGGGGTAGCCCACCCCGGTCAGCCAGTCTTCACCATAGAAAAAAAGGAAATTGTCAAGAATCAGGGGGGTGCCGCCCGAAAGGGCTGCCATAAAGGGCACGGAATGCTCCGGCACCCGCGCAAGGGCGGCAAGTTCCGGCAGGGCGAGCAGCTCTTCCGGGGCAGGCAGGCCTTCCCGTGGGTTGAGGGAGGAAGAGGTGAGAACCGGAACCGTGATTGCCGGGGAAGTGCTCATGATCAGATAGTCGCTGTCAGAGTATGGATAGAGTGAAAAGAGTAGCAGTAGTGGCAGGGAAGCACAAGCTCCCAGTGCTTTTGGGCTATTTTGCCGTGATGCGGCGTCAGGCATCATTTTTTGCTTTGGTCGAATACCATAAGAGTATACTCCCGCAGCAAAAAAATCGCCTTCCTTGCCTGACGGCAAAATTTCTCCAAAACCTGGTGTCGGGCTATTTTGCCGTGATGCGGCGTCAGGCATCATTTTTTGCTTTGGTCAAATACCATAAGAGTATACTCCCGCAGCAAAAAAATCGCCTTCCTTGCCTGACGGCAAAATTTCTCCAAAACCTGGTGTCGGGCTATTTTGCCGTGATGCGGCGTCATCAAAAGAAAAAGCCCCTTGCGGGGCTTCATATTCCGGGCGGGTCGAAGCTTATTCTTCGGTTTCGTCAGAGCCTTCGGGGGCGTCTTCGGCTTTTTTCCTTGGGCCCTTTTTGGTTGCGCTCTTTTTGGCGGTCTTTTGTTCGTTCTTGTCAAGGGAACCGGCAGGAACCGTGTTTATGGTCGCTTCATCATAGATGAAGTCCATGGCCTTGTCGCACAAAAGGCGGTCGCGAAGGGCAAAGAGCATGTTGTTTTTGGTGTAATAGTCTTTGATAGTGTCGAAATCCACCTTGTTTTGCAGGGCCAGACGGTGCAGGTGGGTATCCACTTCCTGTTCGGAAACAGAAAGTTCCTTTGCACGCGCGGTGGAGAGCAACAATACCTGCATACGGGTGCGCTGTTCCGCTTCGGGGCGCACTTCTTCGGCAAGGGCTTCGCGGGTTTTGCCAAGGGCTTCAAGGCCCTTGCCCTGGCGTTCGAGCTTGTCCTGGAAATCGTCAAGCAGAATATTCACATGGCTTTCAACCATGGAATCGGGCAGGGGGAAGTCTGTTTTGGCAAGAAGGTTGTCAAGCAGGGCCTTTTGTGCGGAAGATTTGTGCAGGTCGGTCTTGCTCTTCATGTAGGAATCGCGAATGCTTTCCTTCAGCTTGTCCAACGATTCCATATTCCCGGTTTTTTTGGCAAATTCGTCATCAAGTTCCGGCAGGATGCGTTCCTTGATTTCGCGCAGGGTGGCCTTCATGGTCAGGGTTTTGCCAGCGAATTCGGGGTTGAAAAAGTCTGCGGGGAAGGTTACCGGGCCTTCTCCCTTTTCGCCCGCATTCAGGGTCTTGACGAGATTTTCAAAATCTTCGAGGGTTTGGCCCTCGCCAATGGGAAGATTGAAGTTTTCGGCCGCAATACCGTCCACAGCCTTGCCGTCTTCGTCATAGGCGGCAAAATCAAGCACGGCAATGTCGCCCTCCTTCGGAGTGCGCTTTTCCGTGACGGTTTCGGTTTTTGAAAGGTTCTGGCGCAGGCGGTCAATCACGCCTGAAACCTCGTTTTCGTCAACCACGGCTTCTTCCTGATCAACGCTTTCGGCGGCAAAGTCAGGCAGGGCCACTTCCGGCATCACGTCAAAGGAGATGAAGTAGACAAAGTCTTTTCCGCGTTCAATCTGCCCGCCGCCAAAGTCGATGCGGGAAACGGGAAAAAAGCTGTTTTCCGTAATAATTTCATTTATATGCACATTTACCAGGTCTGTGGTCGCTTCAGAGTAAATCTGGTCGCGGAAGCGGCTTTCAATAATGCTGGCAGGAACCTTGCCCTTGCGGAAGCCGTCAACGTTGACGGAGGTGCGGTACAGGGCGATAGCAGAGGCAAGGGCCGCGTCCGCCTCTTCTGCAGGCACTGTAATAGTGATTTTCTTTTTGACAGGGGAAAGGTCTTCGGTGGTAAATTGCATTTGGGTAAGGCTCCTTGCATGGAAAAAATTCGGTAAAAGCAAAAAACTTGTATTTGCTATACTTAAATGCAGCATAAGTCAAGTTATTCATGCCGGAGCGCGAGCGTTCCCGAGGCTCTGTTGCCGGCCCCCCGTCTTTTGGGTGTTGGGGTCTTTTGCCGTGACCCTGCACTCACTTGGCCGCCGATGGAGTACACGCCCGGAACAGGGTTCGGGCCAGGTGAGTGCAGGGAAATTTCTCCAACACCCCCAATGAAAAACAGACCACTACCTTTTTTTGTGGCGCCTTGCGCTTTCGCATGAAGAGAGCCATTGACACGGGAAAGGAGAAATTCTCCATGTAAAATTAGTTGCTTGATTTTTACCAAAAGCCCTGCTTTTCAAAATTACGCCTTTTTCCTTTACTAACGGGCTTTATCTGATTATCTTCTCGCCATGAGCATTGATACTCCCATAATCCGCCCCTGTTCCAAATGCGGTAAATCCACGGCAAAGGTCGAATCATCCCGTCCTCTTGGCCGCCAGCGCGATATTTACCGCATTGCCTGTAGCTGTGGTAACGCACCCTTGCAGTGGTCGGTGAGCGAACATGCTGCCATCAGGCTGTGGAATGCCTTTGTCGCTTCCTGAGCCCCCCTCTTTGACCTGTCCGGCCCCAGAGCCAGCCTTTTTTTCGTACTGTTCCGCTCTGTTTTTGTGTCATGCCTTTTCTGAAATCGCATTTTTGAAATAAACGTATCCTTTCTGTGAAAAAAATATCAAGCTGATGTATCTTTTTTTGCCATATTCAGGTGAATCAGCGAGATTAACTGAATATTCATTTTGATTTTTTTTTGCAAAATTCGACTGTACAAATCCGGTACAAAAAGAGTAAACTCATTTGCCTAGCTCTCTTGGAAGTGTCTCTGTGTAATAATTTTCCAACCGCTTTCATCTCAGGAGGAACCTATGTCGCTCTTTACCAAAGAAGAAGCCCTTCACTACCACTCTATGGCACATCCGGGCAAACTCGAAGTTTTGCCCTGCAAACCTTTTCGTAACCAGAAAGACCTTTCCATGGCTTACAGCCCCGGCGTTGCTGAAGCATGCATGTCCATTTATGAAAACCCCGAAGATGTGTACAAGTACACAGGCAAGGGAAACCTCGTGGCTGTCGTATCAAACGGCACCGCGGTTCTCGGTCTTGGCGACATCGGCCCGGCAGCAGGCAAACCCGTTATGGAAGGCAAGGGCCTTCTTTTCAAGATTTTTGCTGATGTGGACGTTTATGACATTAACCTGGACGTAAAAGACCCTGAAAAACTTTGTGAAATTGTTCAGGCTCTTGAGCCCACCTTTGGCGGTATCAACCTTGAAGATATCAAAGCCCCGGAATGCTTCTATATTGAAACAACCTTAAAGGAACGCATGAACATTCCTGTGTTCCACGATGATCAGCACGGCACAGCCATCATTTCCGCAGCAGGGTTGCTGAACGCTCTGGAAATTGCCGGCAAAAAAATCGGAGATATCCGCATAGTGGTTTCCGGTGCCGGTTCTGCGGCCATTTCCTGCTCCAAACTGTATATCAGCCTTGGTGTTGACCCGGAAAAAATCGCCATGTTCGACTCGCGCGGGCATATCCATGCCGGGCGTACCGACCTTACGGAAGACAAGAAACGCTTTGCCACCAAAAAAGCCTACGGTTCCATCGGTGAAGCGCTGGTCGGGGCAGACTGCTTCCTCGGTCTTTCCAAGGCGAATCTGCTGACCAAAGAAATGGTGGCGAGCATGGCTGCAAAATCGCCTATCGTGTTCGCTTGCGCCAACCCGGTTCCTGAAATTTCCTATAATGATGCGAAGGCAGCCCGCCCGGACGCCATTGTTGGCACCGGCCGCTCTGACTTCCCCAACCAGGTGAACAACGTGCTTGGCTTCCCCTTCATTTTCCGTGGTGCGCTGGACGTCCGTTCCGTTGCCATTACTGAAGGCATGAAGATTGCCGCTGCAAAGGCCCTTGCAGGCCTTGCAAAACTCCCTGCGCCCGACTATGTGGTGAAGGCGTACGGTGTTGATTCTCTGGTTTTCGGGCCGGACTATATTCTGCCCAAGGCCTTTGATCTGCGTCTTATTGAAGAGGTGAGCTCCGCTGTTGCCGAAGCTGCCTGCAAAGAAGGCGTTGCCAATGCTCCCATTACCGACTTTGCCGCCTACAAGCTGGCCCTGCGTGCGCGGCTGGCCAATTCGCGCAAGCATATGGATGACTTCCTGAAGTCCTGGGGCGTGTAATACCCCCCCTTTGACTCCAACAAAGGGTGCTTCGGTGCCTGCAAGTTGACAATCAGGTATGGTTAAACGTGAATGGCGCACTCCGGTGCGCCATTTGTGTTTTGACCGGGGGAACTACAATGGTCTAATAACATGGTGTGTTTTTTAAACATATGTTTATTGTTTCATCGGGCGTCAAGGCACGGAAGACACTTGTGACAATTAATTTTATGGAAATCTAGAATTTATCTTGATTTTAGACGTATATATGTCTACAAGTACGAAAAAAGGTGAATGTATGCCTCAAGTAGCAGCACGCATCAATCCCGATCATGAGCGCTGGCTCAAAGATTACTTCCGTACAAAGAGCGCGGGCGCGGAATTTATACTGCCCTGGGCTGTGGATACCTTTTTCCGGGCCATCATGTCCATCAAGGAAATGTTCAGCCCGGCCGAACTGAAAACCATTGTCCAGTCCCATAAAGATATTCGTCTTCTGCCCGACACCACCCGCCTTACCTATCTGCTGCTGCGTGTGATGGATGCCTGTGACACCAACAAGGTGCATCAGGATTTTGGCGCAAGCAAGGCCAGCCTTGAAGCCAAGCTCAAACGTCTGGATGACACCCAGGCCACGGCCATCATGGTATGGGCCTCTGCCTTCTGGGTCAGCAAGAACTGCACGGCCGACAATCTGGATGAATATATCAAAACATACTGACGGGTTCCGTTTTTGTTGATTCGAACCTTTACAAGTCTGAAATCGTGGTTAAATAGTAACTACTACTATTTTAACCAAAACGGAGGAACACCATGTCTTCAACCCAGGAAAATTTGATGGCGGCCTTTGCGGGCGAGTCGCAGGCCAACCGGAAATATCTTGCCTACGCAAAGCAGGCTGAAAAGGAAGGTTTCCATCAGGTGGCCAAACTTTTCCGCGCCGCAGCCGAGGCTGAAACCATTCACGCCCATTCCCATCTTCGTCTGGCCGGAAAAATAGGCAACACCCTTGACAACCTTCGTGACGCCATTTCCGGCGAACAGCACGAATTTACCGCCATGTATCCTGAAATGATTGCCCAGGCCCAGGCGGAAGACAAAAAGAGTATTGCCAACATTCTTGCCAATGTGAGCAAGGTGGAGGCCGTGCACGCCGATCTGTATGAAAAGGCCCTGAATGCCGAAGGAAAGATTGAAGAAACCGACTACTATCTCTGTGCGGTGTGCGGGTATACTCATGAAGGCCCCCATGAAGGAAACTGCCCTGTTTGCGGGGCGAAACCGTCGGTTTTCTACGCCGTGCAATAGTGCCTCTACCTTTTTTGCCGTGAGTTGATTTCCCTTTTCGCCGCCGTAAACCGTCTGTGCCGGTGTGCGGCGGCGTTGTACTTGTCGAGGGCTGATGCCTGCCCTGCATCCAGAGCAGAATACCTTTGACTTTGTATACAGGCAGTGCCCTTTGTCTGCCCCCGTTTCGGCGTAACCAACCCAATTGCAAAGTGTAACGGCTCCAGGGCCGATCAACTTTGAGTATGTAACTTCGGGTGATTTCATGACTCCAGATTTTTCGTCTCCAGACAGCCGATTTGAAAGTTCCCTTGACCTTGCCGTGCGTACTCCGCGCAATTACCGCGTACTTTTGCACAACGACGATTACACAACAATGGATTTTGTTGTGGAAATTCTTATGTCGGTATTCAGAAAAACCTCAGACGAAGCGCACGCCATAATGATTTCCGTACACGAAAAGGGTTTGGGGGTTTGCGGCGTGTTTACGGAAGAGGTTGCCGAAACCAAGGTGGCACAGGTACACGACCGGGCGCGAAAGGCCCGTTTTCCCCTGCGCTGCAGCATGGAGGAGGAATAGTCATGCTTGACTCGCATCTGGAACGCGCCTTTTCTCTCGCTGTGGAAGAGGTGCGAAGAAGGCAGCACGAATACCTTACCCTTGAACATCTTTTATACGGCATTTTGCTTGAGATGGAAGGAAAACAGCTTCTTGCCGCGCTGGGTATCAATGTTTCCGAACTTCGCCGGAGCCTTGATGCCTTTTTTTCGGAAAACATTGTTCCCCTGCCACGGGTGAGCGACGAAATAATCCAGACCATGGCCCTGCAAAGGGTCATGCAGCGAACCCTGCGCCAGATGCACTCGTCAGGGCGCGAAACCACGGGTATTGGCGATGTTCTGGCCTGCCTTCTGGAAGAGGAAAGCTGTTATGCCGCCTTTTTCCTGTTGAACCAGGGCCTGCACCGGCTGGATGTGTTGGAATACATTTCCTATGAAGCGGGCGGCACCCAGGAAAAGATGACCGAGGAAGAGGACGAGGAAGAAGATTCCGACACCCGTGCCCTGAAAAAATATACCATGGAGCTGACCCGTCAGGCGGCCGAGGGCAAGCTCGACCCCCTTATCGGGCGTGTGCGGGAAATTGAAAGGGCCATGCAGATTCTGGCCCGCAGGCGCAAAAACAACCCCCTGTTCGTGGGTGAGCCGGGCGTTGGCAAAACCGCCCTGGCAGAAGGGCTGGCCCTGCGAATTGTCTCTGGCGATGTGCCCGACGACCTGCGGGATGCCCGGCTCTTTTCCCTTGATTTGGGCGGCATGATGGCGGGCGCGAAATACCGGGGCGACTTTGAAGGCCGCCTGAAAGCGGTTATTGCCGCCATTCGGGCCATACCCAAGGCCCTTCTTTTTATAGACGAAATTCATACCATGGTTGGCGCGGGCGCTGTGAATGGCGGTTCCCTTGATGCCTCGAACATCCTGAAGCCCGCCCTGGGTTCCGGGGAGCTGCGCTGCATTGGTTCTACCACCCATGAAGAACTGCGGAACCACTTTGAAAAGGACAGGGCCTTTTCCCGCCGCTTCCAGAAAATTGAGGTGCCTGAGCCAAGCCACGAAGAATGCCTGCTCATTTTGCGCGGGCTTCAGTCGCGCTATGAAGATCACCACGGGGTTCGCTATACGCCCGCCGCTCTTGAGTCTGCGGTGAGCCTTTCCGCCCACTACCTGCCAGAGGCCCGGTTGCCGGACAAGGCCATTGATTTGCTGGACGAGGCAGGTGCCCGCAAACGCCTGAACTTTCATTCAGATGCCATTATCAAGAAGAAGACGGCCCAGGCCCGAACCCCGGGAAAAAAGAAGGGCAGACTTTCCGTCGGGGTGGCGGATATTGAAAATATCGTGTCCATTATTGCCCGGGTGCCTGCGGTAAAGGCCACTGCCTCAGACCGGGTTTCCCTTGGCAACCTGGAAAAAGACCTGAAAAAAGTGGTCTTTGGACAGGAAAGGGCTGTGGAGCAGGTGGCAAAGGCCGTGTTGCGCTCCAGGGCCGGGTTTGTGCAGGAAGGAAGGCCCCAGGGCGCCTTTCTCTTCTACGGCCCCACCGGGGTCGGCAAAACCGAGCTTGCTCGGCAGCTGGCGGCCTCGCTCAAGGTTTCCTTTTTGCGCTATGATATGTCCGAATACATGGAAAAACACGCGGTTGCCCGGCTTATTGGCGCGCCTCCGGGCTATGTGGGCTTTGAACAGGGCGGTCTTTTGACCGAGGCTGTTCGCAAAACCCCCAATGCGGTTCTGCTTCTGGACGAAATGGAAAAGGCCCATCCCGATATTTTCAATATTTTGTTGCAAGTCATGGATTACGCGACCTTGACGGATTCTTCCGGCAGAAAGGCCGATTTCCGCAATGTCATCATCATCATGACCACCAACGCCGGAACCTTTGAAATGTCGGCCCGCGGCATTGGCTTTGGTTCTGCACAGCCCCTGCATGCCACAGAAAAGGCCAGAAAGGCCCTTGAGCGCATATTCACCCCGGAATTTCGCAACCGGCTTGACGGTATGGTCGGTTTTTCTTCTCTTTCCCAGGACATTATGCGGCATATTGTAGACAAGTTCCTGAAAGAGATGCAAAAAAGCCTTGTGGCGAAAAAAGTGACCATCTCCTTTGCCGACAGGGCTCTTGAGCAGCTTGCCCGCTGGGGATTTGACCCGGTCTTTGGCGCCCGTCCCCTGGCCCGTGTTGTGCGGGAAAAGGTGGAAGATGTGCTGGCCTCTGAAATTCTTTTCGGCAAGCTGACAGCCGGCGGGCATGTGCATGTGGATGCGAAAAAATCTGAAACGCCCGTGTTCAGCGCCCAACCCCATGCGGTTTCCGGCCTCGCTGTGGTGCAGGAAGAATATGAACTGGTCTTCACCTGCACGGGGGCTGCGCCACTGAAGCCTGGGGCGCGAAAACCGGCTGATGGCAAGAGGATTGAAAAGATTGCCCCCAAACCCTTTCTGGCAGGCAAAAAGCCCGCCCCTTCCGTGAAGGGAAAAAAACTGCCCGTCAAAGGAGAAGGGGCGAAAGCCTGATGGCTGCGGCAAACCTTCTCATTGTCATGGTGGGTCTGCCCGCGCGCGGAAAGTCCACAGTGGCGAAACGCCTGCAGGAAGGGCTGACCAGTTCGGGCATACGCACGGAAATATTCAATAACGGCAAGCTCAGGCGAGACTGGCTGGGCCCCTCTTCGGCCCTGCCGGAATTTTACGCCCCTGACAACAGGGAAGGCTATGAAATTCGCGAAAAAATCGCCCGTACCAACCTTGAGGCTGCCAGGGATTTTTTTGAAAAGGGGGGCGAGGTGGCCATTTTCGACGCCACCAATGCCAGCCGAGAAAGACGGGAGATGATCGACCGCCTTTTTTTTGACACGATCATTCTTTTTCTGGAATGCGTCAATGAAGACGCCGAATTGCTGAAAGCCTGCGTACTCAACAAGGCCAATCTGGCCGAATTTTCCTCCATTTCCCACGATCAGTCTGTACGGGCCTTTTACCAGCGCATCGAATATTACCGTATGCTGGCAAGCCCCCTTGAACGCGAACGGCGCTACATCAGGCTTGATACCCTGTCCAATTCCATCATCGAAGAGCATCTTTCCCATGACGTGCCGCACTATATAAGCATACGCGACATTCTCGTTTCCGACTGGGTGCGCAGTCTCTTTCTCGTCCGCCACGGGCAAAGCCAGTACAATGTGGAAGACCGTATTGGCGGCGACGCCTCCCTTACCGGAAAGGGCAGGGCGCAGGCCCTGCAACTTGCGGCCTGTTTTGAGGGAAAGAGTATTCCCTACATTTTCACCTCGAAAAAAATTCGTTCCAGGGAAACCGCTGTCCCTCTGGCCGAAGCCCACCCTGAAGCCCGCTGTATCACCATTGGCGAGCTGGACGAAATTGATTCCGGGGTATGCGAGGGCATGAGCTATCAGGATATCAAACGCCTTATGCCCGAAGAATATGCGCTGCGTTCCAAAGACAAGTACAATTACTGCTACCCGCGAGGGGAGGGCTATGCCTCCATGCAGCAGAGGGTGGCGCGGGGCTTTCGCAAGGCCCTGTTTCTGGCAGGCGGGAAATCCAATATTGTGATGATAGGCCATCAGGCAGTGAACAGAATGGTGCTTTCACTCTTCCTTTTTCGCCGTACGGAAGATGTTCCCTATATCTATGTTCCGCAAAACCAGTATTTTCACATTATTGCAACGCATCAGAAGAAGCTTTTCGAACTTGTTCCCTTCTCATGAAGCATGTTCAAGAACATTGTTCACGTTACAGCAAGAGCGGATAATGCTTTTGTACTTTTCAATATGATTCAGCACATCAAACTTTCCTTTTCTTTGCGAATTGTTCATCAGCCGCTGAATAGAGTCCAGCCCCTTGCGAAACTCTATATATTCCTGGCTCTCTTTCAAATGCACCCTGCATTCGCTGTCAATGTCTGCAACAAGATACCGCTGGGGAACCCTCCATGAACGGGCGCAATGCTCATAGAGCAGGGCATTGACCAAAAATAGCCCCAGCGTTCCGTTTCTTTCTGTAAAGACGCTTTCCCATTCCTCTTTCTTGTTGATGCCCCGCCGGGTATATTCGTGGCTGTCGCCAACGCCAATATGGGTAAGAATGCTTTCGGTGTTGTAGTAATACTGCTTGTAGCCAGCGGCGTTCATTCTCAGGCCATAGTCGCCGTCTTCCGCTCCGTAAAGACCGTAATCCTCATTCCAGTATCCGAGAATGTCGGACAGATGCCGGGGAACAAGTATGGCGTGACCGGGAAGGTTGGAAAGGCAGAGCCCCAAAATGCCGTCAGGCGTGTTCACATGGCCGGGGAAATGGGTGAGCATGGCGTAATCGTACGCGCCGCCAATGGTGGAATACGGCTCGCCGTGCCGCCACAGGGTAAAGATTTTGCTGGCCCAGTTTTTGTCATGGATGACCACATCATTATCAAGTTTCATGTAATAGGGCGCTTCAACAAGCCGCCAGCCCAAGTTGGCAGCACAGGCAATGCCCATGTTCCTCTTCAGAACAAAGAGATTGTCGATAATTCCCGCTTTTTTGAATTCCAGCAGCCGACTTGAAAGCTCAGGTTCGCTCCCGTTATTCACCACGGTTATGACAAAGGGAATGGTCTGGTGTGTTTTTCGCAGGGCCAGAATGGTTTGCTGGGTCTTTTCAAGTCTGTTGAACACAGGAATGGTTATGTTGATGGTCGGCCCTGTCTGCATGGAACACTCCTTGAGAAATAAGTTCCCTGTTGGTATCCTTCCGGAAATTATGCAAAATATGTACCAGTACAATCAGGGATAGGCACGGTTGAATAGTTTCAGGATATGTGCGATAATTTAGGACAAATTCGCACTACAACAGGCCCTTTGAGCAGTTTTTCAGAGCATTTTCACTTTGAAAATGCTCTGACGGACGATGGCGCGAGCCTCGTCCGCGCAAACGAGGAGTAGGCGAAATTCATTTTCGCCGCCAACTCCGAGTGTAGCGTTTCAAAGTTA
>JGI994J12354_10002230_pt1 | contig 19050 bp, 21 predicted proteins | sample IntmicLarv3ML3BL_FD_12354 | JGI IMG/M metagenome (IMG submission 12354)
GCTGTTCCATAACATAAGTATATCTTAACAACTGAATACGTGCACTTTCATTATAGGACTCAACCCTTCGTTGTAACCAAGTAACGGCTTCAACAACTTCTTTATTCTTTATAAGTCCATCATCATCTACTATATACTCTTTAGTCAGGAAGTTGTCCATGTCGTATTTTACCATCATGTCATCTTCAAGTGAGACAAAATATCTTGTCATACCAGGGTCGCCCTGCCTGCCCGCTCTTCCTCTGAGCTGGTTGTCCACACGGCGGCTCTCATTCCTGTTCGTACCAATTACATAAAGTCCGCCAAGTGATGCAACTTTCTCATAATTCTCCTCGTTTTTGCCACCAAGCTTTATATCAACACCGCGGCCAGCCATATTGGTGGAAACTGTAACTGCACCAAGTGCACCGGCATTTTTGATAATCGCCGCTTCCTCTTCGTCATTCTTGGCATTTAAAACATTACATTTTATTTTATTTTTCAAAAGTTCTTCATACAGACGCTCAGACTCCATGACACTGCCAGTTCCTATTAAAATTGGTTGTCCTGTTTCATGAACCTCCGCAATCTCTTGTATAAGAAACTCAAGCTTGTTCTCCTTTGTATCAAAAACATAGTCTGGATAGTCTATACGAATACATTTTTCATGTGGTTCAATCTTTAATATTTCCAAATTGTAGTATTCAAAAAATTCTCCCCCAGCCGGGTTTGCAGTTCCTGTCATACCGGATATTTTTTCATATAAGCTTAAAAAATGCTGAAGAGGTATAGAGTTGAGCACCATACTCTTTTGATTGCTCATAATGTTTTCCTTTATTCGAACCGCGTCTTGCAAGACATCAGGATACTGCCTTCTGTCTGCAACTCTCCTGTAAATTCATCAACAATTTCTATATCATCATTTCTTATAATATAATCTTTGTCACATTTAAGAACATAATGTGCATACAGCGTTGCCAAAAGCACTTCCAACATTTCTGTATTGTCTTCAGAATACAGATCCTTTATATTTAGCAACTGTTCTGCAAGCTCAACACCTTCATCTGTAAGACTTACTTTCTCTGCATATTTATTGAGTACAAAATCTTCATTTTCTTCAAAATTATCTGCAAGTGAATTTATAAATGTTAAAAGATCATTATCACGCTTTACATTTCCCGCAATTACCAATGGAATTCTTGCCTCATCAATTAAGATAGAATCTGCCTCATCAACAATTGCAAAATTAAATTCATTTTGAACTACATCTTTTATATCATTTGCCATAAAATCGCGAAGATAGTCGAATCCTGCCTCTTTTGCACTGACATATATTATATCATTTTCATAAACTTCTCTTCTTTCGCTTCGGGAAATATCTTCAGTAATATATCCTACTGTAACACCAAGCAAATTGTAAATAGGCTTCATCCAATTTGCGTCACGCTTTGCAAGATAATCATTAAATGTTAAAATGTGTACACCTTTTCCAGTAAGACTGTTTAGGTATGCTGGCATAACAGCGGCAAGTGTCTTTCCCTCACCTGTTTCCATTTCAATAATATGCCCTGTATGAAGTGCAATAGCCGCCACAAGCTGTTCATCATATAGAGTAAGTCCCATTGTACGCTTTACAACCTCTTTAACAAGTGCAAATGCTTTGGGCATCAACCTGCCAAGCTTTTCCCCCTTAAGCGCTTTATGTCTCAATCTATCCGAAATATTAAACAATTCTTCATCACTGCAATTTGAAAAATCATTTCTCATTATTGCTTCCATTTCTTTAGTATACAAGCTGTCTATCGCCTTTTTCTTCTTCCCGAAACCAAACATTTGCCTATCTCCAATCCTACTCAGTTAAATTTTAATCTATATGAACATTTCCTGCATAATTCTTCACTTGCACATCTCTGACTGTATCCATTGTAAATATTTCCTGCTCTTTCGCCTCTTAATATTTCCTTAAATCCTTCATGAAAAATATTTCCCAACTCCATTATTCCCTGTCCATCCAAACAGCATGGCACCACTCTTCCGTCTGCCAGAATTGCAGCTTGCTTTCTCAAGCCCAAACAAAAGGCTTTCCCCTCGTATTCCTCCCCTTCAAGGTTTGGCCATGAAAAACGCTCTGCTTGACTTAAGAATACTCTCTTCCCCAATCGTATACCTTCAAGCTTTGTACATTCATTTTTCAATTCAAAGGGCAAATCAAATTTTTCCTCTAATTTTGAAAAAATATATTGATTCAATTCACTTTCAGAATCCTCTGATTTAATATTCCATATCCTTAGTTTACAGGTTGTACCTGTGTTAATCAACATTTTCTCAATAAACTGAAAAATATCATTCAGGTACAAATTAAGTTTTTCAAAACTACCCTTAAAACTATGAAGAGATATGTTAATTGTTCGCAAATTCTTTGCGTTTAATAAAATGTCTTTTTTTTCGCCAATCAAGGTTCCATTTGTTGTAATATTTGTAATTATGTCATTTTTCGCACATATATGCAAAATTTCTTCAAGCTGAGGATGTGTAAGCGGTTCGCCCATTACATGAAGATAAATTTCCTTTGTATAGGGCTTTATTTGAAAAATTATATGTTCAAATTCCCTTGGTGTCATCCGCCTTTTAACCACCGCCGAGTGTAATCCCGCACCTGACGGGCAAAAATCACAGGATAGATTACAAATATTGGTTATTTCAATATATATTCTATCAAATTTTATTTGCATCAAGTAATTCCTGAATCTTTGCTTTCACATAATCAGCAGAATTTTTCTGTTCTTCTTCTGTCAATTCTTCCTAGTATAACTGGTTTTCCAAATATTATTTTACATTTACAGCTCTTTAATTTTATTCCGTTTTCTTCAAAAATCTTGTCTGTATTTATCAGTGCTACTGGTATTATTGGACATCCTGTCTTTTCGGCAAGTTTAAGACTTCCCTGTTTAAAGCGGTTCATTTCATTTGTTTTGCTTCTCGTTCCCTCTGGGAATATGAACAGTGAATCACCTGCTTTTATACGCTCTATTCCTTTTATTATGGCTTTCGCTCCTTTTCTTGGAGATGAACGGTCAATAAAAAGACATCCCAAACATCTCATCCATACATTGACAATTGGTATTCTATCAAGTTCTTTCTTTGCAATGAATCCTGCACATTGCGGAGTGTATCCATAAAAAATTGGTATGTCAAACAGTCCTCTGTGATTACCTACAAAGAGCAATGCCTGACCTTTTAAAACATTTTCTCTTCCTATTACTTCTATTTTGCTTCCGCTGAAAAACACCAGTGCTCTTCCCCATATTCTCCCAAATATAATGGCGGCTTTTCGTTCTGCTTTCATGCTGAAAAGCCCTATTAATAGAATAATAAGCAGAATTGGAAGTGTTCCAATCAAAAATATTAGCATGAATATAAGGAGTAAAATTAATTTTATCATTTTTCAATTAACCTTTCGATTATTTTGTATCCATCCGAAATAAATATACCTGTTTTTGAAGCTGTTTCTTCATTGTAGTTTGTCACTTTATATGTGGTTAGAGTTGATTCGTTGTTAGGGTTAACAACTGTGGCTTTGTCGGTCTTCGATAATTCGTTGTGTCTATAAATTATATATGGTACGGGGTCACTTGTGTGTGTTCTAAACTTTACCGGTGTTGGATGATCCGGAAGTATAAGAATTGCGAAACTATCTCCAGTTCTCTTTAAATAATTATATAAAGGTCCCACCACTTTTTGGTCTATAATCTCTATTGATTTAATTTTATTTTCAAGGTCATTTTGATGACCGCATTCGTCGGGTGCCTCGAAATGAGCATAGACAAATTCCTGTCCTCTTTCAAATTCATCTATTACTGCTTGTGTTTTTCCATCAAAGTTTGTATGAACTGTACCTGTTGCTCCTTCAACATCTATTGATGAAAAACCAGCACATATTCCTATTCCTTTTATAAGATCAACCGCCGATATTACAGATGGCCTTAGTCCGTACACTTGCTTGAAATTTTTCAAAGCAGGCTTTTTACCTTCACCCCAGAGCCATATAGAATTTGCGGGATTTAGCCCTTTTTTCTCTCTTTCAATGTTTATGGGATGATTACTGAGTAATTCATAACTTTTTTTATGAAGCTCAATTAGTATTTCTGAATTATTTCCTGATGGCAGATAGTTTGTAATCTTACAATCAAGTATGTCATGCGGAGGTGTACAACCAAGCTCCATTTTTCCCATATCCCATACCAAACAATGCCTGTAGCTTACTCCTGCATAAAATTTCATTGCACTGCTTCCGAGTTCTCTTTCCAAGTAATTGATAAGCTCTGTTGCCTCTTCTGTAGAAATTTCCCCAGCACTATAATCAATCATTATTTTATTTTCATATGGTTCATCTTTAGAAAGGGTTACCAAGTTGCATCTTACAGCAATATCTGTTTCTTTTAAATTTATACCTATGCTTACTGCTTCTAAAGGAGAACGTCCGCTGTAATATTGTTGCGGATTGTATCCCATTATTGCAAGATTTGCTATATCACTCCCCGGCTTCATTCCATCAGGTACAGTTTTTATCAAACCAACCTCTCCCATTCCGGCAAGCATATCTATATTAGGTTTATTGGCAAATTCAAGAGGTGTTTTATTTTCAAGTTCCTCTAGTTTATGATCTGCCATCCCATCGCCCAAAATTACCAAGTATTTCATTATATTCTCCTACAAAAATAACCTTTTTATGCATTCAATCTTTTTATGCTCTCCGATATATTATACTTAAGTTGCAAAGAAATTACAAAGTTTATTTTGTTTAATGGTCCTCACCATGATTAGAAAAATACATTATAAGTTTTCTAATCAGGACATTGTGCTGAATGGTAAACTATCCTGATTAGAAAGTTTGTAAAACTGTATTATAATTCAAATATATTGGTATGTTGTGGGTTTTCTAATCAGGACATTGCACTAAATGGTAAATTATCCTGATTAGAAAGTTTGTAAAACTGTATTGTGGTTCGGGTATATTGGTACACTGTGGGTTTTCTAATCAGGACATTTTGCTAAATGGTAAATTATCCTGATTAGAAAATGTGTAAAACTGTATTGTGGTTCGGGTATATTGGTACACTGTGGGTTTTCTAATCAGGACATTGTGCTNAATGGTAAATTATCCTGATTAGAAAGTTTGTAAAACCATATTATAATTCAAATATATTGGTATGTTGTGGGTTTTCTAATCAGGACATTGTGCTGAATGGTAAATTATCCTGATTAGAAAGTTTGTAAAACCATATTATAATTCAAATATATTGGTATGTTGTGGGTTTTCTAATCAGGACATTGNNCTNAATGGTAAATTATCCTGATTAGAAAGTTTGTAAAACCATATTATAATTCAAATATATTGGTATGTTGTGGGTTTTCTAATCAGGACATTGTGCTGAATGGTAAATTATCCTGATTAGAAAATCCAGAAAAACAAAATAAAAAGTAATGTAGTTGAATTTAATGTGGTGTTATCAAAATTGATAACACCACATTTTTAAAACTAACTATTTCATTTTGGTCAATATCATCACCTGCAAAAATATGTAGATTTTGATTCCAAGAGAATCCTCATTTTGCAAAGAAAATACTTTTTCAAGTATGTCCGCACCTTCCGCGAATCTTCCTTTATAGCTATATATCAGCTGATAATTCAGATATTCTTTTCAATTCTTCATTCTGCTCTGGATTCTATCATTTTATTCTTCAACTGTTTCTGTTGCAGACTCAGACATATCATCTTTAGATGTCTCTCGCCCTATTGAAAGTAGCAAATTAAGCAATATTCCAAATATTGCTGCAGTTGCAATGGCAGGAATTTCTATTCCGAATATTGGGAGCATTCCGCCATTTATATAACTTCCACCAAGCCCAATAATTAATATTGTTGCAATTACAGCAAGATTTCTTGAATCAAACATATCAACCTTTTTCTCAATCATAATTGCAATACCCTGTGCTGCAATTACTCCAAACAGATATACACCCATTCCGCCGATTACACATCTGGGTATACTGTTTACTGCGGCAGACAATGTTCCAGAAAATGAAATTACCATAGTTATAATTGCGGCAACAATGAGAACTGGCACTGAGAAATTTCGTGTAAGTGCCATAGTTGAAATATTTTCACCATAATTGGTTCCAGCAGGACCACCAATCATACCAGAAGCAATATCCCCTATACCATCACCAATGAGATTCAAGCCAAGCTTATCAGATATACTGTATTTCTTATTACTTCCTTTTTTATTTGCAAGGTCATTTACATAAATATCAAGCTGATAGAGATGTGCAGTAGATTCTGGTATTGTAGCAATTGCAATGGGCATTATAGCAAAAACTGCAGCCCAATTTGGCAAAGGCAGTGTAAAGTTTGGAAGTGCAATAATCTCATTTTGTGCTATTGCGGCAAAATCAATGATTTTAACATCTGTTGCAACACTCACAACAGCCGCAAAAATATACCCTACAATTACACCAAAAAATATTGGAAGCTGACTTAGCGTTCCCTTTAAATACACAGAGAATATGACAGTTGCTACCAATGTTACAAGTGCTATTATCCATGACCAGTTTGCCAATGGTCCACTAGCCAATGCGGCATCATTTGCCCCTGAACAATTATTAAGGGCAGTACCTGCAAGTGATAATCCAATTACTAATGCAATAGGTCCTGTAATTGTCTCAGGAAGAATTTTATTGATTATTTTTTTACCAAACCTTTTTATTATGAGTCCAACCGCAATTGATATTAATCCAGACATTACAATACCAAACTGAGCAATTCTTATTTTGTCTACAGCAGAAAACTCGGCTAACTCATTGGACGTGACCAAAGCGGTAATTGCAGCAAGATATGAAAAACTTGAACCATAAAAAAGCGGTATTTTTTTACCTGTAATAAGGATAAAACATAGTGTAGCAAATCCACTAGCAAATATAGTAACGGCAATATCAAAGCCTGTAAGAATTGCTACGAGAACTGTTGCCGGAAACATTACCAGAATTTGCTGAAAGGCAAATAAAATAAGCTTGCCAAATGGCGGCCTCTCATCAGGAAGATAACTAAATTGATTTTCTTTTTCCATAAAATTGGTTCCTACCTTCGATTAGTTTTTGTCATTTTATCACATAACAATATCTACCACAACAATTTTTTGAATTTTTTGTGAATTAAGTTATATATTAAAATAATTAATATGAAAAGTTCATCTTAGAGATGCAGATGCAAATGAAGTAGCAGCTTTTTCAGCTACTGTGTATTCCCTTTCAACTCCAACCTCTTTTATTCTTCCATTAAAGATAAAAAATTTGTTTCCGCTTGATTCTTCAGTTCCTGAAAGAATATATTTCGTTATATTCTTAATGTTTATTCTATCAGCATCCGCAACAAGTTTAGTAATATCTTCATCTGTTATATTAGTTTCAATTCTCGTTCCGCACGCTTCAATTATCATAGGCACTCTTGAAATATAATTCAAATTTGCCTTCTGAAGAAAAAGTTCACTTATAAAATTCGAATGTAAAATTGTACGTGCATAAGGTGTTCCGTCATAAAGTTCTTTCATTCCTACATCATATTTACCATCAGCAGGTTCTATAAATCTAAAGAGCATAACTGCCATTTCTCCGCTGTAAAGTCTACTGCCAGCATCAAGTTGTGCAACATTTGATTTAAAATCCACTGGAAGTGAAAAAGATACACCATCAAGTGAATCAACGATTTTTTCAAATGCAGTCAGGTCAAATTTGAAATAATATTTAATATTGATTCCAATATGTGCTTTGATATAATCAACCATCGCCATTGCCCCATTCTCCCCCATGATTGAACTGAGAATCCTGTTATCTGGAGTTTTGGTATTTCCAGGAATTATAAGTATATTCGTAACATTTGTGTCTGGTGAATAATTTAAAATATAAATATTGTTTGCTGATTGATTTTCTTCACATACAAGAAGAATATTTATAGGTGCCCCCTCGTGAGACTGGGCACCATCTGGAACAGGCGTAGTGAAATTAATTTTATCTACAGTTGATGCAGCCAAATTATATTGTACTGCAAGAACAATCCCTGTAATAAACAGAGTAAATATCAAAATCAATGAAAATATTGTTGATGCTTTTCTTAAATTCACAATAACCCATCCTTATAATTACTTAATTTGCATATTCATTATAAAAAGCAAGATATGCTTTATAAGTATAATACACATCTGCTTTAGATACAAGTTCAAACGGTGAATGCATAGAGAGAACCGGCACACCGCAATCTATAACCTGTATACCCATATTTGCCATGTATTGGGCAATAGTTCCGCCTCCGCCTAAATCAACCTTACCAAGCTCTCCCGTTTGCCAGTAAATCCCATTTTTATCAAAAATATTTCTCAGTTTTGCAATAAATTCTGGATTTGCGTCAGACGCGCCAGCCTTACCACGGCTACCAGTGTATTTTTCAATTGCGGCGCCGTACCCAAGATATGATGCATTTTTTTTATCTTGAACATCAAAATTGGCATCCACCCCTGTAACAACATCCGCAGAAATAAGGTGTGATGATGAAATACATTTTCTCATAACCAATTCCGAATAATTATCCAACATAAAATTGCACAAATAAAACATGAAATTTTCAAGGTTTTTGGATTGAGCACCTGTATTTCCCATACTTCCAACTTCTTCCTTGTCTGAAAAATAAGCAACTGCTGTACGTTTTAATCCTTGATGTTTACCATTTGATATATCAAATATAGCGGACAAAGATGTAAAGGCACAAACTCTGTCATCCTGACCATATGCACCTATTATTGCACGGTCAATACCTATATCTCTCGCTTTATATGCAGGAACTGCCTCTATTTCCGCAGAAATAAAATCCTGTTCATCAATATTGTACTTATCCTTTAAAATCTTGAGAATGTTTGACTTGAAAGCATTTTTTACAGAATCTCTATCATTATCTTCATTAGAAAATTCTGATATTTCCGGAGTTGAACCTAAAATTATATTTAAACTTTCCCCTAGTACTGCTTCACTCATACTCTTCTTCATCTGATTCTGAGCCAAATGAGGGAGTAAATCAGTAATGGTAAAGCATGGTTCGCTTTCATTTTCTCCAATTGCAATCTTTATTGCTTCACCTGACTTAGTTATTACAACACCATGAAGAGCAAGTGGTATAGCAAGCCACTGATATTTTTTTATTCCGCCATAATAGTGAGTCTTTGCATAAACAGTTTCATTTTCTTCATATATGGGATTTTGCTTAAAATCAAGTCTTGGTGAATCAATATGTGAGCCAATCAAATTAAACCCATTTTGCGGTGCGTCAATTCCTATAACTGCACAGAGCAGAGATTTTCCATGAACATTTTGATAAACTTTATCTCCGGGTATGAGTTTTCTGCCATTAATAAAATATGATTCAATATTTACAAATCCATTCTTCTCCAATATAGGTATTACAAAGTCGATAAACTCACGTTCTGTCTTTACCCTATTTAGAAAATCCATATATTTGCTGCAATAATCAAATATAACATCCTTTTCTTCCCTTGTTATATTGCACCATGCATTTTTGAAATCAATTCTGTCTGACATTCACTCACTCCTTTAAATTTGTTTCACATTGGCAAATTCTATTTATTCAGCATTTGTTTGATTGAAACAATTTTTATACATACACACAGTACCTCAATTGCAGTTATAAGCTCATTGATTGACGGATATGTAGGCGCAATTCTTATGTTGCTGTCCGCGGGGTCTTTTCCATACGGATATGTAGCACCTGCGGCAGTAAATGTAACACCACATTCTTTTGCCATCTGGATTGCCGCTTTGGCACAGTTATTATTTGTAAACAGACTTATAAAATAACCGCCTTTTGGTTCATTCCATTTTGCAAAGCCTGTTCCATCAAATTCCTTATTTAAAATTGAAATAACGTTTTCAAACTTAGGTCTGAGTATCTCAGCATGTTTCTTCATATGCTCTGTTACACCATTTATATCTTTGAAAAATCTAACATGTCTGAGTTGGTTTAATTTATCATTTCCTATTGTTTGAACATTCATGTATCCTTTTATGAAATTAATATTTTCGGTACTGGTTGCAAGTGCTGAAATTCCTGCACCGGGGAATGTTACCTTTGATGTGGAGGCATACATATATATTCTGTTTGGATTTCCTGCCTTTGCACACTCGTCTATAATATTTAAAAGCTTATCCCCATCACCTGTTTCGGAAAGATGGTGAATAACATATGCATTATCATACATGATTCTGAAATCGTCAGCAGCCTTCATTGTTGCCAAACGTCTTACCACCTCATTAGAATAGGAAATTCCATCAGGGTTACTATATTTGGGCACACACCACATACCTTTGATTGAATTATCATTTGCAATAAGTTCTTCAACCTCATCCATATCTGGTCCGTCATTTGTCATCTTTACATTAACCATTTCAATACCAAGCTTCTGGCAAATTGAAAAATGTCTGTCATATCCCGGAACAGGACATATAAATTTTACCTTTTCAAGTTTTGACCAAGGTTGTTTTGAATCGATATTTCCGAAAAACATATCACGCATAATGGTATCAAACATCATATTTAAACTTGAATTTCCGCCAATAATAACATTATCTGCCGAAACTTCCATAACATCAGCCATTAAACGCCTTGCTTCTGCAATTCCCTCTAATATTCCATAATTTCTGCAATCAAATCCATTTTCTGAAAAACAATCGTTTTTCTCTGAAACAGAGGTTAAAAATCCCTCTGAAATGTCAAGCTGATCTGAACCGGGTTTTCCTCTGGACATATCCAAATTAAGGTTCATTTCTTTATAATTGTTGTATCTTTCCAGTGATTTGTTCAGCATATCTGTAAGTTCCATGAAGAGCCCTCCCAAAAACAAAATAAATTCATTACATTTTATTATATCATTGTCAATTATGCAATAGAGCATTTTTCAAAAATTGATCAAAATTTTTATACATAATTTTCTCTGTAATTTCCTGAGAGTAATTAAGTTGCAAAAGGCGTTCTGCAATTTTACCCACCTTTGAAATTTCATCTATTTCTGTTGGTACATAATCAATACCGTCAAAGTCACATCCAAGTCCCAAAACATTCTCTCCGCCAACGGAAATAATATGCTCAATGTGCCTAACAATGTCATCTGTTGAAGCAGTCATTTTTCCCGTTATAAAATATGGATACAAATTCAACCCTATATACCCATTTTGTTTTGAAAGACAAATTATCATGTCATCTGTTAAATTACGTCTGTTTTCGCATATTTTCCGTGAATTTGAGTGAGTTGCCGCAAAAGGTTTTTGAGAATATTTACAAACATCATAAAAGCCCCTGTCAGATAGATGTGATACATCAATGACTATACCCTTTTCATTCATTTGTCTCACAATATCTATACCAAAATCGGTAAGACCTTCATCTTCGGTCAAAACACCATTTCCAAGTTCATTTTTGTGATTCCAAGTAAGCGTAATTAACCTTACACCCTTTTGAAAAAAGAATTCTAGATTTTCCGCTCTTCCCATCAAAGGTGAAGCACCCTCAAGTGATAGCAGAGCACCCATTTTACCAGTAATTTCAGCATCTTTGATATCTTTATAGCATTTGCATAGTGAAATTTTATCCGAATTAATTATCAGTTGTTCATGAAATTTGTCAATCATCAAATTTGCTCTTTCAAACGCCTTAATCCCCATAAATTCGGGATATACGCATACAGCAAACACTTGGAAAAACCAATCGAATCTATCCATTCTCTCCAAATCACAATGACAGTCATTTTTATAAAGCTGTTTGCCAAAATCGGTTATCTTCTCTATTGTATCACAGTGAGCATCATATATTTTCACATTATTCTCCGTTTTTATCAAATAATCTATTTATAATATGCTGAAAAAATCATTTTTATATTTTCTATTTTTATATTTTTCATTTCCTCTGTGTTTGAAAAATACACTTCTGCAATATCATAGGAGCGTTCTCTGTGATAGCCATTAGATTGTTTTATGAAAAACTCACTGGCTTTTATTATATTTTTCATTTTCGCAGGTGAAACGGCTTCTGCTGGTGTACCATATAAATTGCTTGAACGTGCCTTTACCTCTATAAAATGAAGAACCTTATTCTTTTCTGCCACTATATCAATCTCGGTAGAATTGCGAAATCCATTTCTATAATTTTGTACAGATATGGTAAACCCGTTTTCTTTGAGAAATTTTGAAACTGCTTCCTCACATATTGTACCAATTTTGCGTTTGTTTATATTCATTTGAATTTACCTCTTATAAATTCATATTATTCTCCAAATTGCACTAATATACATACGTTTTTATAATAAATTTACTTCCTTGATTTATTTTTTGAAGAATTATATTGTATAATAATTATAAAATCTTTCAATGTCTTCTAGTTTTTTGTGTTTCTGAGTTAACCATTGAAAAAAATCTACATCTTCTTCCTCTGACCAGGCATCATAATTGGTACATGTTGTTATCGAATATACTAATTTTAATTCTGTTTTTCCATCAATAGAAAATATAAATTGACCTACTTTTTTTTCTAAGTGTGTATGTCTAAATGAATATTTTATATCTTTCAAGTAATACATTCTATCATTAATAAAAAATATGGGGCCATCTTCAGTCTTAAATACTCCATAAACATTATCTTCTATTATAGCACAGAAACCTATATCTCTTTTAAGTTTAAAGTCCTCATCGTTTTCTATATGATAACTTTTGTCATTTGTATTATAGATACACACTTGTCTTACATCATCCATACTTTTTATATTTCTTATCATGCAAATCTCCTATTCTACCACTTCTTCTAAATATTTTCTGAAATTTTCTAACAACTTATCTACATCACCATTAGGTCTTTTTGCTCCTTCAATAATTTTAGAAAAATCACCATCATATTTTTGTTCAAAAAACTCGAAACTCCCACCCAATGGGTCACCATATCGTTTTTTATTAACTTCATATATATACTCCCTCAACTCTTGCGGGGTTAAGTCCTTATATTTAACACCTAAGTCTCTTCGCGCCTTATGCATTGTCATTGCCACTATTTTTTCATCTAAACCCTGAGTTCTTAATAGATGTTCATAATTAGATAAATTTTTAACAGCTTCCTCATATTCTTGACGCAATGGATTCCCTTTTATAGAATCCCCAATTTCCTTAATAATTTCATCAATTTGTGAATCAGTATACTTGCCTAAACTAATATCATCCACATTTTTCAAAACTGCTTCAAGTGCTTCATTTCCACTTTCACTTGCTATTTTTCCAATTGATTCTTCACTTATCTCTCCTACATTTTTGTTCCCTGACACCAAGAAATATCTATTCCCCAATTTCCCGATTGCAAACCCCATTCGTCAATTTGTTTTATTGCATTTTTTAAACTTTGTATCAACATTTCGTACTCATCTTTAGATGCCTCTACTTCCGATATTGAGAAAAAATCCTTTACATCATACCAAGCACGTCCAAACCACTCTCCAACTCCCATATTCACCATCCTATTAATTAAAATTTATCAAAAAATGGTATAATTAACCAAATTACTTCATTTCGTTAATTGTACCATTCTACTCCATAAATTTCAATGCATTTCACTCATATGTATTTTTTTATAAAACTTCTTCTGTGAAGTGGACAAGGTCCATGCTCTAAAAGGGCTTCAATATGCTGTTTGGTACCATATCCTTTATTTTTCAAAAAACCATACTGAGGATATTGTGAATCAACTTCTTTCATGTATCTGTCCCTTGTAACTTTTGCTAAAACCGATGCCGCCGCAATGGAAGCACTCTTTGAATCACCTTTCACAAGAGGAAGTTGCGGAGTTTCCAAATCACTCAGCTTTACATAATCAGTAAGTAGATAATCTGGCTGAGGGTCTATCTGTTTTATTGCATTGCACATTGCCTGCTTTGTTGCATTCAAAATATTGATTTCATCAATTATATTGTTGTCAGCCATTGCGATTCCATATGCTTCTGCTTGATCTAATATCATATCATAGAGAATATCTCTATAGCTTTCAGAAATTTTCTTGGAATCGTCCAGACCAGGTATGTAAAAATCTTTTTTTAAAATTACACAAGCGGCAGATACTGGTCCTACAAATGGTCCTCTTCCCGCCTCGTCAACTCCTCCGATTCGGGTATAGCCAGACTTAAAACCTTCTTCCTCATATATAAACAACTCTTTAAGCCGTTTGCTCTCTTCTTCTATATCAAAAGTTTTTACTCTCTTCATTATGGCCTCCTTTCAGGCTTTTCAAGCGATATTAAGCCTATCTTTGTGCCTCTAAACTCATCAAGAATTATGTTTGATATTCTTTCATAATTGATTTCTCCGCCCTTTACAATACAGCCTCTCTTTATTGCACATTCTTCAAGAATTTCTAAAGGTGTTTTATTTTCAAGGCTTTCCAATTTATATCTTATCTTTAACTGCTCGGGATATATAGAAATGAATCTTTCAATAAGCTTAAGAGCAAGTTCAGAAACGTCCATTACTTCATCCTTTATTGCACCTGTAAAAGCAAGATTTAGTGCAACTTCTTCATCATCAAATTTAGGCCATAATATTCCGGGAGTATCCAAAAGTTCAATATCTCCGCTAATCTTTACCCACTGTTTACTTCTTGTTACACCTGGTCTGTCACCTGTTTGAGCAAATGCTCTTCCTGACAGTTTGTTTATGAATGAAGATTTTCCTACATTGGGTATACCTATTACCATAACCCTTATCGGTCTGAAAATTCTGCCTTTTGCCATATCTTTTTCAAAAACAGGTTTCATTATTTCTTTTAATGCCGCTTTCACCTGATTTATTCCTGTTCCCTTTATTGAATCGACAAATATACATTTTTGACCCTGTTCTCTGTAATGTTTTTTCCATTCTTCATTTATCTGGGGGTCAGACATATCAGATTTATTTAAAATTATTACTTTGGGTTTGTTTCCAACCATTTTATTTACTTCTGGATTCCTGCTTGCCAAAGGTATTCGTGCATCTGTAAGCTCTATTACTACATCAACAAGTTTTAAATTATCACCTATCATTTTTCTGGTTTTCGCCATATGTCCAGGAAACCAATTGATATTCATCTTTGCCGAGTTTTGTTCATTTTCCATTATCTTGCTCCTTTAATTCTTTTATAAAATTATGCCACCAATTTTTATTTTTAAATAAATGATTGAAAAACTTATATATCCCATATCCGATTATACCACCTAATAAATTTGTAATAATATCATCTATATCAGATTTGCGGCCTATGAAATATTGGAGAAATTCAATACTAAAGGTAAACAAAAACACACTCAAAGCTGTTTTATGCAATTTTCTCGTTTGAATAAATACTATTGGTATAAAAATTCCAAACGGAATAAACATCAATACATTAGGAATCATTTCAGCTATAATAGTCCTTGAAACATTAACTCCTACAATAACGCGCTGAAAAGGTATCAAACTGAGAAAATGTTGCTCAGGGTTAAAAGTAATTGGCAAAACAAATAAAATAGTGGCAAAAATAATAATAAAGACTGAACATCCCAAAGCCAGATAACTCAATTGTCTAATAATACTTCTACCCTTTTTCTTTAAAGCAAATAGAATTGGTAAATATATAACACTTATTATAATGGAAAAAATTATTGCCAGTTTGATATATGTTTCTATTCTATACATATTTACTCTTTTTACCCTCTCAGTGCTTGATATACAAATAGAAGAGACTTCTGTCTCTTCTATCATAAAATGTAAATTCAGTTTAATACTAGAGTCTTTCTTTAACTCTTGCTGCCTTACCAACTCTGTTACGCAGATAATAAAGTTTAGCTCTTCTAACTTTACCTTTTCTCACCCTTTCGATTTTCTCAATCTTTGGTGTGTGTATCGGGAATATTCTCTCAACTCCAACTCCATATGAAAGTCTTCTTACAGTGAAAGATTCCTTTATTCCGGATCCTCTTCTTGCGATTATAGTTCCCTCAAATACCTGAATTCTTTCTCTGGAACCCTCTTTGATTTTTACGTGAACCTTTACATAATCTCCGATTTCAAGAACTGGTAAATCTGTTCTCATCTGTTCACTTTCAATAGCTCTTATAATATCCATCCTTTTTCTCCTTTTCTCTCTCAGACGTTCATAAGGATTTTAGCGGACCGTCCGTAATCAACCACAATATAATATATTAACAACTTTCAAATGTCAATATAATTTGAAAAATTTGTCAATACATTTTTCAAGACTGAATTGCCTTAAAAAAGTTTGTTATAATCCATTTATTTGTACTTGTCACATCTTTATGAACAATACATACCTCAATTGAGGCATTTTCATATTCAGATGCATTATCTATAGTAATTGATGCCTTAAGTGCATTTGTGTCCTTAATAGTTGAATAGAGAAGATTTCCGCTCTTAACAATGTTGACCTTTATTTTAGTCTCCATTGTAGTTTCAACATCAAATTTTATCTGTCCTAATTCATTAACGGTTATATTTGAATTAGGGAATATAGAGGATTCTTTTATTTCTGGGATACCACCTTGATTTGACCTCTTGATTGTTCCTACCATGCGGTCCAGTTCATGTTCACCATCTATTATAAAAAACAAATCAACTCTATCATTTACTGCTGTAACCAATGTGAATACAGACTCTTTGTTTGCTTTCACATTTCCCTCTGCCCATGATTGTGGCGAAGATAGAAAAGTGTATTCTTTATTTTGAAAAATGTTTGTTCTTATATATTCAGGTGACATATCAGCTTCTGTCAATTTTCTGTCACTTTCAGTAGCTATCATTTTAACTGCACCATCTTTGTTGAAATTAACAGTAACCTCATATGTTGCAATATCTTCATCAAAGGAAACAAGTTTAACACTATAATTATTCAAGATTCCATCTTCAAACACTGGTGTAGGTGTTACAATTGAAGATGTCATTGAAGGCCATTTTGTACTGTAGTCCTTTGAATAAGGAGGATTTGAATGTATAATATTAGATGGCTTTACATTATGTGTTTTGTCAGGAACTTCACCAGAAGGAACTGGAGTAGCTGACGGCATTATTACATTTATAGTTGGAATTGGTTCTATAGGTTCTGCTGGCAGTGAATTTGCAAATACGACAGAAAATATCAGGCTTATAAGCATTGAAAATGCAAATACCAATATTATTAACTTTCTCTTTGATTTCTGTTCCATTTAATTTATTCGCCTCCCAATCTTTTAAATATTTTATCATTTTATAACAATTTGTATAAATATGCAATATTATTCCCCTTCATAATATCCAACTTTGTCCTCTTCTTTATAGAGCTGATTAACTCCTCCGCCCCATATACCTATTTTCTTAGAATCGGGGTAAAAAGTAACATCAATTTTATTATTGGTATCAAAATCCAAATATACAAGCATTTCTGTTTTTGAAGTATTGACAAGTTTATGTGCACCTTTTTCATTTGCAGGAAAAAATAAAAAATCACCTGCTGATACTGCTTTTTCCTCATTTTGAGTTCTAAGCATACCTTCACCAGAAATAATATAGAATGCTTCTTCATTCATATTATGATAATGAAAAGGATATGCCGATTTTTCCGGAGGAATTTTATAAAGCGAAATTGTGCATTGATTCGGGCCCTGCGGAATTAGGTCATTCATAAAATATTCATATTCATCATGCTCATTTTTTCTTCCATCCGAAATTTCATCAAGTTTTAAATGTAATATATTTTCCAAGAAATTTCACCGCCTAATTTGATATTTTTTCCATAATAACATGTTTTTCAAATACTGCGAAACAAACAATTTGTAACAAAAAACCGACAAACTGTATTTAACATACAATCTGCCAGTTTATTTAGGTTATTCTATCATTCCTTTTCGTCTATTCGCGGAGGAAAATTGTTTATAATAGTAGTCTTTTCAACAGGCATTGTAAAACAAATTCCATTGGCAAGAGAATTTACTCCTACTTTTTCCTTAACAGCAGTCATGATCTTCTGAGATGTTTCATCATCAATTAACATCAAAATCATTTCCTTCTCCGAATCTAATGTAATTCCCATAAATGATTTATGCATAACCCCCTCGCCACGCGCATTCATAATCGTGGCACCTTTTGCTCCCGCTTCTCTGGCAACATTCATAACCTCAGCGGAAAATCCTGCATTAATAACTATGAGCAGCGCTTTTGTATTATTTGCACTCTCCATTTAAAATCTCCTCCTAAATTAAAACGACAACTTATCTACTGGTATTGTAAATGCTATTCCAGTATTAGGTTTGTCAAAATTAAATTTATCTGTTAAACTCTTAATCATTTCATTCGATTTTTTACTATTTAAAAGACATGTTATCACTACCTTGTTTTCTTCCGGTACCAGCCCAAAAGCATCTATTAAATAACTGGATTTAACAGAACCTTTGCCGTAAATTATATTCAAAAGACGTCCGCCAACCCGAGATATCTCTTTTAGCAGTTCTTCCTTTTGTTTTCTTCCGGCTATAACCATTAAAAACTCTATATCATTTAAAACTTCATTCATAATAATCACCTCCGTTAGGTAGCATCTTCCATATCATTTTCAGCATCACTTAAATTTACTATATCTTCTGTTACATTTTCAATCAATTCTTCTGATATTTCATCAAACACCTCAGCATTATCCTCCGAAATATCAATCTCGTCAAGAACATTTTCTCTTTCCTCAGGAATCTCAGTATTAACAATAGTTTGTTCAACATCTAATATCTCTGAATTATCAGTTTCTTTTTCCGCTACCAAATCTTCAAGTTCTTCTAATTCATTCTTAGTTATTTGACTCTTCATCTTAGTTAAGCCCTTGTTATATATAATTCCAAGTGTTTGTACCGCAATAAGTGGCGTAACTGAAATAAAAGCAATAATTCCAAACCCATTAGTTAGAACAGATTGTGCCCCTGAGATCGGAAGAGC
>JGI994J12354_10002231_pt1 | contig 19048 bp, 17 predicted proteins | sample IntmicLarv3ML3BL_FD_12354 | JGI IMG/M metagenome (IMG submission 12354)
GCCACCCGGATTGCAAGTCTCGCGTACTTTTGAAAAGCCCCATATCTTCCCAATGACGCAATGCGCGGCTGCTGATGTTCATTTGCGTTGAAATTACGTTGATTGCAATCAGTTTATTCATAGAATTTATAGTACCTCCTAGTTTTTTATTCTGTGATGCGCTTCACACATTTACTATAACATTTGACGCCGCGTAAATTGCAAGGGGTAAAATTACAATTTATGAACAGATAAATTGCTTTGGTGTATCATACAAGCATACGGGATTATCTTCCCTTTTTCAACATCTAAAAAAACACGATTAAGTTGGTTAGTCCTATTATGAACAATGACGGCGCGGCGGAACAACAAAAGCCTTGCAAAATGCGGCCATTCGCCTTATAATTGTGGAAAGATTACGTTTCAGGAGGTTTTCGCATTGGATAAAAAGACATTCTACATCACCACACCCATCTATTACCCGAGCAACAAGCTCCACATCGGGCATACGTATACCACCGTCGCGGCGGATTCCATGGCGCGGTACAAGAAGCTGCGCGGTTATGACGTGAAATTCCTTACCGGCACGGATGAGCACGGGCAGAAAATTGAGCGCCGCGCCAAGGAGGAAAACGTCACGCCGAAGGAATTTGTGGACAATATTGTCGTGTGGATTAAGGATTTGTGGAAGACGATGGATATTGATTATGACATCTACATCCGCACGACGGACAGCTTCCATGAGGAAGCTGTCAAGAAGATTTTCAAGCGTCTCTACGACCAGGGCGACATTTACAAGAGTTCCTATGAGGGCAAGTACTGCACGCCCTGCGAGTCGTTTTTCACCGACCGCCAACTTGTGGACGGCAAATGCCCGGACTGCGGCCGTGATGTGGAGACGGTTAAGGAGGAGAGCTACTTCTTCAAGCTGTCGAAATACCAGGATAGGCTTGTTGCGCATATCGAAAGCCATCCCGAATTCATACAGCCGCAAAGCCGCCAGAACGAGATGCTGAACAATTTCCTCAAGCCCGGGCTGGAGGATTTATGCGTGTCGCGCACGTCCTTCAAATGGGGCATCCCGGTGGATTTTGACCCCGGTCATGTGGTCTATGTCTGGATTGATGCGTTGTCGAATTACATCACCGCGCTGGGCTACGGCTCAGAGGACGAATCGGAAATGGCGAAGTATTGGCCTGCGGATGTGCATCTTGTCGGCAAGGAAATCGTGCGCTTCCATACCCTTATCTGGCCGATTATGCTGATGGCGCTGGATTTGCCTTTGCCGAAGCAGGTGTTCGGTCATGGCTGGCTCATCATTGACGGCGGCCGGATGGCGAAATCGAAGGGCAATGTCATCGACCCGTTCTCGCTGGTGAACAAGTACGGTGTGGATGCGGTGCGTTATTTCCTGATGCGCGAAATCGCATTCGGGCAGGATGGCAACTTCACGCACGAAATCTTCTTCAACCGTATCAATTCCGACCTGGCAAATGACTTGGGTAACCTCCTCTCCCGCACGGTGGGCATGATTGACAAATATTTCGTCGGCAAGCTTCCGATGGAGAAACAAGGTACGGTTTTTGATGATGACCTCATCGCGACCGCGGCCAAAGCCATCAAGGGATACGAGGCGCAGATGGAGCAAATGTTCTTTTCCGACGCACTTTCAGATGTGTGGACACTTGTCCGTCGGGCGAATAAGTACATTGACGAAACCGCACCGTGGGTGCTTGCCAAAGACGAAAGCAAGAAAGCAGAGCTGGCGCAGGTGATGTATATGCTGGCGGAGACGCTCCGTATCCTTGCCGTGCTGATTTCCCCGTTTATGCCGAACACGCCGAAGGCGATATACGCGCAGTTGAACATCACCGATGATAGTTTGATGACATGGGACAGCATTTTGACCTTCGGCCGGCTCTCCGGCGATGTGTCTATCACGAAGGGCGAGGTCGTCTTCCCGCGAATCGATGTGAAGAAGGAGCTGGAAGCCATCGCGGCAGCAGCCCCTGCTATTAAGGAAGAAACCCCTGTAAAAAAGGAAGAAGTAAAGCCGGAGGAGCCTGCGTTTATCGGTATCGAGGACTTCGCAAAGGTAAAGCTCAAAACCGGCGTGGTGCAGTCCTGCGCCGTGGTGGAGGGCTCTGACAAGCTGCTCTGCTCGCAAATCAAAATCGGCGCTGAAACCCGTCAGATTGTGTCCGGCATCGCGAAGCATTATTCCCCGGAGCAAATGGTCGGCAAGAACGTGATTGTCGTCGTGAACCTCAAGCCCGTGAAACTGCGCGGCGTGCTTTCCGAGGGTATGATTTTGGCCGCGACGGACGAAACAGGCAAGTTGTCGGTCGTTACGACGGACAGCGGCCTCGCAGACGGCGCGGAGGTGCGGTGATGTACTTCGAGTCCCACGCGCATTATGACGATAAGCGTTTTGATAAAGACCGCGACGAATTGCTTGGCAAGCATTTGCCCGAGGCGGGCATTGAAGCTGTCGTCCATGCGAGCTGTGACATCGCTTCCGCACGGGCGGGTATCAAGCTGGCGGAGCAATATGACTACATCTACACCTCTGTCGGCACACACCCGCACAGCGCAGAAGAGATGACCGACGCGGATTTAGCTGAATTCGAGGCGCTTTGCGCGCATCCCAAGGTTGTCGCGGTGGGGGAAATCGGGCTGGACTTCTACTACGACAACTCCCCGCGGGACGATCAACGCCGCCGTTTCCGTGACCAAATCGCACTGGCAAAGCGCGTACAGCTACCCCTCATTATCCATTCCCGCGAGGCCTCGCAGGAGACGTTTGACTTCCTTGCGGCAAGTGGTTTGGGCAAAATGACGGGAGGCGTTATCCATTGCTACTCCGGCAGTGCGGAAATGGCGCGGGACTATGCAAACATGGGCTTTCTCATCGGTGTCGGCGGCATCGTTACCTATGAAAATGCCCGTAAACTGGTGGAGTCTGTGGCGGTGCTTCCGTTGGAATCCATCCTAATTGAGACAGATTGTCCGTATTTATCGCCGGAGCCAAACCGCAAGAAACGAAATGATTCACAAAACCTGCGTTACATTTGTGATAAAATTGGTGAAATCAAACAAATACCGTCCGAGGAAGTGGCAAAACAGACGACGGAAAACGCCCGAAAACTCTTCCGGTTGATTTAGCGGTTGCAAAGTTGTTACAAATATGTTAAGATATAAAGGAATTATGAAGGGTATTGTTACATAGTATGTAATAATCTTCATACTTCCTTTATTTTTGCCATTCGGCATGTTTGCCACTCCCACAATATGGTAAAAATAGGAATGAAGAAATACCGCTTTTGACTATTAAGGAGGAACAACATGCTTATCAAACAAATACGCGCGCTTGTCATCGCGGCCGTGTTGCTGGTTCTTTTATCCGGCACCGTCGGCGCTTATGCGGGGCAGCAGACGCGCGTACGCATTTCGAACGGTGTGGAAACAACGCGTTACGTAACGACAACGACGGAAACGGTCGGCGAGGTTTTGGCGGAGGAAAACATTGTGTTGGGCGAATTTGATGTGGTTGAGCCCTCGCTGGAGACGGCGCTGCGGGATTCCATGATGATTACCATCTCCCGCGCATTCCCCATTCAAGTGAAGATTGACAATGCGGAGCCGATAGAAGCATTCGCAACCGGCGTGAAGTTGTATGAATTCGCCAATATATACGGGAAACAAACCGGTCTGCGGTATACGTATAACACGTCGGAATGGACGCAAGTTATCGAGCCCGGCCAGGTGGTTCAATTGTACATCCGGCAGTTCACAATGGAAAAACGGCTGGCAAGCATTCCCTTTACAATCCTCCGCGTGGAGTCGGACGTACTCAGCATCGGTGAGGAAGAAGTAGTGGTGCAAGGGCGCGTTGGCACAAAGAACATGACATATGAAGTGGAAATGGAAAACGGAAAGGAAATCAAGCGTACGCTGGTTTCCGAGACGATTGAGGAACTGCCGGTTACCCGCGTCATTTTGGTCGGCACGGCGGACAATGACCCGAATAAAATGCCTGTGTTTGATTACACAGAGGTTCGTACGATGAGCACGACGGCCTATACCAGTGATTATGCTTCCACCGGCAAGCGCCCGGGCGATAAGGGCTTCGGTATCTGCGCGACGGGCATCACGGCGCAATACGGTGTCGTTGCAGTTGACCCGAAGGTAATTCCGTTGTACACAAAGCTGTACATTGAGGGCTACGGCTTTGCCATCGCCGGGGATACCGGCGGTGCCATTAAGGGTGAAGTGATTGACATTTACCTTGATACCACGGCGGAGGCGCGTGCGTTCGGCCGTCAGAAGCGCCAGGTGTACATCCTGGCAGACCAAAATTTTGACCTTGGAATTGATTTGTATGCGAGATAGATTTACAATTGGCACGCCTTTGCAAAAGCAAAGGCGTGCTTTTTTGTGTTGAATATGGTAGAATGAAAGAAAAATTGCGAGGAAGAGGTGTTTTTCATGGAAACAATCAAGTCATGGTTGGAGAGCAAACAGACAAGCCTGGGTATCGAGCTGGGCTCCACACGTATCAAGGCGGTGCTGGCCGGGCCGAATCACGCGCCGATTGCCATCGGTATACACGAATGGGAAAACCGCTTGGAGAACGGCGCGTGGACATACGCGCTGGACGATGCGTGGGTGGGTATTGCGGATGCGTATGCGAAGCTTGCGGCCAAGGTGAAGGACATATACGGCGTTACCATAACCAGCGTTGGCGCGATGGGCTTCTCCGCCATGATGCACGGCTACCTCGCGTTTGATAAGGACGGTAAGCAGCTCGCCCCCTTCCGCACGTGGCGCAACACCATGACGGAGAAGGCGGCGGATGAATTGACGGCGCTGCTTTCTTTTAATATCCCCCTGCGCTGGAGCATCGCGCATCTCTACCACTCCATCCTTATTCAGGAGCCGCATGTTAAGGACATCGCCTATGTGACGACACTGGCGGGCTATGTCCATTGGAAGCTAACGGGCGAGAAGGTGCTGGGCATTGGCGATGCGTCCGGCATGTTCCCGATTGACAGCAATGCGCTGGATTTCGATGCGGGCATGGTTAAACAGTTTGATGCGCATGTTGCGCCGCATGGCTATAACTGGAAGTTGAAGGATGTGTTGCCGAAGGTTCTTGCTGCGGGTGAGAACGCGGGTGTGCTGACGGAAGCGGGCGCGAGGTTGATTGACCCGTCGGGTGCATTGTGCGCGGGGATTCCCCTTTGTGCGCCGGAGGGTGACGCAGGCACAGGCATGGCCGCGACGAACAGTGTCGCCGTCCGTACGGGCAATGTCTCCGCCGGGACGAGTGTGTTCGCTATGATTGTTATGGAGAAGGCACTGTCCAAGCTCCACCGCGAGGTGGACATGGTGACGACGCCCTGCGGCAAGCCTGTCGCAATGGTGCATGCCAACAATTGTACTTCCGACATCAACGCGTGGGTGGGTTTGTTCTACGACGCGATGCAGACGATTGGGTTGCCTGTTGACAAGTCCGCGCTGTTTGAGGCGTTCTTCTCTAAGGCGGAGGAGGGTATATCCGACTGCGGCGGGCTGCTGGCGTACAACTATTACGCGGGTGAGCCTGTGACCGGCATTGACGGCGGGCGGCCTGTCTTCGCGCGGCTGCCGGACAGCGATATGGACTTCGCTACCTTCGCGCGAACGCATTTATTCTCCGCTGTGGCGACGTTGAAGCTGGGCTTTGATATTCTATTCCAGGAGGAGAAGGTGCAGCTTGACAAGCTCCTCGGGCATGGCGGCTTCTTCAAAACAAAGGATGCGGGGCAAAAAATCATGGCCGCAGCCGCGGGTGTGCCTGTCGCCGTGATGGAAACGGCCGATGAGGGCGGCGCGTGGGGCATGGCGCTTTTGGCGGAATACATGCGCGTGGGTGCAGCCGAAACGCTGGCGGATTTCCTTGCGGGCAAAGTCTTCGCCGGGCAGAATGTGCATGAGATTGCGCCGGATACAGCGGATGTCGTGGGCTTTACGAAATTCATGGAGCGGTACGTGGCGGGGCTGTCGATTGAGAAGGCGGCGGTAAAGGATTTGGCGTAATGCGACATGCAATTGTCAAGTTCGGTATGACACAAGAAGCAGTGAAACATCGGCGCGGTTTCACTGCTCCTTATCATAATACAATGAAAATGATTGGAGGGTATGAAATGATTGATTTTAGCAAATTTGATGAAGCAATGAAGCACGCGGTTATTCAAAATAAATTTTCAGGTTGTATCCAAATCACGGACCAGAAGATGTTATTTTTAGTGGTGCATATGGCTACGCGTCAAGATCGTATTTAGCTGAAAATAAAATAAACACAAAATTCAACATAGCTTCCGTGGGAAAAATGTTTACAAGTGTGGCAATTCTCCAATTGGTTGGCAAGGGTATCCTTAAGCTTGAAGTTCCCATACAAGAATATTGTCAAGGAATTGTTTCAGATAAAATAGCTCAAAAAACCACCATACAACATCTATTAACGCATACTTCCGGGCTGGGTGATTACATGAGAGATACAAACGCATCAACATATCAAACAGCATACGAAGAATTTGATGATTTCAAAGAAATACTCATAAATGCAGATATATCATTTGAATCGGGCAGCCAATGGAGTTACAGCAATCTTGGTTATTTATTGTTAGGGTTTATCATCAAAATGTCACAGGTGATTACTATAAATATATCACAGACAACATTTTTCAAAAGTCCGGTATGATGGATTCCGGTTTTTGGTTTTTTGATGAGGTAATAGAAAATGCGGCGACATCCTATTATTTTGATGAAACGTATAATATATGGCGGTGCTGGGTAAATAAGCCGGTGACAAGAGGCACTTCCAGTGGCGGCAGCTATTCGACTGTCGCAGACTTGACAAAGTTTATGAACGCGTTATGTAACTTTTCGTTGATAAATTCTTTCCTTGTTCATGAAGCAACAACAGCAAAACCGCAAATCAATTCTCCATTTTATGGGTATGGATTTTTCATAAATGGGAATGAAATATATCATGGCGGCAATGGAACCGGGGCAGATGCCAAATTGATTCATAATAAAGATGGATTGACGACAGCCATTTTAAGCAATGTTTCAAATGGGGCAGCAGAGGTGGAGAAATTACTTTTCAATTAACGGCAAGGGGTAAAGGGGTAAAATTATTGCGATGAGGTGTAAAATGTATGAATAGTATTGCAAGCTTGTTGTATACAATACGGTGAATGTGGAGGGAAGTGGACTGTGCCTGAAAAGGGAAAAATAATCATACTAAACGGGGTAACAAGCGCAGGGAAAACGACATTGGCCAAGTCGTTGCAGGCAAGCCTAACGGAACCCTTCTACCTGCTTTCCTATGATGCGTTTTGCGAAATGAGCCCCCGAAAATATCAGGAAATCAATCCAAGGCAAACAAATCAAAAAATCAAGACAGGGTTCCATCATGTAATACAGCTTTTTTCCGACATGGGTATCAATGTTATTGTAGACCATGTTGTTTTAGAGGGAAAGGGCGAACGCACCAACCATACAAAATTATATGATTTGGAAGAGTGCGTCTGGCTGCTTCATGCGTACGATGTCGTATTTGTTCATGTGACATGTCCGTTGGAGGAACTGAGACGGCGAGAAATCAAACGTGGTGACAGAGTGCATGGAACAGCAGAATACCAATTGTCGCGGATAAACCCAAAAGATACGTATGATATTACCGTTGACACAATGAATGAATCAATAGAATCTTGTGTTGAAAGAATTATTACAATACTGGAGCGTACGGAAAAACACACGGCATTTCAGAGGATTTGGGAGGAAATAAACATGGCGGAAGCGCCTAAGCTTGTAACGGAACGATTGATTCTGCGGCACATACAGCCTGACGACGCCAAGCATTTGCCGTACTTGCTGCACCCGGACATTCTGAAGGATGCGGGGCCGTACATGCCGCATACGGCAGATGATTTACCGCAGCACATCGGGCGGATACAGGGCGACACATCATGGCTTATCACCTTGCCGGATGGCGAAGTGATTGGTGATATCGGCGTTTTTTCGAAACAAGGGAACAAAACAGGCGAGATGGTATGGTACCTTGCCCCCGCATACTGGCATAAGGGGTATGCCGCCGAGGCCGGACAAGCCGTACTTGATTATATATTTGGTGCGCTTGCGTTTCGTGGGGTAACGGCGCAAATCGACAGCCGCAATACGCCGTCGCGCCGCCTTGCGGAGAGGCTGGGCTTTCAACTGACGCGAACGCAGGAGAATGCCGATTTGCACGGGCAAAAAACGGAGGCATGTATGTATTCGGTTTACAACCCTGCAATGTCGGTTTGCATGAAAAGGTGAGGGTTACCCTCACCTTTTTTCATGCTCGTATTTAACCAGAAACGCCGCAATCTCCCGCTTCGTCCGCAGGCGTATTAGCTTGTTGTCGTATGGTTGAAGCCGCGTGACAAGCGTATCCTTGCCATTGTAAAAATTCCGCGTCCAGTGGAACATCATTTTCAGCATCCACCAAGTCGGTTTATAAAGGCATGTCTCCAGCTCCATCTTTTGCCGTATCCAGCGCCGCACAATGCGGAACAGCCGCATCGGCAGCGGTGGTACAAGCAGCACAACTGCGTCCGCCTGTTTCCACGCCGCTTCAAAGTATGCGCGTCCCGTGTCCTCCAGTATCCAACTTGGCCGGGCGAGGATTTCGGAAAGCAGTGCGTCGCGCTCCGCCTCGGGACGCTTTGTGTTGCCGCCGTTGGCGGTGGGGTCGATGCCGTGGATGATACCGTCGCCCTCCGTGGCGGTTATGCCCCACAATCGCGCGATTTCCCGCGCGAGAGTCGTTTTTCCGCTTGCGACCGGACCGACAATGTATAATTTTTGCATCGTGTTCCTCCTATAATAGTGGCGACAGCAGCCGCGAGATGGCCTCCCGCACGCGTGTGACAGGGCCAAGAGATGCATACCACTCGCGTGTCATTTCGAAACAGTCGTCCAAATCAAGGAGAAATTGTTCCTCGAACGCCATCGTCGTTTCGCGGTCGTAGATGAATGCGTTTACCTCGAAGTTAAGCTTGAAGCTCCGCACGTCCATATTCGCCGTGCCGGTGGAAGATACAATACCGTCGATAAGGAGCAGTTTGCTGTGGATGAAGCCTTTTTCATATTGATAGCAGCGCACGCCTGCGTCCAGCAGCTCACCCAAATACGACAGGCTTGCCCAATAGACAAAAAAGTGGTCGGGATGCGCGGGGATGATGATGCGTACGTCAATCCCAGCTAGCGCCGCCATGCGGAGCGCTTCAAAAATGTTTTCATCCGGCGCGAAATAGGGCGTTTGGATGAAAATACGCTTGTCCGCCTCCGCAATCATTTTGGCATAGCCGTAATACACATGGCTACGCCGTGTGTCCGGCCCGCTGGAGACAATTTGCATGGGGATGCCGTCTGTTGGAGGGAGCGGGGGATAATACACATTTTTCGGCATGAGCCGGTAAGGGTGTGCGCAGTCGTTCCAGTCCATGGCGAAGCGCATTTCCAAATCCTTCACAGCATCGCCGATGATGCGGATGTGCGTGTCGCGCCAGTGGCCGAAGCGCTTGGAATGGCCGACATATTCGTCGCCGATGTTCATCCCGCCGACATAGCCGATATGCCCGTCCACCACGCAAATTTTGCGGTGGTTACGGTAATTGATACGCGCCAGATGCGGCGGCAGGAAAAGTGCCACATGCCCGCCCGCTTTCATCAACGGCCGGTAAAAACGCCGCGGTGTGCGCCAGCAACCCATGCCGTCCACCGATAGGCAGACCTCTACGCCTTGCGCCGCTTTGACAGAAAGCGCCTGTATAATGCTGCGCCCGAGAAGGTCGTCGTTCATGATATAGTATTGCATGTGTATGAAATGTTTCGCCGCGGCAATGTCCGCAAAGAGGGCGGCAAATTTCGCCTCGCCTTCGTGGTAGAGCGTGAGACGGTTGTTCGTCGTGAACGTGCCCTGTCCCGAGACGAAATTCATGTACGCAAGGTCGTTCAGATAATCCGCGTCCGGCACGCGCAGGAATGTGCGCGGGTCATCGGCCTCGCGCTGTGCCTTGGTGTTGGACAGGCCGTCCAAACCGGCTTCCAGCAATAGCGCGTGTTCCAGCTCGTCCCGCTTCGCTTTTTGCGCAAAGGTATAGCGCTTGCGGCTGTCCTGTCCCATGATGAGGTACAGGATAAAACCGAAATACGGCACAAGCGCGAGCACCATCAGCCATGCCCATGTGACGCTCGGGTTCCGCTTTTCCAAAAACACAATGGCGAAGCCGAACACGAGGTTCAGTATGGCAAGGATGCGGAGTATGATGGGTAAAAATTCTGGTAAAGTCATGCTGTTCACCCCCGGAAGAGGTCATTTACTGTTCTTTTGTTTTGCCGCGCAGGCGGGCAAGCGATTCCTTGATTTTCTTTTCCACGCCATTGTCCGACGGCTTGTAGTATTCCCGCCCGACGAGTTCGTCCGGCAAATATTGCTGCGGGATGTAATGACCGGGGTGCTGGTGGGGATAGTCATAATCCACACCGTTGCCCAAATCCTTGGCGTTTTGGTAATGTGCGTCCTTGAGATGGTTCGGGATGCCGGAGATGCGCGCGTTCTTCACATCCTCCATCGCAGCGAAAATGCCCAGCGACGAATTCGACTTCGGTGCGCAGGCGATATACGCCACGGCTTGCGACAATATAATTTGTGCTTCCGGGAATCCCACGAAATCCGCCGCCTGCATGGCTGCTGTTGCCACCATGAGTGCGTGCGGGTCGGCATTGCCCACATCCTCCGACGCGCAGATGACAATGCGGCGTGCGATGAAGCGCACGTCTTCCCCGGCGTATATCATCCGTGCGAGGTAGTACAGCGCCGCGTCCGGGTCGGAGCCGCGCATACTTTTGATAAACGCGGAAATGGTGTCGTAATGGTTGTCCCCATCCCGGTCGTAATTCAGCGCACGCTTCTGTATGCACGCTTGCGCCACGTCCATATCTACGACGATTTGCCCGTTTTGGTCTGCATCGGTCGTGAGCGCGGCGAGTTCTAACGCGTTCAACGCGGTGCGTGCGTCACCATTGGCCGTGTCCGCGAGGAAATCGGCGGCATCGTCATGCAAAATGAGCTTGAGCCCGGCGAGGCCGCGCGTCTCGTCCGAAACGGCGCGGGTGAGCAATGCGCGGATATCGTCTTTTGATAAGTGTTTAAGTTGGAAAATCAACGAGCGCGACACAAGTGCCTTGTTCACTTCGAAATACGGATTCTCCGTCGTCGCGCCCACCAAGATGACTGTCCCGTCCTCGACATGCGGCAGCAGCGCGTCCTGCTGGGATTTGTTAAAGCGGTGTATCTCATCTACGAACAAAATCGTCCGCCGCCCGGTCATCGCCATGAGTGCCTTTGCATCTTCGACCGTTTGCTTGATGTCCTTGATGCCGGAGGTTGTGGCGTTCAATTGGACGAACTCACTCTTCGTCGTGTTCGCGATAATCTGCGCCAGGGTCGTCTTCCCCGTACCCGGCGGGCCGTAGAGGATGATGGAACGCAGCTTGTCCGCTTGTATCGCGCGGTACAGCAACGTCCCTTTCCCAACGATGTGCCCTTGCCCGACGAATTCTTCCAGCACCAGCGGCCGCATCCGCGCGGCGAGGGGGGCTTCCTTTTTCATTTTTGCTTCGCGTTGCATGTCGAATAAGTCCATATGCTCACCCATTTATATTCCGTAGGATTTCTTGCACAATGTCATCGGGGTCTTTGTGGTTTGTGCCGATGGGAATGCCCGGAAATGTTTCAAGCGCATGCACACAGCGGTTAATCTGCGCCACGCACCAGCTATCTGCTCGCTCCCCACGCCGTATAAGCCGCTCGTGAAGGACATCCGCGGAAGCACATAATAGAAACATTTTAATAACAACACCATGCGAAAGCAGCGTATCGCATATCTCCCGGTAAAACGTTTGGTTGACAATCGTCATGGGTACAATCACGTTCCCGTCATGCCGTTTGTCCAGTTCCAACAACATTCCCGCTTGGATACTGCGCCAAACGGGGTATTCTTGAAAGTCGTCCAGCCACAACGCTCCCGGCAGATTGTCGCGGATAAAGTTGCCCGCGTTTTCCGGGTCGTAAAGATAGCTATTTGCCATTTGCGTCTGGAGTTCTTCCGCTATTGTCGACTTTCCGGCTCCATACGCGCCGTTAATCCATATAATCATAAATTCATACACGCTCCTATAGTATCGTCATCGCATCCCCGAACGAAAAGAACCGATACCGTTCCTGCACGGCGTCCTCATACGCGGCGAGTGTGTTTTCCCGCCCGCAGAACGCCGAAACCAGCATAATCAGCGTCGATTCCGGGAGGTGGAAGTTTGTCACAAGCCCGTCCACAATGCGGAAAGTATAACCGGGGTAGATGAAAATATCCGTCCAGCCGCTGCCCGCGTGCAACACACCGTCCGCATCCGCGTTGGATTCCAACGTGCGGCAGCTTGTTGTGCCGACAGCAATGACGCGCCCGCCGTTTGCGCGGCATTTGTTGATGCACGCGGCTGTTTCCTCTGTGATTTCATAATATTCCGAATGCATCGCATGGTCTTCAATCCGCTCCACCTTTACAGGGCGGAAAGTGCCTAGGCCAACGTGCAGTGTGATGCGTGTGATGGAAACGCCTTTGGCTTCCAATTCCGCAAGCAATTCCGGCGTGAAATGCAGACCGGCGGTTGGTGCGGCGGCGGAACCGTCATGCGCGGCGTACACGGTCTGGTAGCGCGCCCGGTCAGCGAGTTTTTCCGTAATATACGGCGGCAGTGGCATTTCACCCAAGCGGTCGAGGATTTCCTCAAACACACCGTCGTATTCGAAACGAACATGGCGGTTGCCGGTGTCCGTGGTTTCTATAATTTCCGCACGCAGAAGCCCATCGCCGAAGACAAGCCTGTCGCCGAGCTTTGCTTTGCGCCCGGGTTTGACAAGCGTCTCCCATGTGTCCGCCGTGAGGCGTTTCAGCAGGAGTAGTTCCACCTGCGCGGCTTTCCCCTCCCGCTGGCCGATGAGCCGCGCCGGAAGCACACGCGTGTCGTTGATGACAAGGCAATCCCCCGCACGCAGGCATGCGGGCAAATCGCGGAACACACGATGCGTCCGCGCGCCGGTTTGCCGATTCAATACCAAGAGCCGCGAAGCGGAGCGGTCGGCCAGTGGCGTCTGCGCAATCAATTCCTTCGGCAAGTCAAATGAAAAATCACGAACATCCATCAGCGCACCTCCACGCCCGTGTAGTAATACTTAAGAATGTCGAGGTAGCTATACCCCAGCTCCGCCATGCCCTTCGCGCCATGCTGGCTCATGCCCACGCCATGCCCCCAGCCGGCGCCCACGAAGGTGATAGCATCCACGCCGGATACAGTTGAGGCGCTGCGGGTCATTAGCGGTATGGACGTGATGGTATTCCCCGCGCCGAGGACGGAAATCGAGTTCCCCGCGTTGCTGAGGAGGCCGGAGTTTCCGCTTGCGCCAAGCACGACCAGACCGGAAAGCGTCATGGATACCGCCGTACCGCTTTGGTTGACGTACGCGTTCGCCGGGGCTTCCGTGACGGCGCCGTTCGCCATGGTGAAATTGCGAGAATCCAGCGCCAGTGTGGAGCGAATCGCTTCCTTGGTGAGTGATTTGCTGCCTATAGAGCCGGTGATGGTCATTGTCTGCACGCGGTTGTTGTCAAAGCGGTTGATGGTGACGCTGCTGACATTGCCGACATCTTGCCCGGCATCTCGCATAAGGGTGGAAAGCTGCGCCATGGTATAGGTGATGCTCCAGTGTTTGGCCGTAGGTTCATAAATTTCCGGTACGCCGCGCAAATACGGCAAGGTTGCTGTCCAGACGTTTTCCGAATTGTCCGTCATGCCGCCGGAGGAGGAGAAGAACACCGCGTTCGTAATCGGTTCCCCATCGTAATAAATCAGCATTCCGCGTGTTGCGTCCACAGCCGCCCGCGAAGATTCCGCTTCGCCGCCGATGCCGGTGTAGACTTGGCAGTTCGTCGTGTCGCAGACGTCATAACCAGACGCGCCATGGTAACTGATGTGCGTGACCGTATATGTCCGCGCGGCGCAGGCTTGCGCCTTCAACGCCTCCATGTGCCAGGATTGCGGCATTTCCGAGGCGACGACGCTGTATAAGTATTCCTCCAGCGAGACGACGTTCACCGCGGTCAGCTTTTTGCCTGCGTAACGGCCGAATTCGATACGGCCGCGGTATGCGCGCGTGCCGAGTGTGATGCCATCCCCGCCGTACCCTGCAATCTGGAGTCTGTATGCGCCGTCAAAGAGGAGAACAGCTTGTCCGCTGCTGTCCGTCACCGAGACGCGGCTTGTGCTTGTAGGGAGGACGACAGCATTGGTACCGAGTGCGCTTTGCGCGGCTGCGGCCGCCGCTTCGGATGCGAAGCCGACGCAGACCGCCCATTCATTCGGCGCGACAAAGCAGGGGAAAGCTGCGTAGCCGACCGTTGTGCCTGCCACGAATTGCGCCGACCAATAGTCGAAATACACGCCGTCCAGCCGGACATACACCTGCGCGGCGGGAACCGCGGAAAGCGTGCCCTGTAAGAAACCGCATTCCACATACGTTCCGTTTTGCTCATACCCGAAGGTGAAGGCGTTGTTTGCAATGGCGATGGTGTCCTTTTCCTTCTGGTATGCCTCCAGCCCGACACGAACCGTTTGCGGCATGACAAATGCCGCAGATATGTGTGAAGACAAGCTGCCCAGTGTCACAAGCGCCGCCAACAAAAGCGCTGTTATTTTTCTCCCCATGTTTGTGTTCCTCCTAAGATTTCCGCCGCGAGCGGCTTTCTTGTTTTCTTCCGCGTTATTTGCATGAGCCCCAGCTCCGTCATGCCGACGACGGCCGTCGCGAGCCTGTCCTTCTTCACCGCTGCTTCTAAAAAGGCAGTCAACGCCTGCACGCTTTCCGGCGCTTTCATGTCGATAAAGTCAACGATGATGATGCCGCCGAGGTTCCGCAGGCGGAGTTGCCGCGCGATTTCCGCCGCGGCCTCCTGGTTTACTTTCAATACCGATTGCTCATGGTCCTTCTTCCCGGCAAACTTGCCGGAGTTCACGTCGATGACGGCGCAAGCCTCCGTTTGTTCAATCACGAGGAAGCCGCCAGATTTCAGCCAGACCCGTTTTTGTAATGCTTTCTCAATCTGTGTATCCACGCTTTCCGCGCGGAAGAGGGAAATGTCCGCCTCATACAGCCGCACGCGCTCCAAAGCGCCCGGGAAAAAGCGCGCCGCCGCTTCTGCGACTTCGGCATGAAGCGTTTTGCCTTCGACCAACAGCTCCTCCACATCGCGGGTGAACAATTCGGAGACCGCTTCACCCGCCGCCTCGGAATGCAGCAATGCAGGCGCTTTGACATGCGTCCACTCGTTTTCCGACTTCTGATACAGCGCGGTGAGGCGTTCGACTTCCGCTGCGAGTTCTTCCTCAGTGCAGCCCGAAGCGTTCGTCCGCAGTACAAGCGCAAGCCCCGGTGGTAAATGTGTCGTGGCCATGGTGTGGAGGCGTTTGCGCTCCGCCGGATGTTCGATTTTTTTCGAAATGCCGATGACAGGCTGGTTCCCCGTTGCCTTTGACAGCGCGGCGAAGCGTCCTTTGAAGTCCAGACGGCTTGTCAGGTACGCGCCCTTCTCGCCCGCCGGATCCTTCAATGCCTGTACAAGCACCGTCTGCCCCGGTTTGAGGGACAGGCCGTTCTCCCGCCTGTCGTCGAGGTATAAAAACGCGCGCTTCTCCAAGCCGATGTCAATAAAAGCGAAGCGGCTTGGCAAAATGGTCTCCACCAGTCCGGCGTATATATTCCCCGCGACGGTGTTGGCCGCACCGGAAAAAAGAACCTCGACCAAGCGGGTGCCGTGTAGGAGCGCTGTCCGTACGATGCCCGATTCGGGGTGTTCGTCAACTAGGATTCGATTCATCGTCGGGGCACGCATCCCTTCCGTTCAGATGCAGTTCCAGCCGTGCGTAGCGCATGGCGAAAGGCGAAAAGGGTGCGCCGCAAAAATCGGCAAGCCATTTCGCCACAAATTCCGGTTTGAGGTTGCGGTAGCTGCCCGTGGCGAGCTCCGCACGGACGGCGATGCGTTCACCCGCGGATATATCTTTCAAAGCAAAAATGTCGGGGCGGATGTCCGTCGGAGTGGAGCCGCGCTTTGTTTTCTTGTCGATGACGATGGCTTCGCTGGAAAGCATTTCCCGCATAGCATTGCCGATACCCGCGCGCAGTAGTTCGTCCGCAGGGAAGTCCATTTCATACAGCGCACCGCTGACCATGCTCGCCATGGATTTTGTACCGAGTGGCATAAGCGCCGCCGACAGCGCCTTCAATCCGTCCGGCAATGATATATTTAACCGCGAAACAAGGAGGCTTTCATCAATGATTTCATCCATTTCGATGTCCAACAGCTCCACACGGCTTGTCATGCCCAAGGGCAGGGGTTGCGCGAAGGAAACCAGCAAATGCGGATTGAAACCCTGTGAGTAGGAGGCGGGCAGCTTCGCGCGTAAAAGTGCGCGGTGGAACAGCGTTTGTAAATCCAAATGCCCCAGAAACCGCGCCGGGCCGACCTTCTCAAAGGTGACGGTGTAGCGGTAGTTGATGGGGTTGCCATTGAAGAGCGGCTTCTGCGCCGGGTTGTGCCGAAGCGGCACTGGTTTCGGACTACTCAAAGCAGACACCTCCTCCAAAGCGCTTTGCGCCGCAATTCGCACAAGCAGTGCGGCAATCCGGCGTGGCGGAAGCCTTGTTCGCACGCTCCATTTCGCGGATGAAGAAGGACTTGTCCACCCCGATGGATATGAAATCCCAGGGGAGGGTTTCCGTGTATTCCCGCTTACGTGCGGCATAAAACGCTATATCCGTACCGGTATCGTCAAACGCGCGTGTCCAGATGTCCATATTGAACCATTCCGACCAGCCGTCGAACCGCGCACCGAGTTCCCATGCTTTTTGAATCGCCGCACCAACGCGCCTGTCGCCGCGTGCCATCACGCCCTCCAGCACGCTCACATCCGCATCGTGTGTGGCGATGCGTACCTGCTTGGTGCGTCTGCTGCTTTGCTTCAAGCGCTTCTGCTTCCGCTCGAAGGTTTCCATTGTATCCTGCGCGGCCCACTGGAAGGCCGTGAACGGCTTCGGCACAAAGCAAGACGCGCTGACCGAAATGGAAACGGGGCGGGGGCGTTTGTCCGCAGGCAAAGTATAGAACCTGTCTGTAATCGCATCGGCCAGCTTGCCGATGCCGTCAATGTCCTCGTCCTCTTCGTTCGGCAGGCCAATCATGAAGTATAGTTTCACACGGTTCCAGCCGCCGGTAAAGGCCAGTGTGCAGCCGTCCATGATTTCTTCTTCGGACAGGTTCTTGTTGATGACGTTCCGCATACGTTGGGAACCGGCTTCCGGCGCGAAGGTCAGGCTCGACCGGCGTACCTCCTGCACCTTGGCCATGAGCTCGAGGTTGAACGCATCAATCCGCAGGGACGGCAAAGAAATATTCACGCCGCAACCGTTGAAGGCTTGTAACAGCCCCTCCGCCAGTGGCTTGAAGCTGCGATAATCGCCCGTGCTGAGCGATACAAGGGACACCTCATCATGCCCGGAGGCCGCGATGAGTTTTTCCGCCTGTGTCAGCAAGGTTTCATGTGTTTTTTCCCGTACAGGGCGGTAGACATAGCCTGCCTGACAAAAGCGGCAGCCGCGGATACAGCCGCGGAAGACTTCTACCGTGGCGCGGTCGTGAACCGTTTCCACCAGCGGGACGAGCTGCTCCGTCGGAAAAAAGGACTTATCCAAGTCCTCGACGATGACCTTTTCCACAATGGCGGGTGCGTCGGGATGGTTTGGTGTGAAAGCGGCAATCGTACCGTCGGCAAGGTATGCAACGTCGTAAAAACGCGGCACATACACGCCCTTTACCTGCAAAAGACTTGCCAGAAAATCAACACGCGTACCGCCGTTTTGCTTGTTGGTTTTATACAGGTCGAGGATGTCGTCCAACACGACCTCTCCCTCGCCGATGTAGAAAAAGTCTACAAAATCCGCCAATGGTTCCGGGTTGTAGGTACAGGGGCCACCCGCGCAAACGATGGGGTCGTCCTCCCCACGGTCGGCGGAGAGCATCGGTATGCCCGAAAGGTCAAGCATGTTCAGCATGTTTGTGTAACCCATTTCGTATTGCAACGTGAAGCCTACGAAGTCAAAGCTGTGCACCTCGGCATAACTGTCTACCGTGACAAGTGGGAACTGCCGTTCGCGCATAAGTTTTTCCATATCGTGCCAGGGGGCGAAAACGCGCTCGCAAAGCGTGTCCTCGCGGCGGTTCAAGAAGTAGTATAGGATCTGCAAGCCGAGGCAGCTCATGCCGATTTCATAAGTGTCGGGGAAGCAAAAGGCAAAACGGATATCGACGTCTTCTGCGTGTTTTATCACGCGGTTGAGTTCGCTCCCGATGTACCGCGCCGGGCGTTCCACCTGCAAGAGCATTTCATCTGTGTATAGCAATGGGTTCCCTCCAAAATGGTAAAATCAGTTCATTATACCATAAATCGTCCTTTGATTTATGGTATAATTGGCCATCGCCGAAGGCGGGCCATAAAATCGTGTATAATAGCCGCTTGCGGTTATTATACCATATTGTGGAGGGAGATACAATCCAAAAGCGTGCCGCGTAGCCCGTTTTCACGGATATACGCACACAAATCTGCCTCGCTGACGGAATGCGCTGTGCCGCGCAGTTGGTATACACAGAAGCTGTCCCAGTTAAGGCGGCGGTAGGCGGTTTTGACGGGCGTATCGGGCAAAACGGAGAGGGTTATAACGGCGAGAGGTCTGCGGAAGCTGTTTTTCACACCGAGGACTACCAGATCGCGATAGATGACGAGTATACGGGCATCGGCTTCCGCGCGTGCGGCTTGGCGGAGGTAAAGCGCGGCGCAGAGCAAGGAGGGATTCGGGAAGAAGAGG
>JGI994J12354_10002232_pt1 | contig 19047 bp, 20 predicted proteins | sample IntmicLarv3ML3BL_FD_12354 | JGI IMG/M metagenome (IMG submission 12354)
TACTTCATTATATCATTTAGAGTTTAGTCTTACAAATTCTTGTTTTGTAAGAGTTATTTCCATTTTTTTATTTCTTTTTTAGATTTTACTTTTTCAAATACGGAAGAAATATGAAAAACTGAAAAATGACATATTTTGTTGAAAGTTTAAAATCTGTATGATATACTTTGAAAAAAATATATAATAATAATTAATAGGAGGATTGTAATATGACTGAAGCGGATAAGAATTTTATAGATACATGTAAAGAAATTATTGAAAATGGATTTTCTTCAGAAGGTACTAATGTACGTACTAGATGGGAAGATGGAACAGAGGCAAACTATATTTCAGTATTAGGAGTAACTAATAAATATGATGTTGGGAAAGAATTTCCAATGATTACAGTAAGAAATAATAGTGGAACAGTAAAAAGAGCAATAGATGAAGTCCTATGGATTTGGCAAAGAAAATCAAACAATATAAAAGACTTAAATTCTCATATATGGGATCAATGGGCAAGAGAAGATGGTTCAATTGGAAAAGCTTATGGATATCAAATGGGCAAAAAATATGAATTTAAAACAAAAGATGGAATTAAAGAAATGGATCAAGTTGATTTTGTTATATATTTACTTAAAAATGATCCATCAAGTCGCCGTATTATGACTAATATATTTAATCATGAAGAATTAAAAGATATGGCATTAGAACCATGTGTATATGGAACTCAATGGTTAGTAAAACAAGGAAAACTTCATTTGATTTTAAATCAACGTTCACAAGATATGCTAGCTGCTAATGGTTGGAATGTTATGCAGTATGCAGCTCTTCAATGTATGTTTGCACAAATTGCTGGTTTAGAAGTAGGTACATTGACTCATAATATAGGTGATTGTCATATTTATGATAGACATATTCCTTTAGTTAAAAAGTTATTAGAAGCGGAAACAATGAAAGTTACACCTAAATTAGTAATTAATAACGACTCTAAAGATTTTTATGATTTCAAAGTAGAAGATTTTGAAATTCAAGGATATGAGTATAATAAAGATATGAAACTTGGGAAAATTCCAGTAGCGGAGTAAGGAGAGAAAATGTTAAGTATAATAGTTGCAAAAGCAAAAAACAATATAATTGGTAAGGGAAATAAATTAATTTGGAGTTTGCCAGAAGATTTAAAAAGATTTAAAAAAATAACATCAGGTCATGTTATTATAATGGGAAGAAAAACTTTTGAATCATTAGGAAGGGTGTTACCAAATAGAAAACATATAGTATTTACACAAAATTTAGATTATAAAGTAAATGATGAAAATGTTGAAGTAGTTAATTCAATGCTTCAAATTCAAGAATATATAGAAAATGAAGAAGAAAATTTTGTAATAGGTGGTGCAATGATATACAATCATTTAATGCCACATGTTAGTAAAATGTATATAACAGAAATTAATGAGGAATTTGATGGAGATACATTTTTTCCAAAAATCAATTTAGATATATGGAAAGAAGTATCAAGAGAAAAAGGTCAAAGAAATGAACTAAATGATTTAGATTATGATTATGTGAATTATGAAAGAAAATAAATAAAATGCAACATTTGGACACCGTCCCAAGTGTTGCAAATATTTAACAAATTTTGCTAAAACACTTGAAATAAATCCTAAAACATAGTAAAATATATATGTCTTAAAGACAAACCTTTTACTTAGCTAAGAGATTAGCACCTAAACTTTAGGCTCAGTTTAAGGAGAAAAGAAAAATAGGAGGTGTAAAGAATGACAAAAGAAAGAAAACAAGAAATTATTAATACTTATAAAAGAGAAGAAAATGATACTGGTTCTCCAGAAGTTCAAATTGCTCTTTTAACAGAAAGAATTAATGAGTTAACAGAACATTTAAAAGTTCACAAAAAAGATAATCATTCAAGAAGAGGTCTTTTAAAAATGGTTGGTAAAAGAAGAAATTTATCAAATTATTTAGCTAAAAAAGATGTTAATAGATACAGAGAGATTATTGAAAAATTAGGATTAAGAAAATAATCAAATATTAAGTGGCATTAAAAATATATTTAATGCCACCTATTTGTTATTAAGTGTTAATACTTAGGGCGAGGATTTAGGTAAGTAGCTTGTATCATATATTAGAAAGAATATAAAGATATATGAAATAAAATATAGATAAGTATTAGATAAATACAAATATATCTAATACATGATAGAGGTTACAATCTATACTTGCTTTTAAGATATTTAAGATAAATAATATTTAAATAGGTGCAAAGTTTTAGATTGAAAGGAATGAAAAAGAAATGTTTAAAGTATATGAAACAGAATTGGCTGGAAGAAAACTTACTGTTGAAACAGGAAAAATGGCAGGTCTTGCAAATGGAAGTGTATTGGTTCGTTATGGAGATACTTGTGTTATGGTTAATGTTACAGCTTCTAAAAAACCAAGAGATGGAATAGATTTTTTTCCATTATCAGTGGATTTTGAAGAAAAGTTATATTCAGTAGGTAAAATTCCAGGTGGATTTTTAAAAAGAGAAGGAAGACCAGGTGATAAGGCAGTTCTTACATCAAGAGCTATTGATAGACCATTAAGACCTTTATTTCCAAAAGACTTCAGAAATGATGTTGTAATAGTTGCAACAGTACTTTGTGTAGAGCAAGACAATTCCCCAGAAGTAGCAGCTATGATAGGAGCAGCTTCAGCACTTGCTATATCAGATATACCATTTAAAGGACCAACAGCTTCTGTAAATGTAGGTTTAATAGATGGAAAAGTGGTAATTAATCCAACAGTTGAAGAAAGAGAAAAAAGTGATTTAGCATTAACAGTTGCAGCAACTGATACAAAAATTACTATGATTGAAGCAGGAGCTAATGAAGTTCCAGATGATGTTATGCTAAATGCTATAAAAGAAGCTCATGTTGAAATTAAAAAAATATGTGAATTTATCAGAAATATTCAAAAAGAAATTGGAAAACCTAAATTTGAATATGAATCTGCAGAAGTAAATAAAGAAGTATTTGATTTTATTGAAGAGAACTTCAAAGAAGAAATGAAAGAAAAAGTTCAAGAATCAGATAAAGATACAAGAGATAGAAATTTAGATGGATTATCTGAAAAAATAAAAGAAGCATATACTGAGAAATTTGGTGAAGAATTAGTAGAAGTTCACAAAGCAGATATTAAAGAAGCTATATATGAATTAGAAAAAAAATGTGTAAGAGAAATGATTTTCTTCGAACACAAAAGAGTAGATGGTAGAACAATAGATGATGTAAGAGAATTATCTTGTGAAGTAGGGCTATTACCTAGAACACATGGTAGTGCTATATTTACAAGAGGACAAACTCAAAGTTTATCAATTGCAACTCTTGGAATGATGAGCGAAGAACAAGTGTTAGATGGAATTGACACAGAGGATTCAAAAAGATATATGCATCATTATAACTTCCCAAGTTATTCAGTAGGAGAAGCAAGACCATCAAGAGGAGCTGGAAGAAGAGAAGTAGGACATGGAGCATTGGCTGAAAAAGCACTTGTACCAGTATTACCATCAAAAGAAGAATTCCCATATGCAATTAGAGTAGTGTCAGAAATTTTATCTTCTAATGGTTCAACTTCACAAGCAAGTATTTGTGGTAGTACATTATCTTTAATGGATGCAGGAGTTCCAATTAAAAGACCAGTAGCTGGAATTTCAACAGGGCTTGTAACTAATCCAGAAGATGATAATGATTATGTGATGATAGTGGATATTCAAGGAATAGAAGATTTCTTTGGAGATATGGACTTTAAAGTTGGAGGAACTGAAAAAGGGATTACAGCAATTCAAGTAGATATTAAAAATGATGGATTAACTTATGAAATTATATCAGAAGCATTTGAAAAAACAGCTATTGCAAGAAAACATATATTAGAAGATGTAATGATTCCAGTAATTGCTGAGCCAAGAGCAGAAGTTTCAAAATATGCACCTAGAATAGTTAGTACTAAAATTAAAGTAGATAAAATTAAAGATGTAATAGGACCTGGTGGAAAAGTGATTAATAAAATTATTGAAGAAACAGGTGTTAAAATTGATATTGAAGAAGATGGACAAGTATTTATTTATTCAGTAGATAATGAAAAGGCAGTTCAAGCTTTAGAAATGGTAGAAGATATTGTAAGAGAAGTTGAATTACAAGGTATCTATTATGGAGAAGTTGTAAGATTGATGAATTTTGGAGCATTTGTTGATTTAGGTTTTGGAGGAAAAGAAGGGTTATTACACATTTCTAAAATTTCAAAAGAAAGAATAAACAATATAGAAACAGTTCTAAAAGTTGGAGATAAAGTTACAGTAAAAGTAATTGAAATTGATGACCAAGGAAGAATAAATCTTTCTATGAAAGATCTTATAGAAGTAGCAAAAAAAGAAGAGATTTAAAAATAAATTATTGTTAAAATTTTAAAAATGCTAAATAAAAAAAGAAAGAGGGTTTCCTATTTTTTAGGATTCCCTTTTTTGTTCTATTTTTTTCTATATTTATATATTCTGAATATAGAATAACAAATAGAACAAATACCCAAAAAAATAAGGAAAAACAAATAAGTTAATCTCATTTTCAAGGTATTTTGCAATACTGGTAATAAAACAGTAAGTATTACTGAAATTACCAACTCTATCACACCAAGTGATAATTTTGAAGTATTGCTTGTACGATAAAATATAATTATCGTACAGAATAACAATATTAGTGCAAAAAAAGAAATTCGCACAATAATATTTATATTCATATTTTGCCTCCTAATTTGATTTTTCTACAAGTTACAAAATAAGTATATCATTTTTTAAAATATCATACAATCAAATTTCTATAATAGTAATATTAAAATTTTCATTGATATATATGTTTAAATCATATATAATGTAAAATAGAAGATAAGAATGGAGTTTAATATATGAGTTCAAAAGAAAAAAGTAAAAAAGGAATAGGATATTATATAACATTAGTAATAATGATAATAATATTAGTTCTAGCATATAAATATTATCAAACTAGAAATTTTAATGACTTTATAAGAAGTGAAGCAAATATATATACATCTATATTCTCAAGAGACAGTAAAATAACATATGGTGAAAATAGAAGCTATAAAATTCAATCAAATGAATTCAATGATGCAATGTTTTACAAAACTATAAAGGTAAATAAAAATCAATCATATAAAGTAACAGCTATGGTAAAAACAAATAATGTCCAAGCAGAAGGTGAAAAATCAGGGGTTGGAGCTCAAATATCGATAGAAGGGACAACAGAAAGGTCAGTTGCTATTTCTGGAACACAAGATTGGCAAAAAATAGAACTAATTTTTAATTCGAAAAATAGAGAAGAAATAAATATTGGATTTAGATTAGGTGGGTATTTAGGAGATGTAAAAGGAGAAGCATGGTTTTCAGATTTTGCTATTTTAGAAGGGATGTCAGAAGAAAAAGATGATAATAAATGGAAATTTGCATGTTTTGTATTTGAAACAACAGATGTAGTAATAGATGGAAAACAAGTAAATATAAGTATGACGCAAAATGATATAAATGATATTACAAATACAATTAGTTTATTTGAAAAAGCAAGTAAAGAATTATCAAGAGGAAAAATGACTGCAACATGTGATACTATTAAGGTAAATACTCCATTGTCTAATTTATCATATTCTGAGGAATTTGGATATTATATTTCTCCTGAAGATGTAGAAGAACAAATAAAAGAAACAATAGCTAGTAATGATTATGACCATATATTTATAATTGTAAGACTAGGAAATGAAGAATATGCAGATGTTATAGAAATAAATGACTGGATAGGGCTTCGGTTCTATGGATTATTATGGAATAGGTTTTTCTAATATAAGACTTCCAAATGATTCAAAAAGCTATATATACAGATATAGTCCAAGAGTAAATACATTTCCAGAAGAAGTTTTACTTCATGAATTTTTGCACACATTAGAAAGAAATAGTTTAGAATATGGGTTTCAAAGACCAGAATTACATGATTTTCAAAAATATGGTTATAGAAATGAAGCTTTAATAGGTCAAAAGAAATGGTATGAAGCATATATGAACAAAGAAATAAGAACTGAAACTGGAAATATTGGGTTACCAGAAGATGTATATGTATTAAAACCTGCAAAAGCAAGTGATTTTGAATATTCATATGAAATGAAAAACATATTTATAGAACCTCAAAATATAATAGAAGAAATAAAGCAAATATTTGTAAATATAGGAAGAAATATAAAATATATATTTTAATAGAAAAAATGAAATAAGGAGAGATAAAAAAAGTGAAAGTATCAGAATTCAAATTTGAATTACCAGAAGAATTAATAGCACAAACACCATTAGAAAAAAGAGATGAATCAAGGCTTATGGTATTAAATAGGGAACAAGAAGAAATAGAACATAAAATATTTCAAGATATAATAGATTATTTAAATCCAGGAGATGTATTAGTTAGAAATGATACAAAAGTTTTACCAGCAAGATTATATGGCAAAAAAGAAACAGGTGCAAATGTAGAATTTTTATTACTAAATAATATAGAAGGAGATATTTGGGAATCAATTGTAAAACCAGGGAATAAATTAAAACCAGGTACAAAAGTTATTTTTGGGAATGGGATATTAATTGCAAAAGTACTTGAAATAATGCCAGGTGGGACAAGAAAGGTAGAATTTGAGTATGAAGGAATTTTTAATGAACTATTAGATGAAATAGGATTAATGCCTTTGCCACCATATATACATGAAACATTAAAGGAAAAAGATAGATATCAAACTGTATATGCTAAAGATTTAGGGTCAGCAGCAGCTCCAACAGCAGGATTACATTTTACAGAAGAATTATTAGAAAAATTAGAAAAAAAAGGTGTAATTATTGCAAATGTAACTTTACATGTAGGTATTGGAACTTTTAGACCAGTAAAAGTAGATAAAATAGAAAGCCATGAAATGCATTCAGAACACTATTATATAAAACAAGAAGATGCAGATAAAATAAATTATGCAAAACAAAACGGAAAAAAAGTAATAGCAGTTGGGACAACTTCTTGTAGAGTATTAGAAACAGTGGCAAGTGAAAATGGGAAAATGAAAGAAGCAAAAGGTGATACTCAAATATTTATTTATCCAGGATATAAATTTAAAATATTAGATGGGTTAATTACAAACTTTCATTTACCAGAATCAACACTATTAATGTTAGTATCAGCATTAGCAGGAAAGGAATATATGATGAATGCATACAAAGAAGCTGTAAAAGAGAAATATAGATTTTTTAGTTTTGGAGATAGCATGTTTATAAAATAGGAGGGAAAAAATGAAAACAGCAGTAACATATGAATTATTGCATACTTGTAAACAAACAGGTGCAAGAAGAGGAGTGATACATACACCACATGGTGATATTCAAACACCAGTATTTATGCCAGTTGGAACACAAGCTACAGTAAAATCATTAACACCAGAAGAATTAAAAGAAATAGTAAAAGCAGAAATTATATTATCAAATACATACCATTTATATTTAAGACCTGGAAGTAAATTAGTCAAAGAAGCAGGAGGACTTCATGAATTTATGAAATGGGATAGACCAATCTTAACAGATAGTGGAGGATTTCAAGTATTTAGTTTAGGAGACTTAAGAACTATTTCTGAAGATGGTGTAGAATTTAAATCACATTTAGATGGAAGTAAACACTTTTTTTCACCAGAATCTGTTATGGAAACAGAAGAAGATTTAGGTGCAGACATAATTATGGCATTTGATGAATGTGTGGAATATCCAGCAAGTTATGAATATACAAAGCAATCAATGGAAAGAACAACTAGGTGGGCTAAACGTTGCAAAGATGCACATGAAAATACTGAAAATCAAGCTTTATTTGGAATTATTCAAGGGGGATTTTATAAAGATTTAAGAAAACAAAGTGCTGAAGATTTAATAGAACTTGATTTTCCAGGATATGCAATTGGAGGTATTAGTGTTGGAGAGCCAAAAGAAGAATTCATTGATATTTTAAAATATACTGCACCACTTATGCCTGAGAATAAGCCAAGATATTTAATGGGAGTAGGAACACCTGATTATTTAATAGAAGCTGCAATTGCAGGAATTGATATGTGTGATTGTGTGCTTCCAACTAGAATTGCCAGAAATGGAACTGCTATGACTTGGAGTGGAAAAGTGGTAGTTAGAAATGCAACATATGAAAAAGATTGGTCACCAATAGATTCTAAATGTGATTGTTATACTTGTAAAAATTATACAAGAGCATATATTAGACATTTAATAAAAACAAATGAAATTTTAGGAGTTAGATTATTATCAATTCATAATTTAAGATTCTTGACTAATTTGATGGAAAGAGTTAAAATGGAAATAGAAAATGATAACCTAGGAACATTTAAAGAAGAATTTTATAAAGAATATGGTTATATAGATTGATAAATGTGGGGGAATACAAATGAATATTATAGAAGAAAGTTTGAAAAATAAGGAAGAAAATAATAAAAAGAAAGTACTAAAAACTATTTTAGCACTAATTATCCTAGTAGTACTAATTATTGTTGGTATTTCGATATATATGGTACAACTACAAAATTCTATTATGAGAATACATATAGATGGTAGAGAAAATGAAAGATTGAAAAATTTGTTAGTATTTGAAGAAGATGGAACAATTTATGCACCAATAAAAGAAATTGCATCATATTTTTCTTATGAAAGTTATAATGGGGAATATTCTGATAGATCAGAAGATCAAAGTAAAGCTTATGTAATAAATGAAAAAGAAGTTGCAAATTTAGAATTAGGTTCAGATAAAATTTATAAATTAGATTTAACAACAAGAACTTCTAATTATGAAGTAGTTACAACTGAAAGACCAGTAAAAGCTATTAATGGTGTTTTATATGCATCAACTGAAACTATAGAAAAAGCATTTAATATAGTTTTTCAACAAGATGGTAGCGGAAATAATATTCAAATATATACATTACCATATTTGATAAATTCATATTCAAAATCAATTCTAAATCATGGATATGTAGAACTTAGTGAAGAATTTATAAATCAAAAAGCGATAGTACAAGGATTGTTAGTAGTAAAAAGAGATCAAATAAATAAACAATTTGGAGTAATTGATTTAGAAGGAAGACCAGTAATTGAAGCTAAATATGATGCTGTTACATACTTTTCAAATACAGGAGACTTTTTAGTTAAAACAAATAGTAAAACAGGAATTATTTCAAAAACTAGAGAAACTAAAGTGCCTATTGTGTATGATAGTATAGAAATGATGGACAATAATTCTGGTTTATATATAGTAAAAAGAGATAATAAATTTGGAGTTATTGATATAAATGGAAATATAAAAATACATATAGAGCAAGATGAAATAGGAATAGATGCTTCAAAATTTGTAAGAAATGACATAAAAAATAATTATATTTTAGCAAATCACTATATACCAGTAAGAAGAGATAAATTATGGGCTTTATATTCTATAGAAGGACAACAATTAACAGAATTTAAATATGATAGTTTGGGTAATATTACATCTAATATAAGAGATGCATTAAATTTAATTGTTGTTCCTGATTATAATGTATTAGTAGTAAGTAAAGATAAAAAGTATTCTTTAATTAATACATTAGGAGAAGAAATTTTTCCAGTAGTTGCAGATGATATATATATGGAAATAAAAGAAGGTCAAAAATATTATTATGTAGTGGCAAATAATGGAACAATGGATGTTACAGTATTGCTAGAAAATTTAGGAATAAGAAAAGTTGGCAGATAAGTTGGTAAATAAGGTAGTAAAATAAAAAATATTCATGAAAGAGAGCTTTGGAAATTTTCAAAGCTCTCTTTAGAATAAAGAGAAACTTATTAAATAATATATAATCCAAGTTGATATATATTATTAATTATTTAAGAGTAAAAAATAGAAAAAATTACTTGAAATTATAATAGGATTTAGCTCATATTGACTACCTATTCCAATAGAAAAAAAACAAAAAATAGTGTATAGTTAAACAAGAAATAATAAAGTGAGGAAATTATGAGCTGTGTACAAATAACAGGGTCGGGTATGTATTTACCAGAGGAAAAAATTAGCAATATAAAAATAGAAAAAGAACTAAATTTAGAAGAAGGATATATAGAAAAAAGAACAGGAATTAAAACTAGGTACTATGCAAAAGAAGAAAGTATTGAAGAAATGGCAATAAAAGCAGTAGAAGATTTATTTTCTAAAGAAATAAATAAAGAAAATATAGAACTAATCATAGTTGCAACAACATCTAGTAAAAATCTAATGCCAGGGATATCAAATATGATACAAAAACAATTAAAATTAAATACATGTATATGTTTAGATATTTTGGCAGGTTGTAGTCGGATATATAAATGCATTTGATATTGCAAAAATGTATATAGAGAATAATCGAGTACAAAAAGCATTAGTAGTTGGAGTAGATAAACTATCAGAATTCACAAATAAGCAAGATATAGGGACAATTGTAATATTATCAGATGGAGCAGGAGCTACATTACTTGAAAAGTCAGAAGTAGAAAAAAAATATAGTTGTCATATAGAAGCCAAAAGTGAAAACAATCAAATACTAACATGTAAAACACATGAAAAAATACAAATGAATGGAAAAGAAATATATAAATATGCAGTAACACAAACAATAAAAAATATAGAAAAATTATTAGAAAAATCAGATGAAAAATTAGAAAATATAAAATATATTGTGCCACATCAATCAAATATAAGGATAATGGATAAAATAGCTGAAAGACTTAAAATAAATAAAAACAAAATGTATACAAATATTGAATATACAGGAAATACATTTTGTGGGAGTATACCAATAGCAATTAGTGAAATGTTAGAAAAAAAATTACTAAATAAAGGAGACAAAATTATTTTATTAGGATATGGTGGAGGATTAAATACAGGAAGTATTTTACTAGAAATATAAAAAAGGAAGGAAGAAAAAAATAAATGAAAAGAGCATTTTTATTCCCAGGTCAAGGAGCACAAATGGTTGGAATGGGAAAAGATATTTATGAAAAATATGAAGTAGCAAGAAAAATATATGATGAAGCAGAAAAGATATCTGGAATAGAAGTTAAAAAAATCTGTTTTGAAGGACCAGAAGAAGAATTAAATAAAACAGAAAATACACAAATTGCAATACTAACAACAAGTTTAGCAATACTTGAAGTATTAAAAGAAAATGGTGTTGAAGCAAGATTTACAACAGGACTTAGCTTAGGAGAATATGGAGCTTTAATTTATTCTGGTATACTTAGTTTTGAAGAAGGAATTAAACTAATTCAAAAAAGAGGAAAATATATGGGAACAATGCTTCCAAAAGAACAATTTTCTATGGTTGCAGTAATTGGGTTAGAAAGTGAAAAAATAGAAGAAGTGTGTGAAGAATTATCAAAACAAGGGAAATTTGTAGTACCTGCTAATTATAACTGTTTAGTACAAACAGTTATATCTGGAGAAAAAGCAGCTATTCAAGAAGCAATGGAAGCTTTAAAAGAAAAAGGAGCTAAAAGAGTAATTGAGCTCAAAACAAGTGGACCATTTCATACAGTAAAACTAATTGATGCGAAAAATGCATATGAAAAAGAATTAGAAAAAGCAAAATTTAATGAATTTACTAGTATTAAAGTTATTAAAAATATAGATGGTAAATATTATGAAAAAGAAGATAATATGAAAGAAATACTTGCAAAACATATAATATCTTCAGTTCGATTTGATAAAACAATTGAACTTATGAAAAAAGAAGAAATTGATGAGTATATAGAAATAGGTCCTGGAAAAGTTTTGACTGGATTTATAAAAAAAGATAATAAAGAAGCAAATGTATTTAATATAAATAATGTAGAAACATTAGAATCATATTTAGAAAAGGTAGGTAAAAAATAATGAGTGAGAATAAAACAGTATTAGTAACAGGTGGTTCAAGAGGAATTGGTAGAGAAGTTGCAATGAAATATGCAGAAAATGGATATGATGTAATAATTAATTATGTATCAGATAAAACAGATGTTGAATCATTATCAAAAGAATTTGAAGAAAAAGGTATAAGTAGTTTATTAGTAAAAGCAGATGTATCGAAAATAGAAGAAGTAGAAGAATTAGTAAAAAAAGCTATTGAAAAATTTGGAAAAATAGATGTACTAGTAAACAATGCAGGAATTACAAAAGATAACTTATTAATTAGAATGAGTGAAGAAGAGTTTGATAAAGTAATAGATATTAATTTAAAAGGAACTTTTTTAGTGACAAAAGCAGTATCTAAATATATGATGAAAAAAAGACAAGGGAGCATTATTAATTTATCATCAGTAGTAGGAGTGACAGGAAATGCTGGTCAATCTAACTATTCAGCCTCAAAATCTGGAATAATTGGTTTTACTAAAAGTATAGCAAAAGAATTAGCTTCTAGGAATATTAGAGCAAATGTAGTAGCACCAGGATTTATAGAAACAGATATGACAGAAGTCTTATCAGATACCATAAAAGATGCTATTAATAATCAAATACCTATGAAAAAAATGGGAACTGCAAGAGAAGTTGCAGAACTTACATATTTTTTAGGAGCAGATAATAGTTCATATATAACTGGGCAAGTTATAAATGTAGATGGTGGAATGGTAATGTAATAATAAAACATTAAGAAATTTTATATATTTTAAAAAAGTAAAGGAAGGGAATTTAAAAAATGGAAAGAAGAGTAGTTTTAACAGGGCTTGGAGCATTAACTCCAATAGGAAATAATACAAAAGAATTTTGGGAAGGAATAAAAAATGGAAAATGTGGAATTGATAAAATTACATATTTTGATTTGACAGAACACAAAGTTTCATTAGCTGCTGAATTAAAAGAATTTGATGCAGAAATATATTTAGATAAAAAATCAGCAAAAAGATTAGATAAATTTTCACAATATGCAATGGTTGCAGCAAAAGAAGCTTGGGAAGATAGTGGACTAGATAAAGAAGTAGAAGACATGGAAAGAGTTGGAGTTATAGTAGGCTCTGGAATTGGTGGAATTGAAACAATAGAGACTGAAAAAGAAAAATGTATGAAAAAAGGTCCTGACAGAGTAGCACCTATGTATATACCAATGGGAATTTCAAATATGGCAACAGGAAATGTAGCAATTCAAATAGGAGCAAGAGGGGAATCTTATGCTATGGTAACAGCGTGTGCTAGTGCTACACATTGTATAGGAGAAGCTTATAGAACAATTAAACATGGTTATCAAGATATTATGGTAGCAGGAGGAACAGAAGCATCTATAACACCACTTAGTGTTGCAGGATTTGCTAATATAAAAGCTTTAAGTAGAAGTGAAGATAAATCAAGAGCAAGTATGCCATTTGATAAAGAAAGAAATGGATTCATAATGGGAGAAGGAGCAGGAATTGTTGTAATAGAAGAATTAGAACATGCTAAAGCAAGAGGCGCTAAAATATATGCAGAATTAGTAGGATATGGAGTAACTTCTGATGCATATCATATTACTTCACCAGCACCAGGAGGAGAAGGTGGAGCAAGAGCTATGAAAAATGCAATGAAAGAAGCAAATGTAAATCCAGAAGAAATTACATATATAAATGCTCATGGAACTTCAACACCATTAAATGACAAGTGTGAAACACAAGCAATAAAAGCAGCTTTTGGAGAAGTGTCTAAAAAAGTAATGGTAAGTTCAACTAAAGGACATACTGGTCATTTATTAGGAGCTGCTGGAGGAATAGAGTTAATTGCATGTGCTAAAGCAATTGAAGAAAGTTTTGTTCCAGCTACAATAAATTATAAAGTAGCAGATGAAGAATGTGATTTAGATATAGTACCAAATGAAGGAAGAAAATCAGAAGTAACATATGCTATGTCAAATTCATTAGGTTTTGGTGGACACAATAGTACTTTATTATTAAAAAAATATAAAAATTAGAATTATAAAAATAAGGAAGGAAAATAGTTAATATGGATTATAAAGAAATAAAAAAATTAATGGAAGATATGGGAAATTCAAAACTAGATTCATTGGAAATAGAATTTCCAGATGGAATAAAAATTAGTATGAGTAAAAGTGATAAAAAAGAAGTAATTATCACAAATCCTATGCAAAGTGGAGAAAGTGTAATTGAAGCAAGTGCACCAATGACTGTTCCAGCAGTTGTAAACAATAGTGGAACTAGCTTGATTAATGTTGAGAAAAAAGAAGAAAATTTTAAAATAGTAAAAAGTCCTATGGTAGGAACTTTTTATAACAGTTCTGCACCAGACAAAGAAGCTTTTGTAAAGGTTGGAGACAAAGTATCTAAGGGTCAAGTTTTATGTATTGTAGAAGCTATGAAGCTTATGAATGAAATAGAATCAGAATTTGATGGTGAAATTGTAGAAGTTTGTGCAAGCAATGAAGATATAGTAGAATATGGAATGCCATTATTTAAAATAAAATAGTGCTAAAATATAAAAAACAAAAAAATAAATAATAACATAAAATCAAGAAAGGGAAGATTTGAAATGTTAGATGTAGAAGGAATTAAAAAGATAATACCACAAAGAGATCCATTTTTAATGATAGATGAAGTAGAAGAATATACACCAGGAGAAAGTGCTATAGCATATAAACATGTAAAAGAAGATGAATACTATTTCAAAGGTCATTTTCCAGGAAATCCAATTATGCCAGGAGTATTAATTGTAGAAGCTTTAGCTCAAACAGGAGCTGTTGCTATACTTTCTATGGAACAAAATCAAGGTAAAAATGCTTTATTTGGTGGAGTAGATAAACTTCGTTTCAAAAAGCCAGTATTGCCAGGAGATACATTGAAATTAGAAGTTAAAATTATAAAGAAAAAAGGACCAATAGGAATTGGAGAAGCATTAGCAACAGTAGATGGAAAAGTAGCAGTTAAAGGTGAACTTACTTTTGCTATTGTTTAATATAAAGGAGAATAAAGATGTTAAAAAAAGTATTGATTGCTAATCGTGGTGAAATAGCAGTTAGAATTATTAGAGCATGTAGAGAAATGGGAATTAGAACAGTTGCTATTTATTCGGAAATAGATAAAAACGCACTACATACAACTCTTGCAGATGAAGCGATTTGTATTGGACCTGCACCATCTAGCAAAAGTTATTTAGATATGAAAGTGATTTTAGAAGCTGCTTGTTTAACAGGTAGTGATAGTATTCACCCAGGTTTTGGATTTTTATCTGAAAATGCAAATTTTGCAAAAATTTGTGAAGAAATGGGAATTAAATTCATAGGTCCGAATTATAAATTAATTGAATTATTGGGAAATAAATCAAGAGCAAAAGAAACTATGGAAAGAGTAAAAGTTCCAGTAGTTCCGGGTTCAAAAGGTTTAATATATTCTAAAGAACAAGCTGTTAACTTAGCAAAAGAAATTAAATATCCAGTTATATTAAAAGCATCTAGTGGAGGTGGAGGAAAAGGTATTCGTATTGCCTATTCTAAAGAAGAGCTAGAAAAAGGATATGATTTAGTAAAACAAGAAGCTAAGATTTCATTTAATGATGATAGTTTATATATGGAAAAATTTATTGAAAATCCAAGACATGTTGAAATTCAAATTTTAGCAGATGAACATGGGAATAGTATTCATTTAGGAGAGAGAGATTGTTCTGTACAAAGAAGAAATCAAAAAATAGTAGAAGAAACACCTTCTGGAATTTTAGATGATAAAACTAGAAAGAAAATGGGAGATATAGCTGTAAAAGCTGTAAAAGAAATTGGATATACAAATGTTGGAACAATTGAATTTTTAGTGGATAAAAATTTAGATTTCTATTTTATGGAAATGAATACAAGGGTTCAAGTAGAACACCCAGTAACTGAAATGGTAACAGGTGTGGATATTATAAAAGAACAAATAAAAATTGCAAGTGGAGAAGTTTTAGAAATAAAACAAGAAGATATTAAAATTAATGGTCATAGTATGGAAGTTAGAATTAATGCAGAAAATCCAGATAAAAACTTTATGCCATGTCCTGGAACAATTACAGGTCTTCATCTACCAGGTGGAAATGGTGTACGTGTAGATACAGCAATTTATAGTGGATATTCAATTCCTCCAACATATGATTCAATGATTGCTAAAATTATAGTTCATGGAAAAACACGAGAAGAATCAATTGCTAAAATGAAAAGTGCTGTAGCAGAGCTGGTTGTTGAAGGAATTGTAACTAATACAGAATTTATTTTGAAGATATTAGAAAATGAAAATTTTAAAACAAATAATTATGATACATCATTTATTTCAAAAGAATTTAGTTTATAGTATTAGAAGAGTAGTAGCTACTAAATACATATATATTGTAAATATTTAAAGTCTGTCTTATAAAGATGGGCTTTTTGATATGTAAGCATACTAAATTATAGAGGTAAGTAATATTTAAGAAAACTTTAATATCATTATAAATTTTAGTATGGTATGATAAAAAGAAAAAGGAGAAATTATTATGCATAGAATAGAAGCCTATGTTACATTGGCCATTATAGAAATTATAATTATCAGTATTTTATATTTACCAATTTTGTTTCTTATTAAAAAGAAGGGAATAAAAGTTATAAGGCAAATAAGTTATATATTAATGTTTTGGTCAATTTTTACTATTATAGATGCAACAATTTTCTTTGTTCTGCCAATTACATTTAAACCAGAACGATATATATTAAATCTCATTCCTTTTAGTTGGATAACAAGAATAAATAATATGCAGTATTTTATTACTGAATTACTTCCCAATATAATGATGTTTATACCATTAGGATTTTTTATACCAATAGTATTTGAAAGAATGAGAAAGCTATGGAAAACAGTTTTAACTGTGGCAATACTCACATTTAGTGTGGAAATTTTCCAATACTTTATAGGTCGTTCATCTGATATAGATGATGTTATAGCTAATATATTAGGTGGTATAATTGGATATGGAATATTTATTATTTTTAACTATGTATTAAAAAATAAAAAATGGTGGAACAAGTTTATTGGAATAGTGAAATAAATTTTAGATAATTTAGAGGTTTCTTATTGTGAGAAAAATGTATTATATATTAATAGGTCTTATTTTTTATATTCATATTTGTAATCAAAATGTAATATAAAAATCAAAGGAAAAATGAATTAAACCATTTACTTTTTGGAATAATTTGTATACAATATAAAAAACTAAAAGAAAAATGTCAAATAACAAAAGAAAATGTAATTTAGAAAGGGAGTATATCAATGAAAGTATTGATGTTAACATGGGAATATCCACCTAGAATTGTAGGTGGAATATCAAGAGTTGTATATGACTTATCAAAAACTTTATTAAAAGATGGTCATGATGTAACTGTTGTTACTTATCGTGATGGAGATAGTCCTTATTTTGAAGATGATAAAGGAGTTAAAGTTTATAGAGTTGATAATTATATGATAAATCCAAATAATTTCATAGATTGGGTAATGCAAATGAATTTTAATATGTTAGCAAAAGCTAATGAAATTATAGCAAAAGAAGGTGGATTTGATGTAATCCATGCACATGATTGGCTAGTTGCATATGCAGCTAAAACTTTGAAAAATTCATATAATATACCAATTGTAACAACAATACATGCAACAGAGGCTGGAAGAAATAGTGGGATATATGATGAACAACAAAGATATATAAATGATACAGAATGGATGCTTACATATGAATCAGCAGAAGTAGTGGTAAATAGTAATTACATGAAAAATGAGTTACAAAGACTATTTGGGCTTCCATATGAAAAAATTAATGTAGTAGCAAATGGAGTGAATTTAAGCTTATTTAATGGAGTAGAAAGAGATTATAATTTTAGAAGAAAATATGCAATGGATAATGAAAAAATAATACTATTTATGGGGAGACTTGTATATGAAAAAGGGATTCAAAATTTAATTGCAGCAATGCCAAAAATATTAGAAAGGTATACAGATAGTAAATTAGTTATTTGTGGAAAAGGTGGAATGCTTGATGAGTTAAAAGCACAAGTAGAAACTATGGGAATATCTGATAAAGTATATTTTGCAGGATATATAAGTGGTAAAGATGTTCAAAAAATGTATAAATCAGCTGATATATCAGTATTTCCAAGTACATATGAACCCTTTGGAATAGTAGCATTAGAGGCTATGCTTTCAGAAAATCCAATTGTAACATCAGATATTGGTGGATTAAATGAAATTGTAGAACATAAAGTAAATGGAATGAAAGCATATACTGGAAATAGCAATTCAATAGCAGATTCAATACTTGAATTATTATATGATAAAAAATTATGTGCTGAGATAACAAAAAGAGCAAAAAATAAAGTTAGAAATGAATATAATTGGAGTAAAATTGCACAAGATACACATTTCACATACCAAAAAGCTATTTGTCAATCAATGGCTGAAAAACAAAAAAGAGAGCTTGAACAAGAAAGAGCTAAGAAAACTAAAAAAGCAAAAAATACAGAAAATGAAATTACTAATTTACTTAGCTTTAAAAAACGTCAAGCATATGCGTAAGTTAAAATTAAAAATATCTATGCACTAAATTAAAGGTATAGATATTTTTTTGTTTTTATATTAAAATTGTATTTACATAATTGAAAAGAAATTGTAAAATATAAATATAAAATTAAACTAAAAAAGAAGATAGAAAAACAAAGAACAAAAGAACAAAAGAAAGGAAGAAAAAAGTGAAAGTAAAGGGAAACAAAGGAATAACACTAATAGCATTAGTAATAACAATAATAGTACTTTTAATATTAGCAGGAGTATCAATTGCAACATTAATGGGAGATAATCGGGTTATTAACAAGAGCAAGTGAGGCAAAAGAAGAAACCCAAAGAGGAGAAATCGAAGAAAGAGTAAAACTTGGGTATTCAGAATGGCAAATAAGTAAAAATTTAGACAATCCCTCTAAAAGTTTAGAAGAAAT
>JGI994J12354_10002233_pt1 | contig 19034 bp, 16 predicted proteins | sample IntmicLarv3ML3BL_FD_12354 | JGI IMG/M metagenome (IMG submission 12354)
GAGATAAATTAGGGCATCGCCACCCCAATACGATTGCCTTAGAAGAGGTAGAACGGATTTTTATCGGAATGGGATATGAAGTGGTTGAGGGTCCAGAAATAGAATATGATGAGTATAATTTTGAAAAGCTGAATATTCCCGCAGACCACCCCGCAAAAGATGAGCAAGACACCTTTTTTATTACTAAAGACATCTTACTTCGAACACAGACCTCACCAGTGCAGGCACGTATAATGGAACAGGGGAAATTGCCCATTCGTATGATTGCCCCTGGAAGAGTTTTTCGTTCAGACGAAGTTGATGCAACACATTCACCATCTTTTCATCAAATTGAGGGATTGGTTATTGATAAGAAGATTACCTTTGCCGATTTAAAGGGAACCCTAGATGAATTTGTCAAAGAGCTGTTTGGTGCAGAGACAAAGACGAAGTTTAGACCACATCATTTTCAATTTACAGAGCCTAGTGCAGAAGTAGATGTAAGCTGCTTTAAATGTGGCGGTGATGGCTGCCGTTTCTGTAAGGGGACAGGCTGGATTGAGATTTTAGGCTGCGGTATGGTACACCCACATGTATTAGAAATGTGTGGTATCGACCCAGAGGAACATAACGGATTTGCATTTGGCGTAGGTTTAGAGCGTATTGCCCTATTAAAATATGAAATTGATGACATGAGATTACTTTATGAAAATGACATCAGATTCCTAAAACAGTTTTAGACAAAGAGAAAGGAAGAAAAATATATGAATACATCATTATCATGGATAAAAGCATATGTTCCAGAACTGGACGTAACAGTACAGGAATATACAGATTCAATGACATTATCAGGAACAAAGGTAGAGGGATACGAAAGGTTAGATGCTGATTTAGAGAAAATTGTAATTGGCCAGATTGATAAGATTGAAAGACACCCAGATGCGGATAAATTAATTGTGTGTCAGGTGAATATTGGAAGTGAAAGTGTTCAGATTGTTACTGGTGCAAAAAATGTTAGCGAAAGCGATAAAGTGCCTGTAGTTTTGGACGGTGGTAGAGTTGCTGGTGGTCATGACGGAAATAAGACCGCAGGTGGTATGAAAATAAAAAAGGGAAAATTAAGAGGAGTCGAATCATGTGGAATGATGTGTTCGATTGAAGAGCTAGGCTCCACTCATGAGATGTATCCAGAGGCTGCAGAAGATGGAATATATATTTTTCCAGCAGAGGCGGTGATTGGCGAAAGTGCTATCAAAGCATTAGGCTTAGATGATACGGTGTTTGAATACGAAGTAACATCAAATCGTGTCGACTGCTTTAGTGTAATTGGAATTGCGAGAGAGGCAGCGGCAACCTTTAAAAAGCCATTTGTACCACCAGTTGTAAAAGCTACTGGAAATATGGAAAATGCTCATGATTATATTAAGGTAACAATAAAAGACCCTGACTTATGCCCACGTTATACCGCCAGGGTAGTTAAAAATATCAAACTTGAGCCATCACCAGAATGGTTGCAGCGTAGACTAGCCGCAAGCGGGATTCGTCCGATTAATAATATTGTCGATATTACGAATTATGTTATGGAAGAATTTGGACAGCCAATGCACGCTTATGATTATGATACGATTGTAGGGCGTGAAATTATTGTTAGACGAGCGAAACAGGGCGAGGAATTTACAACCCTAGACGGACAGGAGCGAATGTTAGATGATTCTATTTTAATGATTTGTGATGGGGAAAAGCCAGTTGGTATTGCTGGTATTATGGGTGGCGAAAATTCCATGATTACAGATGATGTTAAAACAATGCTTTTTGAAGCAGCCTGTTTTAATGGAACCAATATTCGCCTTTCAAGTAAAAAGGTTGGACTTCGGACAGATGCTTCAGGAAAGTTTGAAAAAGGTCTTGACCCCAATAATGCCGAAGCGGCAATTAATCGGGCATGTCAATTAGTAGAAGAATTAGGTGCTGGTGAAATTGTTGGTGGTATCGTAGATGTCTACAATACCAAGAAAGAGCCAGTTAGGATTCCCTTTGAACCAGCGAAAATCAATCGTTTATTAGGAACAGATATTTCAGAAGAAGAAATGCTGGCATATTTTGCACGCATTGATTTAGCATATGATAAAGCGACAAATGAAATTATTACCCCTACCTTTAGACATGATTTATTTAGAATGGCTGATTTAGCAGAGGAGGTCGCAAGATTTTTTGGTTATGATAATATTCAAGCAACCTTGCCGACAGGTGAAGCGACAACAGGAAAGCTCTCCTATAAGTTGANAATTGAAAAGGTGGCAAGAACGGTTGCCGAACATGCAGGATTTTCCCAAGGAATGTTATATTCATTTGAAAGTCCGAAAGTATTTGATAAGTTAATGATACCAGCAGAGTCGGATTACCGTAAAGCGATTGAGATATCAAATCCATTAGGAGAAGACTTTAGTATTATGCGGACAGTTTCTTTAAATGGAATGTTGACCTCATTAGCATTTAATTATAATCATCGAAATAAAAATGTCAGATTATATGAATTGGGAAATATTTATTTACCAAAGAGTCTGCCATTAACAGAACTGCCAGAGGAACGTATGCAGTTTACCCTTGGCATGTATGGCGAGGGCGATTTCTTTACAATGAAAGGCATTGTTGAAGAATTTTTTGAAAATGTTGGTATGTTTGGTAAGATAGACTATAATCCGAATACAGAGAAACCATTTCTACACCCTGGACGTCAAGCAACGATTATTTATAATGAAACAGTTATGGGATATATCGGGGAAGTTCACCCAGATGTGGCAGATATGTACGGTATTGGCGAAAAAACATATGTAGCAGTCCTTGATATGCCGAGCGTTGTGGAGTTTGCAACCTTTGAACGCAAATTCGAGGGTATTGCTAGATTTCCAGCGGTAACCCGTGATTTAAGTATGGTTGTTCCAAAAACGCTACTAGCGGGTCAAATTGAAGCAATGATTATTCAAAGAGGCGGTAAAAATTTAGAAAGCTGCGAGTTGTTTGATATCTATGAGGGAACGCAGATTAAAAAAGGCTTTAAGTCAATGGCATATTCTATTGTTTTTAGAGCAAAGGACAAGACCTTAGAGGAAGCAGAAGTTGCGGCTGCAATGAAAAAGATTTTAAATGGTTTAGAGTTATTAAATATTGAACTTAGACAATAATTTGGAAAATGAGGACGTAAATGAGAACGAGTGATTTTTACTTTAATCTTCCAGAAGAATTGATTGCACAAGACCCACTAGCAGAACGTTCAAGCTCAAGACTGTTGATTTTGGATAAAGAAAGCGGCGAGCTTAGCCATCAAATTTTTCGGGATATTACCACACATATAGAGTCGGGTGATTGCTTGGTATTAAATAATACCAAGGTCATTCCCGCAAGACTCTTTGGACATAAAGAGGATACTAGCGCAAAAATAGAAATATTATTATTGAAGCGAAAAGCAGATGATATTTGGGAAACATTAGTAAAACCAGGAAAAAAAGTAAAGCAGGGGACAAAAATTATTTTTGGTGAGGGTTTATTAGTTGGTGAAGTATTAGGGGTTATTGAAGAGGGGAATCGCTTGATTCAGTTCAGCTATGATGGGATTTTTGAAGAAATCTTAGACGAACTAGGGCAAATGCCATTACCACCTTATATTACACATCAGCTACAAGATAAGACACGTTACCAAACAGTCTATGCAAAGCATGATGGTTCAGCAGCAGCACCAACAGCAGGACTGCATTTTACACCAGAGTTATTGCAAGAATTAGAAGAAAAAGGCGTTAAATTGGTATATATAACCCTGCATGTTGGACTTGGAACCTTTCGGCCAGTAAAGGTTGATGATGTAAATGATCACCATATGCACGCTGAGTTTTACCAAATAGAAGAATCACAGGCAGAAATCATCAATACCACGAAAGCGGCGGGCGGCAAAGTAGTTGCCGTTGGAACAACTAGCTGCCGTACATTAGAATCGGCAACAGATGAAAAGGGGATTGTACATGCGGGTAGTGGCTGGACAGATATTTTTATTTATCCAGGATATACCTTTAAAGCAATGGACAGCTTGATTACAAATTTTCATTTGCCAGAGTCAACCTTGTTGATGTTGGTATCAGCATTGGCAGGAAAAGAGCATATTATGACAGCTTATCAAACAGCAGTACAAGAACGGTATCGTTTTTTTTCCTTTGGTGATGCAATGATTATTAAATAATATAAAATGAAAAAAATATTGAAAAAGAAAGTTTTTTCAATAAAATGAAAAAACTTGAAAAATAGAATGAAAATATGTATAATAGGCCATATCAGATGAATTATTTGATATGGCTTATTTAGGGAGGAATAGTAGTATGAATTATGTAAGGCGAAATGAATATATGAATCAATTACTATCATGGAAAGATAAGCAGTTGATTAAGGTTGTCTCAGGGGTTCGTAGATGTGGAAAATCAACACTATTCAAACTGTATATTGAATATCTGAAATCTATCGGCATAAAAAACGAGCAAATTATCGAGGTGAATTTAGAAGATATTGAATATGAAGCCTTACACAGTTACAAAGAATTGTATCAATATATAAAGAGTAAATTATATTTACAAGGCAGCAGCTATGTTTTTATTGATGAAGTACAGCAATGTGATGGCTTTGAACGTGCTGTAGATAGCTTATTTATTCAAGAGAATGTAGATATTTATATTACTGGCTCTAATGCCTATATGCTTTCGGGGGAACTGGCAACATTGCTGTCTGGTAGATATATAGAAATTAGTATGCTGCCCCTGTCTTTTAAGGAGTATGTAGAATATTTAGAGGTTCATCACCTTGCATTGCCAGCGACTTTTACTGATTATGTCCGCTATGGCTCCTTTCCCTATGCAGCAGTATTAGAAAAAAATGATATAACGATCAAATTATACCTTGATGGTATTTATAATACGATATTAGTAAAAGATATTTCAAAGCATGAGGGAATTGTAAATGTAGAAGCACTAGAACGGATTGTAAAGTTTTTATGTAGTAATATTGGAAGTCCGATTTCAACAAAGAAAATATGTGACAATATCAATGCTAGTGGTCGCAAAATATCAGTTAATACAGTGGATAGATACTTGCACGCACTTACAGATAGCTTTATTTTTTATCGAGCAGAACGCTATGATATAAAAGGGCGGAATTTGTTAAAAACATTAGGTAAATACTATGTTGTAGATACAGGCTTTAGGAATTTACTGATAGCTAGTTCTTCACCAGATATTGGACATCAGTTGGAAAATATAGTATATTTGGAACTATTAAGACGTGGTAATAAGGTTTACATTGGAAAAGTAGGAAATAATGAAGTCGATTTTGTAGCAGAGGGAAATAGCGGACGTGTATATTATCAAGTATCGGCTTCTGTTTTAAATGAAGAAACTTTAAAAAGAGAACTAAAACCATTACAGGAAATAAGAGATAATCACCCTAAATATTTATTAACATTAGATGATATTATGCCAAAGGCAAACCACGACGGAATCTTGCAGCGTAATGTGCTAGAGTGGTTAACCAAATAAAGAGGAGGAAAGAGTGAATACGACATTGAAACCATATGAACATCGTGTGCAATACTATGAAACCGACCAAATGGGAGTTGTCCACCATTCAAATTATATTCGCTGGTTTGAAGAAACACGTATCGACTATATGCGGCAGACAGGAATTGTGTATAAGGATTTAGAGACAGCAGGAATCATTATTCCCGTTGTGGGTGTACAAGCAGAATATAAAGCTAGAACATTTTTTGATGATGTTGTAGAAATCTATCTATACAATGAAAAATATAATGGCGTTGTTATGGAGCTTTCTTATGAAATAAAAGATAAGGAAACGGGAGAACTTCGTTGTACAGGCAGAAGCAAGCATTGCTTTATAAATGAACAAGGATACCCTTGTATGGTAAAGAAAATAGAACCGCTCTTTCACGAGCGATTCCTAAAAATGATAGATATGCTAAAATGATAAACATGATCTTTTGGCACTGATTCCTAATAAACAAGATTCATATTCACCGAGGTGCGTTCCTGCGGGGCATTTTAATTTATTAGGAAAGCAATTTCCTAATAAATTAATACAGATTTTGCAAATCTTGATAAAAATTAGGATAGCTAATATTGACACATTCAGCACCCATCATGTTTGTTATGCCACTGGCATTTATTCCTGCAACGGCAAAGGCCATTGCAATGCGGTGGTCATCAAAGCTATCAAGCGTATTACCATGAAAGGTAGCGTTGCCCTCAATCATCATACCATCATTAGTGGCGGTAATATCAGCACCCATGGCAGTAAGATGATTGTAGGTAATCTCTAGGCGGTTTGATTCCTTGACTTTCAATTCCTCAGCATTACGAATCACTGTTTGTGTCTGTGCCAGTGCCGCCATAACAGCAATAATGGGAATTTCATCAATTAAGGTTGGAATCATATCTCCCTCAATGACACAGCCTGTTAAATTAGGGGTGTAACGGACGAAAATATCAGCGACAGGTTCACCACCAGCATAACGCATGTTTAAGAGTGTAATATCAGCATTCATCATTTGACAAACCTTGATAATACCAGCTCTCGTTGGATTGACGCCTACATTCTTAATTAGTATTTCAGAGTGCGGTGTAATAAGTCCAGCGACGATAAAGTAAGCGGCAGAAGAAATATCCCCAGGAACATCAATTTTAATCCCCTCCAAAGCTGGATTTGGCAGAATCGTTGCTGTATGATTTGCACTGGTTGTTAAAGTAGCACCAAAACCAGACAACATCAATTCCGTGTGATTTCTTGAAAGTGCTGGTTCAATTACAGTGGTCGGAGTATCAGCATAAAGTCCAGCTAACAACAAGCAAGATTTAATCTGTGCCGAAGCAACAGGTGTCTGGTATGAAATACCAGTCAAGCTACGCCCATTTATTTCAAGAGGGGCAAATGCACTATAGGCACTACAAGTATTGTCTGTAATACAAGCACTATAGGCAGCATTGCCTGAAACACAAGTACTATAGGCAGCATTGCCTGCTATGCTTTGGATATCTGCCCCCATTTTTGTTAGTGGTGCGATAATTCTATCCATTGGTCGTTTTTGAATGGAGGAATCGCCCGTTATCGTAGAAGAAAAGGATTGCCCCGCTAAAATGCCAGAAAGCAAGCGGATTGTTGTACCGCTATTGCCAACATCAAGAGTGGTATTGGCAGATGTTAAGCCATGCAGACCATTGCCACGGACTAAAATTTTGTCAGTTGTATTTTCAATCGTAATTCCCATTTGACGAAAGCAGGAAATTGTTGACAAGCAATCAGCCCCCTGCAAGAAATTTGTCACCTCTGTAAGTCCTGATGCAATGGCGCCGAACATTACCGAGCGGTGCGAGATTGATTTGTCACCTGGAACAGTGATTTCACCTCTTAGGCGAGTTTGTTTTGTAAATTCCATAAATTACCTCATTTCAAATATATGTCATCTTCGATATACATTGCCTTATTTCAAATTTATATCATCTTCGATATAAATCACCTCATTTTAAATTTATATCATCTTCGCTCATAAATAGTGTAGCGGTAGCGGCGTAATAGTTCGACCGCTTTTTGTCTAGCTTCTTCAGCATAAAATTCAACATGTAAAACACCCTCTTCAAATTCACGATTATGGACAATTCCGATATTTTTAATACTGATACTATTTGTTGCTAAAATAGTTGCAAGGGCAGCAATGCCGCCAGCCTCGTCAACCATGTCACAATAGATAGCGTAATTTTTGATGATTGGCCCCTTGGTGCTATCACCAATCGAATTGCGATAGTCCCGTGAGGTATCAAAAAGTTCGTATATATCAGAATCCTTTGCCGCTAAAAGCGAATCATGCACAGAAGAAAGATTATCAATATAGGTGTTAAGAATTGTAGCAATCTTATCACGGTTTGAAGAACAAATCTGTGTCCACATCTCTGGTGAAGAAGAAGCGATACGAGTGATATCCTTAAATCCACCAGCCGCAATTAATTTCATTGTTTGTTGTTTATTATCAGACATCTTTATTAAATTTACCAACGAAGAAGCAATCAAATGTGGCAAATGACTGATGGCCGCCGTTATAGAATCATGCTCCTCATAATCTAAAACAAGCGGCAATGCAGATAGAGAACGAATAAAAACTTCATAATCAGCTAACATTTGAGGGTCTGTTTTTTTTGTTGGTGTCAACACATAGTAGGCATTTTCAATTAAAATCCGTTTTGCATTTTTAAGCCCGNTTTTTTCCGAGCCAGCCATCGGGTGTCCACCGATAAAATTACGTTCCATATCAAGGCGAGTTACTTCCNTGTGAATCGCAGCTTTTGTACTGCCAATATCAGTTACGAGACAGTGTTCCTTTATTATTGGCTTTAGTATTTCTAAATAGTTAATATTAATTTCAACCGGCGCACATAAAAAAATATAGTCGCATTGACGGTAAGAGTCATCAACAGCAGTACAGGCATTGTCAATCATATTGTTTTCTAATGCATAGGTAAGAGCTGCTTTATCAGGCGTATAAGCAAGAATCTTGATATCAGGGTGAAAGTGGCGAATAGCCCTTGCAACAGAGCCGCCAATCAAACCTAAACCAATAAAGCCGATTGTCAAAGTATTCATAAGAAATCCTTTCTATTAGATAATAAGATACTAATCGTTATTGTACTATAGATGAGAGAAGCATGTCAACGATTTATCGCTTTAAAGTGCAAGTGTGTTCAAGAAAATATATTCAAAGAATAAATCACGCTGTTGAAAAGCCAAGGTGGCAAAACGATTGACAATATATTGCATTAAAAAGCAAACTTGACATGTTAATAAGGAGAGGGTAATATAAGGTTTATAATATAGTCGAAATAGGTCAAAAGTGACCAAAAATAAAGAAAAACAAAAAGGTGATGATATGAACTTATACTATGAATTATTGAAAAAGCCAGTATTTACAGTTGAAGATGTGAGTCAATATTACAAAAATCTATCTTCCGCACAAACGGCAGTAAAGCGACTGGTGAAGCGAAACTTAGCAGTAAAAATACGAAACAATCTTTATACATGTATAAGTGGGGAAACAGACGAGCCTGTGGCAAATCGTTTCCAGATTGCTTGTGCAATCAAGAAAGCAGCCTATTTGTCACATCATACTGCAATGGAGTATTATGGGGTTGCGAACCAAGTATTTTATGATGTATATGTATCATCAGAACAATCATTTTTACCATTTGAATTTAATGGCTATTATTATCGTTGCCTTTTGTCTAAATCAACGAAAGAAATAGAAGAGGTGAGGTATAGTGGAGGAATCCGAATAACAAGTAAAGAACGCACTGTTATTGATAGTATTAAAAGCATTGATAAAATAGCAGGAATAGAAGAGGTGATTTCCAATATAGAGGGAATGACAAGGCTAAAAGAAGACAATCTGATAAATAGTCTTAGCTGTTATCAAAATCGATTCCTGTATCAAAAGGTAGGATTTTTATTAAAGCAATATCAAAGGAAGTTCGCACTTTCAGATGAATTTTTTGAATTATGTAAAAATGAAATTGGATATAGTAATCGCTATTTAATTAAAGAGTGTATAGATGGCAAATATGATAAAGAGTGGAACTTAGTGATTCCTAGAAATATTTACCAGTTGAAAAATGGAGGATTTAAGCATGATTGAATATAATAAGGCAAGTTTGGGTAGAATTGCAAAGGAACATGGTTTCGTGAGAGATACCTTTGAAAAAGTCCTACGCTTAAAAGAAATCTTGAGTTTTATAAATGAGCATGAAGGTCTAGAATCACAGTTGGCATTAAAAGGTGGAACAGCAATTAACATGGCTATTTTTAATTTGCCAAGATTATCGGTAGATATAGATATGGATTTTATGACAAATTTTTCAAAAGAAAAAATGCTAATAGCAAGAGAACAAATTACGCAATTGCTAAAAAAATATATGAGTGAGGAGGGATATGTATTATCGGAAGCATCAAGATATAGCCACAGTTTGGATTCTTTCCTATTACAGTACCAAAATGCTGGTGGTAATCGAGATTCTATCAAAATAGAAATTAATTATTCACTACGCTCACATATATTTCCAGCAGTAAAGCAGAAATGTTTGCCAGATATATTTAAGGATTCGGTGGAGATAAATATGCTTGAGGCAATAGAAATTTTTGCGGCGAAAGCGAACGCATTGATGAGTAGGGCAGCGGCTAGAGATTTATATGATTTTACCAATATGATTAATAATGAAGTGTTCAAAGGATTTGAAGAAGAATTGCTACGAAAATGTATTGTTTTTTACGCCTCTATTTCGGCAGCAAAGATTAACAAAACGTTCAATACTTCAGCTATTGACAAATTGGATTTCACAAAAATAAGACGTGACCTATTTCCAGTAATTAAAGAAAAGGATAATTTTGATTTGGAAGAACGTAAAATACAGGCAAAGAGCTTCATTGAGAGAATTATGGTTTTGACTCCCACGGAGAATGAATATTTAGAAACTTTTGAAGCGAATGAATATAGACCAGAATTATTATTTTCAGATAAAGATATTCTAAAAAATATACATAATCACCCGATGGCGTTATGGAAAATGGAAAAATAAAATACGCATAGAAAGACTTTAAAAGTATTGACTGAATTTCAAAGAAAGGATATACTTTATCCGAATATATACCCTGATAGCAGAGGAGATGACGAATGAAACATTCATGCAAGGTTTTAAAAATGATTGCAAAAGAGAATATCGGTGGCAATGTGTTACTAATGGGGTTTGACAAATTTCGTCATTGGCATGATGAAATTGAATTGCTTCATATGTACAAGGGGAGTTTGGCAATAGACATAGGGGAACAAAGAATCCTATTAAAAGAAAAAGAATTTTTGGTTGTTTCTAGCAATGTTTTACATTCTTTTGAAGAAGCAAGTGAGGGGGCAGTTATTTATGTCGCAAGACTCCCCATTGAAAATATCCGTAATGTAAAAAAAAAGGGGGGGGAATTGAAAAAATATACGAGGAAAGTTTGATAATTAGTGATGATAGGACACTGCGAAGTATCTTTAATGATATTATATTTGCTAATTATAAAACACATAATGAAGTATACATAACGGCAAAGGTGGTGGAATTTACGATTAATCTCCTAGCAAATAGACGGCTGATTGTGAAACGAATCAAAGAAGATATTGTTGAGGAATCGGATATTACCGTGGAGATACGAACCTTTATCGAAGAGAATTTTCGCAGAAAAATAACCCTTTCAATGTTAGCAGAACATCTTAATATCAGTAAAAATTATTGTTCGTTATTTATCAAGCAAAAGACGGGTGTGAAATTTTTACAATATGTCAATCAAGTTCGTCTGCGAGAGGCTGAAAGATACTTACGGACAACAACGTTACATGTAGTAGAGATTTGTTATGCGGTGGGGTTTGATAGTATTCAGAGCTTTAATCGCAATTTCAAAAAAGCCAGAGGGATTACACCAACAGAATATCGTAAAGGAATAGGAAAATTTGAGTAATTATATTGAAAAGTATCCAAGGTGGGGTACTTTTTTGATTGTCAAAATCCCCATAAAAACGGTTGATTTGCTCTTGTTAAGAGGGGGAATTAAAAAAACAGGTGAACATATACGAGAATTATATATCTGAATTTTTGAGTAGGATTCAGTAGAAAGAGAGTAGCCCCACCCCCTTGTTTTGGAATATTATGTTATGTATCACAAGCGGGTGGTGAGGAAAGAACAAAACAGATTATGAATTTAATACTAACATGGAAGGGAGGAATTATTATTAAGACAAAAGTAATGAATACCAAAAAAATACAAAAGTCTTATGTGGGTTATTTATTTTTATTACCATGGTTATTGGGTGTTCTTATATTTAGACTTATCCCAATGGGGGCGTCGCTATATTTTTCATTTACGCATTACGATATGCTGACCGCACCAAGATTTGCAGGATTTGAAAATTTCACACGATTGTTTGCAGATTTGAAGTTTGTCACCAGCCTTAAAGTTACCTTTCGCTTTGTTTTTTTAAGTGTACCATTGCAACTAGCATTCGCTTTAGCAATTGCAGTTATCTTAAAAAAGAACCGCAGAGGAACCCGCATTTATCGAGCGATTTATTATTTACCCTCATTACTAGGTGGAAGTATTGCCATTGCGATTTTATGGCGGCAGGTATTTAATCAGACAGGGTTAGTAAATAAACTTTTAGCATTGTTTGGCATTGAGGGTATTAACTGGATAGCATCACCGCAAAGCTCGTTATATACACTGATTATATTAGCGATTTGGCAATTCGGGGCTTCAATGGTTATCTTTTTAGCGGCACTAAAACAGATTCCAGAGGACTATTACGAGGCAGCAAGTATTGACGGAGTGAACAAGTGGCATCAATTTACAGGAATCACCTTGCCGATTTTAACACCGATTATTTTATTTAATCTTATTATGAATACGATTAATGCCTTTCAGGCATTTACACCGGCATACATTATCAGCGGTGGAACAGGTGCCCCGCTTAATTCGACATTATTTTATTCACTATACCTATTCATTACGGCCTTTACACAATTCCGTATGGGATATGCTTCGGCAATGGCGTGGATACTGTTGATTATTATTGCAGTTGTAGCAGCTTTGATTTTTGCTACTTCAAAGTTTTGGGTATTTAATGAAGATGAATAAAAAAGGTGAGAGGTGAAAATATGAAGTCAAAAGTAAGACCAAAATTCAAACTAAAGTCCTTAATTCATCATATTTTTATTTTAGGGTTTGGACTTATGCTACTATACCCGCTCATTTGGCTACTGAGTGGTTCCCTGCAGGAAGATACAGAAATTTTTAGAGGAATCGGTCTGTTTTCTGGTAAGCTGTCGATTGACAACTACATAACAGGGTGGCGTGGTGTAAATGGTGTCAGCTTTACAAGATTTTTTCTAAACTCCTTTTTATTAGCTGGGACGAATATGTTGGCGAATGTTCTTTCGTGTAGTTTAACAGCATATGCCTTTGCTAAACGGGAATTTAGGTTAAAAAGACTATGGTTTGTCATTATGTTAGGAACAATGATGTTACCCATGCACGTTACATTACTACCAAGCTATATTATGTTTAATCATATGGGTTGGCTGAATACATANCTACCAATGATTGTACCAAATTTCTTTGCAGTACAGGGGTTCTTTGTTTATATGATGACACAATTTATGCGTGGAGTCCCTAGAGAAATAGATGAGGCGGCACTGATGGACGGCTGCGGACCATGGAAGCATTACAGTCAAATTATCATGCCGTTATCAATACCAGTGATTATCACAACATGTATTTTTACCTTTATATGGACATGGAATGATTTTTTCACACCACTTATTTATATCACTGATATAAAGCTATTCCCTGTTTCGTTAGCACTACGTCAGTTTGTAGATGCAACAGGAAGCAGCTCGTGGGGTGAGATGTTCGCAATGTCTATCCTGTCGTTGACACCACTGTTTATAATCTTTGTATTCTTACAAAGGTATCTAATAGAGGGAGTTACAGCAGGCAGCGTTAAAGGATAAAAAAATAAAGATTTCAAAAAAAGGAGGAAGTACAAAATGTTAAAAAGAAAGAACTATTTAGTAACATTGTTAACTTTGGTCATGATTTTCACGGTGGTGGCTTGCCAGCCAACACAAACAGGTGGAAGTAGTGCAGAAACAAATGAAAATACCACAGCTAGTAATGATGGAGATGAGGCTGAAGCAGAGGACACAGATGAAGCAGCAGGAGATGAAGTGGCAGCGAATGGTGAAGTAACAGAAATCCGCTTCTCATGGTGGGGTTCGGAAGAAAGAAATGAACGCTACAATGCCATTTGTGATTTGTTTGAGGAAGCAAACCCAGATGTAAAGGTGTTAAGAGAACCAGCTACTTGGGACGATTTTTGGATTCGTCTATCAACACAGTCAGCAGGTGGAAATGCCCCAACATTATTTGGAATGAATCCATTTTATTTTGCGGACTATGCACCTAGAGGAGTGCTTGCAAATTTAGACCCATTTATTGAAAATGGAACCATTGATGTATCAAATGTTGATGAGGCAGTAATTGATGGCGGACGTTTTGAGGATAATGTTGTCATGATTTCACAAGGCGTGACAACCCAAGCATTTTTGGTAAATAAAACATTATTAGATGAAGCAGGGATTGATTACCCAGCACATGGTGAGGATTGGACATGGGAGGAATTTGAAACGGCCTCAAAGGCATACGCTGACCATGCCAAAGCAGAGGGCAGAGATGCTTGGCTTACGAATTCGATGGCGGATCAATTACTCAACTATCGTTCATTTGCAAGAGAAATGGGGCAAGACGTTTATGAGGACGGTCGCATAGTTATTGATACAGAAAGATTAGTACAGTGGTGGGAATTTTGGGAAGATTTAAGAGATTATGGAGCAGCACCACCACCAGCAGAACAGTTAGAAGATGGTCAAAATCCATTGGAGCAAAGAATGTTAGCAGTTGGAAAAATCGCAATGCTGTACTATCCTGTAAATCAAATTGAACTGTGGGAAAATGCCAGTGGCGGAGAGTTTGACATTGTTCGTTCACCAAGAGACGTAAATGCAACACACCGCTCAGAAATCATTGAGGGTTCTTACTTTACAGTTGCCGCAGCGGCGACAGAAGCGGAACAAGAGGCAGCAGCTAAACTTATTAATTTCTTCTTAAATGACAGTGGTGCGGCTGATATCTTCTTATTAGAACAAGGTGTTCCAGCGAACTCTGAAATGGGTGAACATATCAAGGATTCAATATCAGATACACAGCAAAAAATAGTAACATTTGTTAATGACGCAAAGATAATCGCTGGACCATATATCACACAACCATTAGGAGCAACGGAAATTGAAGCGCTTTATACTAGCTATGCAGACCAGGTGGTTCATAAAATGATGACACCTCAAGATGCGGCAGAACAGTTTGTGATAGAAGCACAGGCAATCTTAGACCGTGAAGACTAAAGGAAAACTAACAGCATATGTTTAAGCACAAAGGGAGGAAGTACAAAATGTTAAAAAGAAAGAACTATCTAGTAACATTGTTAGCCTTGGTCATGATTTTTACGATGGCAGCTTGTCAGCCAGCACAAACAGGTGGAAGTAGTGCAGAAACAAATGAAAATACCACAGCTAACAATGATGCAGATGAGGCTGAAACAGAGGACACAGATGAAGCAGCAGGAGATGAAGTGGCAGCGAATGGCGAAGTGACAGAAATCCGCTTCTCATGGTGGGGTTCAGAAGAGAGAAATGAACGCTATAATGCTATTTGTGATTTGTTTGAGGAAGCAAACCCAGATGTTGTAGTATTAAGAGAGCCAGCAACCTGGGAAGACTTCTGGATTCGTCTATCAACACAGTCAGCGGGTGGAAATGCCCCAACATTATTTGGAATGAACCCACTTTACGTATCTGATTATGCTCTTCGTGGAGCACTGGCAGATTTGGGACCGTTTATTGAAGATGGTACGATTGATACGACAGACCTTGATGAATCAGTAGTCGAAGCAGGACGTATTAATGGAGAGCTTATCATGGTTTCACAAGGAGTTACATTCCAAGCATACTTGGCAAATACAACATTATTAGATAAATATGGTGTTGATTATCCAGCTAGTGATGTCGATTGGACATGGGCTGACTTTGAAAGAGAATCAAAAGCCTATGCTGATAAAGCAAAAGAAGCAGGCGAATCAACATGGCTTACCGTTTCACAGGGTGATACATTAATTCATTATCGCTCTTTTGCAAGAGAGATGGGTAAGGACGTCTTTGATGCTGATGGAAATATTGATATTGATACAGAAAGATTGGCACAGTGGTGGGAATTTTGGCAAGATTTAAGAGAGTACGGAGCAACACCACCACCATCAGAAGAGGTGGAAGATGGTCAAAAGCCACTAGAACAAAGACTATTAGCAACTGGTGGAGTAGCAATGCAGATTTTCCCAGTAAACCAATTAGACTTATGGGAAAATGCTTCCGAGGGAGTTTTTGATATTGTTCGTTTCCCAATGGACGTAAATCAAACACATCGCTCAGAAATTGTTGGCGGTTCTTACTTTACAGTAGCAGCGACAGCAACGATTGAGGAACAAAGAGCAGCAGCTAGACTCATTGACTTCTTTGTAAATAATGGTGATGCAATTGATATTTTCCTATTGGAACAAGGTGTTCCAGCGAACTCTAAAATGGGTGAACGTATTATGGACGTACTAACAGAGGGACAACAAAAAGGCGTGGCCTTTGTTAATGAGATAATGCCAATTGCTGGACCAGATATTCCACAGCCATTAGGAGCAACGGAGGTTGAGCAGCTTTATACGAGCTTTGCTGAACAAGTAATTCATAAAATGATGACACCTCAAGAAGCGGCAGAACAGTTTGCAACAGAAGCACAGGCAATCTTAGACCGTGAAGACTAAATAAGAAAACAATAGACCTTTTCCACCATAGCTACTATTTGGCGAAAAGGGTCTATTGATGAAAAGGTGATAAGATGGAACTGGCATTAATTTCTTTCAATCAAATTGTAACAATGATTATCATTATGCTAATCGGACTGCTGTGTGCGAAGATAAAGCTAATTGATGAAGAGACAAATAAAAAGCTATCAGCATTTCTATTGCTGCTTGTGAATCCGTTAGTGATTTTCGTATCTTATCAAAGAACTTTTGAAATGGCATTATTAAAAGGCTTGTTTATATCAATCGGCTTGGCGGTTCTAACATTTGCAGTCAATTTGTTAGTTACTCATACCTTGTACTTTAAAAAAAATGGAAAGATAGAAGCGATAGAAAAATATGCGTGTGTTTATTCTAATTCAGGATTTATCGGTATACCATTAATACAAGGAGTGTTTGGCTCTGAAGGAGTTTTCTATTTAACAGCATTTTTAACGGTCTCCAACTTATTAATGTGGACTCATGGAGTGGCAGTTATGAGTGGTACAAAAGACCGCTCATTGATTAAGAAAGCCGTTTTAGCACCAGCATTTTTAGCAACAGTTATCGGATTTATAACCTTTCTTTTAAGAATAGAAATGCCAAGGGTTATCATGAATCCGATAGAGATTTTAGGCGGAACCAATACGGCTCTAGCAATGATTATTGCTGGTGTGACAATCTCAAAAGCAAATATTGGCAAAATCATCAAAAAGGCACAGGTTTATAAAATATGTTTGATTAGATTATTGGTAATACCATTTATTATGATTGGGATATTCTCCTTTTTTAACTACTCGGAGACAATCATTGGCACCATCATCATTGCAGCGGCATGTCCGATTGCAGCAAATATTATTTTATTTGCCTATCGTTATGAGAAAGATTCGTTATATGCTTCAGAGCTATTTGTGGCTTCGACGATTCTTTCATTAGCAACAATACCACTATTAATGTTATTTATTTAAACAAACACAAAAAAATACTGGAGGAAAATATGACTTATACAGATGAATTTCGAGAGGAAAATAAAGCTTTACTAGAATTATTCAAGGATTTTCGTGTAGCAGATGTTAGAGATGCGTTGGATTGGATAGGATACCATAATTTTGGAACCGTTGATGCCAAGGTTCGCCCTCTATTTAGAACTAGAGCAGTAGGAATTGCTAGAACAGCACGTTATCTGCCTTATGAGGGACCTTATCCAACAGAAAAAGGTGACGAATATACGAAATGGCAGGGTTGGTACTATAATAATGTTTGTACTTATCCATGGGCAAACGAAATTGAAGAGGGCGATTTCATGGCAATTGATGTCAGTGGCGTAAATGTTGGTTTGATGGGTTCAGAAAACACTTTAGGAGCGCTTCTTAGAGGTGTTAGAGGGTTTGTGATGAATGGCTCAGGGGTTCGTGATACCGACGAGGTTATTATGCAGAAAGTGCCAGTGTGGTCACATTTTGTTTCGCAATCCATGGTTCAATGTAAGATTCAATTTGACCAAAAAGACGTTCCTGTTAATATTGGCGGCGTAACAGTTAAGCCAGGCGATATTATTGTTGCAGATGGTGACGGTGTCATCATTGTTCCACGAAAGGCGGCAAAAGATGTAGCGAAATATGCGGGTGAAGTACTTGATTTTGATATGACTAGCCGTCGTTCACTTTTTGAAAAATTAAATTGGGATTTTGATAGTACACAAAAATAGTATACAAAAATAAAAATTTTAAGTATAAAAGGTAGATAATGAATTGAAAAATAATTATCTGCCTTTTGTTAAGATAAAAGTCATTAATGGACAATTTTGAATGGGCAGCAGGTTATTCATGAAATTGGGAAGAATCTATAGTAACGAAACAATACGATTTATTGGAGGGTAAGAGTGAATGAATTTCTTGATAGAAATTATTCACTCCCAAAGTTTGTGATGGAGCCACAAACTTGAATTGCAGAGCAAAATCTGAAATTTTGCTCGCAAGCTTTCGCCAAAAAGGCTCCAGCATGGAGGGAAAAATGTATACACTAGAAAAGATAAAAACCAACACAAAAACATATACGGATAATCACCAAGCCTTTAGAGCATTACTTGGTGGTATTGGAACAGGGAACATTTCTCTTGATGGTGCGGGGCGTATGTGTGACTTTGAGATAATGAATCAGCCGCATAAAAACCTAAAGATACCATATACCTTTTTTGCAATGTGGAGTCAGTTTGAGGGTGAAGAGGGCAAGGGCGTTATTTTAGAAGCTGAACCAAAAGGTATCAGTAATAAAGCCTTAGGACACCCAAGTAGTGAACTTTTAGGCTTACCACGAATGAGTAATAGCAGTATAGAAACAAAGTATCCGTTTTATTTATATAAATTTGAAAAAGAGAATTTACCATTGATGGTAGAGTTAGAAGCATATACGCCGTTTATCCCCTTAAATGGCAAGGATTCGGGAATGCCAGCATTTTCGATGAAATATAAGGTCACCAATCAGAGTAAAAAGACAG
>JGI994J12354_10002234_pt1 | contig 19027 bp, 20 predicted proteins | sample IntmicLarv3ML3BL_FD_12354 | JGI IMG/M metagenome (IMG submission 12354)
CGTGATCATGGAAGAGGCGGGCACGGGCCACAAAAATCGCTCGGCGGCAGTGTCCCCGGAGCTCGCCAAAAGCGGTGCACGCGTGACCGATGCCAAGCACGCTGCCCCAATCAGGGCCAACGCAAGCATCAACGCGGATAACCTCCGCATGTCCACCTCCACGAAACGTGATGCTTTATGATATTCAATGCGACGGTGCGGGTCAAGGGATTTCACACAACTTTCATTCGTCCTTCCCGCCGCAAAGGTGGGGAGGACGAATGAAAGTTGTTGTCGGCGGTGAATATTCCGCATGGCTGCGGCCCTCCCGGATATCAAACGCCAGTGCCTCTACCAAAATCTAACCCCCAATAATTTCGATTGCCCACGACACCCAACCTAACAGGAGCGACGCTCCTTTCATCCATCTCCGCACCCTTCCCCCGTCCATTGCATAAACGTAACCATCATGCGGTCGTTGCGCCGCAAAATGGGGAGGGGCTCATGACGCAGACTTTTTTTGCCGCCAACTATGCCGATGGGGGACTGTGTAATCGGTTTTCGGACATCTTGGCACCATATGACCACCGATTCATCATCAAGGGCGGTGCGGGCTATGGCAAGTCCACCTGCCTGCGCGCGCTGTCGCGGGCCCTGACGGCGGAGGGCTACGGCGTTATGCATTTGGCGTGCGCCTCGGATCCCGACTCGCTGGATGGTTTGCTGTGCCCTGCGCTGTCCGTCGCCGCCATCGACGGCACGCCGCCCCATGTCGTCGAACCCCGCTGCCCCGGCGTCGTCGATTGTGTCATCGACCTTTACGCGGCCCTGCAACCCCAAAAATTAACGGCGACGCGCGAGGACTTCTTGGCCCTGGAAAAGGACATCAAGACCCACCACCAATTCGCCGCCGCCCACGTGCAAATCGCAGCCGATTGTACGCGAAAAGCCCATGCCATCCAGCAACTCGACGCCTCGGCCATTGCCCTGACCGCCCGTGAGCTCTATGCTCGCATCGCCGACCGCGCCGGGGAAACTACTTTTGCCGATGCGCAGACGGCCAATCTCTCCGCCGTCACGCCACGGGGGCTGATGGGCTGGTGGGATAACTTGGCCCAAACGCCGATGGTCTTTGTGCTCGAGGGCGGTGGAGCGGCGGGCCACGGCGTTTTGGCCCGGTTGGCTCAGCGGGCGGCCCACGATGGCCTGGCGCGGCGGCTGTGCCCCGATCCCCTGCTGCCCGAGCAGTGGCAAGCCGTGTTTTTCCCCGAGGCGGGCGTTGCCGTCGTGGCCGAGCAGGCCGACTTGGCCCTGCCCCACGGATGTTCCCGCCACGTCCTGTGTGCCGACGCCCTCGCCACGCCACCCGACGGCGAGTGGCTGGCCCGGCGCGAGGCCTCCATCGCGGCGGCGGTGGGCGAGATGGCCCGGGCCAAACAGGCGCACGATCGGCTCGAGGCTCTCTACCGCCCCGCCATCGACTTTGCCATCGTCGAGCGGGCGGCGCAGGGCATGATCGAACAAGTGTTATCGTTGGGAGAATTGCCATGAAAGTCCTGCTCATGGGCGGGGGCGCCCGCGCCCAATCCCTCGGCGACGCCTTGCGCTGGCAGGATGTCGCCGCCGTCAACCTCAACCCCGACGGCCCCGTCGCCGCCGACTGGCCCACCCGCGTGCACCGCGCCGACGCCGTCATCCTGCCCATCCCCACGGGTCTGTTTGTCTGGGGGCCCGAGGGCCCCGACTGCGCCCAAGTGCTGGCCGCCGGTCGGGGCGATGGGGCGGTCATCGGGGCCTGGCCCCACGGCGCGCCGGTGGGGTGCGTCAACCTGTTGCAAAACGAAACCTTCAAGCGCATGAACGCTATCCCCACTGCCGAGGGTGCGATGGCGGTGGTGCTGGGCCAATCGCAAAGGGTCTTCTATGATTCTACCTGCCTGCTCGTGGGCTTTGGCGAGGTCGCCCAAGCCCTGTGCCGACGGTTGTTGGCCTTTGGCGCGCAGGTGGTGGTATGGACGCGCCGCACCGTCGATTTGCCCCCCGGCGTGCAAGTTTGCCCTAAGGGCTGGCCAAGCGAGGTGCTGGCGCAGGTCGATTTCCTCTTCAACACCGTGCCCTCGCCCGTGCTGGGGGCCGACGCCCTGGTGCACTTGCCGCCCCATTGCCTGCTGTGCGAGTTGGCCAGCGCACCCTACGGATTCCATCCTCTGCAAGCCCAGGCCCTGGGATTGCGCACCATGGCCCTGCCCGGCTTGCCGCGGCGGTTTTCGCGCTCGACGGCGCAGTTGACGGCGCAGTGCTTGCTGGATATGCTGACCCAAAGGGGAGATGCGTGATGCACATCGGATTTGGCTTGACAGGCTCCTTTTGCACCCTCGCGGCGGCACTGGACACCATGCGCCGGTTGACCGCGCGGGGGCACACCCTCCAGCCCGTGGCCTCTTACCATGTTGACCAACTGGACACCCGATTTTTTGCCCGCGACGAGCTCTACGCCCGCATTGCCGGGATCACGCCCCTGCCCGTGTGGAATACCATCCCCCAGGCCGAGACCGCCGGCCCGGCAGATTGCTTCGACGCCATGATCATCGCGCCCTGCACGGGCAACACCCTGGCCAAGCTGGTGCGGGGCATCACCGACACCCCCACGCTTATGGCGGCCAAGGCCACCTTGCGCAACGGCAAGCCCCTGGTGCTGGCCGTATGTACCAATGATGGATTGGCCATCAATGCCCAGAACATTGGCCGCGCTTGCGCCCTGCGCAACGTCTATCTGGTGCCCATGCGCCAAGATGATGCGGCAAAAAAGCCCACGTCGCTCGTGGCAGACATGGGCCAGGTTGTCGCCGCCCTCGACGTCGCGATGGCGGGACTGCAACTGCAGCCAATATTAGTATAAATCTGTACTCAGGTACTTGAGCCCGCAGTCGTTGATCAGCAACCCAATGCGCAATCCCGGTTCGCGGGTCAACAGCTGCCGCGCGGCGGCTAAGTTGGCCCCCGAGGAAAACCCGGCAAAGACGCCCTCTTCCCGCGCCAGGGCCCGCGCCTCTTCGGCGGCCTGTGCCGAGAACACTTGCAGGCACCCGTCGATGTCACCCGGATCGACCAGCGGCAATTCGCGCGAATACCCGCCGCCCTGGATGGCGTGGCCGGGGGCCGTGACGGCTTGCCCGGCGTAAGGGGCCGCGCCCTCGGGCTCGACGGCAAAACACCGCACGCCGCGGGGCCGTAGGTAGCGCGCGCACCCGCCAAAGGTGCCGCCCGATCCCAGAAAATCTACAAAGGCGTCCAACTGCCCCTCACACTGCGCCCACAGCTCGGCGGCGGTGCCCTGCTCGTGGGCGGTCAGGTTGGCGGGCAAGGTAAACTGGTCGGCGCGAAAGGCCCCCAGTCGGGCGATGATCTGTTTTGCCCGCTCGTCTACCCGCGCCAAATCGGCGCCCGACACTTGTCCGATGAGTGACCCGGGGCATTGATCCACCAACACCACTTCCGCCCCCAGCGCCGCCATCATGCGGGCGCGCTCGGGGGTGTTTCCCTTGGACATGACGGCGATAAAGGGGTGCCCCAGCGCACGGCAGACAATGGCCAAGCCCGTGCCGGTGTTGCCGCTGGTCAGTTCGACGACCGTTTGCCCCGGCCGCAACGCCCCCTCTTCCCGCGCCGCCCGCACCATGGCCAACGCCACGCGATCTTTTTTGGAAAAACCGGGGTTTAAATACTCCAACTTGGCCACAATCGTGCCCCTCAACCCCCAACTGCCCACCAGCCGCCCCAGCCGCAAAGCCGCCGTCCCACCGATCAACTCCACCACACTGTCCACAACCCGGTTCATTCCAACGCTCCCAAACATTTTTCTTTAAGTGTATCACACATGGCACGCCAAATGGCTCATTCCGGCGCACCACCATCCAGGCCATTGCCTAAAACCTGTTTCCNCACCCTAGCTGACCCGCCAAACCCTTGCTTTTATCGCCCAAATTGGGTATGATGTTAACATGGATCAACAGCGGCACGCCATCGTGCAAGTTTTGCGAGGGTCGCAGGCGGCCCGGGCCGGCATCAGGCGCGGAGACTTGTTGTGTACCTTGCAGGACCAGCCCGTGGCAGACTGTGTGGACTACACCTTTTTGTCCTCGCAGGAGCCCGTTACCGCCGAGTTTTTGCGCGGCGATCAACTGCGCGAAGTCACCCTGCCGGGCGGCGGAAACCTGGGCCTGGTGTTCGACAACGACTTGATGGACAACCCCCGTCACTGCCGCAACCGCTGCTGCTTTTGCTTTGTTGATCAACAGCCCAAGGGCCTGCGCGAGGGGCTGTATTGCAAGGACGATGACTGGCGGCTGTCGTTGTTGACGGGCACCTACGTCACGCTGACCAACCTTTCGGACGCCGAGTGGGCACGCATCGAGCGCCAACGCCCAAGCCCTCTCTACGTTTCGGTGCACACCACTGTGCCCGAGTTGCGCGTGGCCATGATGGGCAATCCCCACGCGGGCGACATCCTGGCCCAATTGCGGCGGTTGATCGCGGCGAACATCACCGTCCATGCCCAACTGGTCATCTGCCCCGGCGTCAACGACGGCCCCGCGCTCCACCGCACCCTACAAGAGCTTTCATCGTTGTGGCCCGGCATCGCCAGCGTCGCCGTCGTGCCCCTGGGCCTGACGACCCACCGCGAGGGATTGGCCCCCCTGCCCCCCATGACCGCCACCGTGGCCGACGAGGTGCTGGGCGTGGTAACGGCTCTGCAAAATGCCATGCGCCAAGCCCACGGCGAAGGTTTTGTCTATGCCGCAGACGAATTGTACGTGGCGGCGGGCAGGCCCCTGCCCCAGGCGGTGGACTATGATGGGGCATCTCAGTATGAGGACGGCATCGGCCTGACGGCGCTGTTGCAGGAGGAGTTCGGCCAAGCCCTTCCCGGCATTCGCCCCAAGAAACTCACCCAGACCCTGGCCACGGGAACCCTCGCCGCGCCCATCCTGACCGAGTTCGCGGCGCAAGTCCCCACGACAACCACCCATGTCATTGCCGTGGAAAACGCCTTTTTTGGCCCCAGTATCACGGTGGCGGGCTTGCTGACAGGAGAGGACATCATCGCCGCCTTGTCGGGCAAGCAGCTGGGTGCCCGGGTGTTGCTGCCCGCCGTCATGTTCCGCGATGGATGCGGCCCAACCCTGGACAACATGACCGCAAAAGACATTCAAAAGGCCCTGCGCACCAAGGTCATCGTCGTGCCAAACGACGGCGAGGCCCTGGCCCGGGCCCTGTGCGGAAGATAGAGGTATCAGTTAACATGCCAAAGCCCATCGTCGCCGTCGTCGGCCGCCCCAATGTGGGCAAGTCCACGCTGTTCAACCACTTGGTTGGCCAGCGCATCTCCATCGTCGAGGACACCCCCGGCGTCACGCGCGACCGCATTTCGGCGGATTGCACGTGGAATGGCCGCACCTTTTCGCTGGTCGACACCGGCGGCATCGATCCCCAGTCCGAGGATCAACTGCTGTTGCACATGCGTCGCCAGGCCCAAGCCGCCATTGAACTGGCCGATGTCATCCTGTTCATGACCGACGCCAAGCAAGGGTACTCGCCCGACGACGAGATGGTGGCCCAAACCCTACGTAAGGCGGGCAAACCCGTGCTGGTGGTGGTCAACAAGGTCGACTCCTTCCCCACGACCAAGCACTTGGAGTTTTTTTCCCTGGGCCTGGGTGATGTGCTGCCCATCTCGGCGGCCAACCGCATGGGCCTGGGCGATCTGCTGGACGAGGTTGTCACCATGCTGCCCCCCGCCGATCCCGACGAGGACAACAGTGCCCTGCGTATCGCCATCGTCGGCAAACCCAACGCGGGCAAGAGTTCGCTGGTCAATGCCATCCTGGGCGAGGAGCGCGTCATCGTCTCGGACATCCCCGGCACCACCCGCGACGCCGTGGACACGCCCTTTGCCTATGAGGGTGAGCAGCTGGTGCTCATCGATACGGCGGGTATCCGTCGTAGGAGCAAGGTGGCGCTGCATACAATCGAGCAGTACAGCGTGCTGCGGGCGGTCTCGGCGATTGGTCGCTGTGATGTCGCCGTGTTGGTGATCGATGCGGTGCAGGGTGTGACCGAGCAGGACGAGAAGATCGCCGGGTTGATTCTTGAGGAGGGCAAACCCTGCGTCATCGCCATCAACAAGTGGGATCTGCTGGAAAAGACCACGGGCACGACCGAGGCCTTTGACCGCGAGGTGGTCAGCAAGTTGCACTTTCTGTCCTTCTGCCCCCGCATCACGCTGTCGGCGCTGACGGGCCAACGCCTGCAAAAGCTGCTGCCGCTGGTGCAGTTTGTCTATCGCGCCGCCTGCCTGCGCGTGCCCACGGGTATCCTCAATGAGTGGCTGCAGACGGCTATCGCGCAAAACGAGCCCCCCAGCGGCCCTCGGGCCCAGCGCGTGCGGTTCTACTTTGCCACCCAACCCAGCGTCTGCCCGCCCACCTTCGTCATCAAGACCAACCGCCCCGATGACGTGCACTTTTCCTATCAGCGTTATCTGGAAAACCACTTGCGCAAAACCTTCCCCCTGGAAGGCACCCCCATTCGACTGCTGCTGCGCGGCAGGAGCGAGGAGGAATAACCATGGATTTTGTCTCGATTTTGATCTTGGCCGCAGGAGGGCTGTGCGCCTACCTGGTGGGCAACTTTTCCACGGCCATCAAGATCACCCGCGCCCACGACATCGACATCCGAAAGGTCGGCTCGGGCAACCCCGGCGGCACCAACGTCATGCGGGCGATGGGCAAACGCTACGGCGTCATGGTCATGATCTTGGACATTTCCAAGGGCGCGGCGGGCACGGCGGCTTGTTGGGCACTGGTGCATTTTTTCGCCCCGGAGCACGTGCCGCTGGGCCTGTGCATCGGCTCGCTGTGCGTCGTCGCGGGGCATAACTGGCCGCTGGCCTATCGCTTCCGCGGTGGCAAGGGCGTCGCGACGACGCTGGGCTCGCTGTTTATCATCAGCTGGCCCATCGGTGCCATCGTGCTGGTTGTCGGCCTGCTCATGCTGGCCATCACCCGCCGCATGTCTGTCGCCGTGCTCATCGCCATTTCGTGCGGCATGATCACGTCCGTTATTTTTGTCTGCACGGATCTGCTGACCTTCCCCGCCTACTACCTGCTGCCCACCGTCGCGGTCATGACCGCGGCCATGTTCGTCCAACACCGCGCCAACCTCGGGCGCATCTGGCGGGGCGAGGAAAAGCCCCTGTGGGGGCCCAAGGCCTAAGCAGGACATTTTCCACAATCACATCGGCGGTGATGCCGTTTTGGCAGTGTTGAGCGGGGGCGGCGGCCCCGGCGTTTGCTCGCGGCCATGCGGAAGTCTCCCCACACGGCAACCTTCACGCGCCCTCCCCAACTTATGCAGGGGAGGGCGCGTGACTTTTTCTGAAAATTTCGATATAATAAGAATGTTTGCGTAGATTGCGCAAACGCGGGAGGCCACACATGCAGTGCATGGATCTGGTGCCGGAGGCGAGGAAGGTATTTATCCGCCGCATGACCCTGCTCGCGGCGGCCCTGGTCAAGGGCCCGCTGGGGCGCAGAGGGTTGGGTATGGTGGCTAATCTTTCCGAGCGCATCGCCCGCTCCGAGGCCGAGGCTTTGACCCGGATGGGTTGGCTGGCTTCCAAAAATCGGGGATTGGTCATCACCGAGTTGGGCCGCGAGGGATTCTGGGCTTGTCTCGACGACGCCACGATGTGGCCCGAGCCTCCCCGGTCCACGGATGTGGTCAGCCCGCTGGAGCTGATGGGAGATGCCGCATCCCGGCTGCTGTGCGCGATGGCTGTGCGTCAGATTGCTCCGCTGGTTGTTTGGCAGCCGGTGGTGGCCGTCAGCGGAGGCCCGTTGATGGCGACGATGTTGCGGTATTGGCCCGCGCAACCGATGCCCGTGCTGTTCGTTCCCCTGCCCGGCGAGGACCCCGCCCTGCCCGCGGTGCGTGTCGCGCGGGATTTGGCGCGGCTGACCGGGGGTCAATACCTCGCCAATGCCGACGTCCTGCTGGCCCAGGCCACGATGGCCATCTGCGATGTGACGACACCCGGCAATAAGCATCGTCGGCAAGCCCTGGAAGGCATCGGACAGCGCCTCTATCTTGGCATGGGCGAGGGCACTGCCTTGTCCAATTACCCACCCGCGACCCGGCTATTCTGCGATTCCCCCCTGGCAATCACCCTACAAAATGAAAACCAAGGAGCATCAAGATGAAAAAGACTATCCAAGACATCAATGTCAAATCCAAGCGCGTGCTCGTGCGCTGTGACTTTAACGTGCCGCTGGACGGCGTGCGCATCACCGACGACACCCGCATCCGCGCCGCCCTGCCCACTATCCGTCACCTGATGGAGAACGGTGCCCGCGTCATCCTGTGCTCCCACTTGGGTCGCCCCAAGGGCATTGATCCCTCGGCCTCGCTGGCCCCCGTCGCCGAGCGCTTGTCCGATCTGCTCGAGATCGACGTGCCCCTGGCCGCCGATGTCGTCGGCCCCGATGCCCAGGCCAAGGCCGCGGCGCTGACCGACGGCCAGGTCATGCTCATCGAAAACGTCCGCTACTACAAGGAAGAAGAAGCCAACGATCCCGCCTATGCCAAGCAACTGGCTGACCTGGCCGAGATCTTTGTCAACGACGCCTTTGGCACCGCCCACCGCGCCCACGCCTCGACCGCCGGCGTCGCCGACTACCTGCCCGCCGTCGCCGGGTTCCTGATCCAACAAGAGATCGAGATCATGGGCAAGGCCCTGCAAAATCCCCAGCGTCCCTTTGTCGCCGTGCTGGGTGGGGCGAAAGTTAAGGACAAGATTGCCGTCATCGAAAACCTGTTGGATAAGGTCGACGTGCTGTTGATCGGCGGTGGCATGAGCTACACCTTCCAAAAAGCCCTGGGCGGCGACATCGGCAAGTCCCTGTTGGATGCCGATCGCGTCGAACTGGCCGTGCGCCTGATGGAAAAAGCCAAGGCCAATAAGGTTCGTTTGGTGTTGCCCGTGGACAACGAGGCCGCCCGCGAGTTCTCCAACGATGCCCTGCGCATCACCGTGCACTCGACGCAAATCCCCGCCGAGTTCGAGGGCATGGACATCGGGCCCCAAACCCGCACCATTTTCTCTTACGAGATCCGCAATGCCGGCACCGTCATCTGGAACGGCCCGATGGGCGTGTTCGAGATGCCCAACTTCTCCCGCGGCACCTACACCATCGCCAAGGCCATGGCCGAGTCCCAGGGCGTGACCATTGTCGGCGGCGGCGACTCCGCGGCGGCTGTTGAGCAAATGGGTTTTGCCGACAAGATGAGCCACGTCTCGACCGGCGGCGGCGCTTCGCTGGAATTCCTGGAGGGCAAAGAGCTGCCCGGTATCGCTTGCCTGAATGACCGCTGAGGAGAAACGAGAATGCGTACCCCTTTTATTGCCGGCAACTGGAAAATGAACAACACCCCGGCCCAGGCCAAGGCCTTGCTGAATGAACTGCTGCCCCTGGTCGCTGACGCCACTTGCCGCGTCGCCGTGTGCGTGCCCTATATCTGCCTGCCGGGTGTGGCTGCCCAATTGAACGGCACCAAGGTGCTGTGCGGCGCGCAAAACCTCAGCCAGTTCGAGTCGGGCGCCCACACGGGTGAGGTTTCCGCCGACATGCTGACCGCCGTGGGCACCCAATGCGTTATCATTGGTCACTCCGAGCGCCGCGCCGACGACGCCGATACCGACGCCCGCGTCAACGCCAAGCTCAAAGTCGCCCTGGCCCACAACCTCATCCCCGTCGTTTGCGTCGGCGAGAGCCTGGCCCAGCGCGAGGCGGGACAGACCGATGCCCTGGTGCGCGATCAAACCCTGGCCGCGCTGGCGGACATCGCGGCAGCTGACGTTGCCAAGACCGTCTTTGCTTACGAGCCCATCTGGGCCATCGGCACGGGCAAAACCGCCACCGCCGACGAAGCCCAACGCGTCTGCAAACTCGTGCGCGACACCATCGCCACCGCCTTCGGCCAAGCCACGGCGGATCAAGTCATCGTGCAATACGGCGGTTCCATGAACGCCGCAAACTGTGACGAGCTCATGGCCCAGCCTGACATCGACGGCGGCCTGATCGGCGGCGCATCCCTCAAAGCCGCAGACTTCGCCCGAATCGTAGATTCGGCGAAGGAAGGACGAGGCGCGTAGCGGGGAGGGACTTTTTGAAAAAAGTCCCTCCCCGCACCCCTCCTCAAAAACTTGGAAACTTGTTGATATTTGCGTTAGCCGTATTCCGTCGTTGCGGGCCTTGCCCGCAATGGAGGCGGTAAAATCCCTTCCTCCCGAATATCGGCACGATATTCGGGACTTCAAGTTTTTGGTGCCGCTTTTTTCAAAAAGCGGCCGTCCCCCGTCCCGCAATTAAAACAGGAGCTACATCATGAAAAAGACCACCGCGCTGATCATCATGGACGGCTTTGGCATTGCGCCTGCCGCCGCCGACAACGCCATCACTACCCAGGGCACACCCCGTATCGACGCCCTGATGGCCAAGTGGCCCAACACTACCATCGCCGCCAGCGGCATGGCCGTGGGATTGCCCGAGGGCCAGATGGGCAACTCCGAGGTCGGCCACGTCAATATCGGCGCGGGGCGCATCGTCTATCAAGAGCTCACCCGCATCACCAAAGCCATCCACGACGGCGACTTTTTTACCCGGCCTGCGCTGGTGAATCTGATGAACCACCTCGTGCAAACCGGCGGTGCCCTGCACTGCATGGGCCTGATCTCCGATGGCGGCGTGCACAGCCATGTCGACCACCTGCTGGCCCTGGTCGATATGGCCAAGAAAAGCGGCGTTAAACAAGCGTATGTCCATTGCTTCCTCGATGGCCGCGATGTGCCGCCGACCTCGGGCGCGGACTTCGTCGCCGAGTTGCAAAAGGCCCTGGATGCTCGCGGCTACGGCAAGATCGCCACGGTCATGGGGCGTTACTACGCCATGGACCGCGACAACCGCTGGGAGCGTGTGCAGCTGGCTTATGATGCCATGACACAGGGCCGGGGCGTGGCGGCGGACGACGCTGTGGCCGCCATCCGCGCCAGCTATGCGGACGAGGTCAATGACGAATTTGTCCTGCCTGTGGTCATCCAATCGGCGGGCGCGCCCGTGGCGACCATCGGTGACGGCGACGGCGTGTGCTGTTTCAACTTCCGCCCCGATCGCGCCCGCGAAATCACACGGTGCTTTATCCAAGACGACTTTTCCGGATTTGATCGCGCGACCCGCCCTACCGTCAAATACGTTTCCATGACCCAATACGACGAGACTTTTACGGGCCTGGCCGTTGCCTTTGTGCCCGAGGGCCGCATGGCTAATACCTTTGGCGAATACCTGGGCAGCCTGGGCCTGACCCAGCTGCGCATCGCCGAGACCGAAAAATATGCCCACGTCACCTTCTTTTTCAACGGCGGTGTCGAGGAGGCTTTCCCCGGCGAAGATCGCGCGCTGATCGCCAGCCCCAAGGTGGCGACCTATGACCTGCAACCCGAGATGAGCGCCTATGAGGTCGCCGACGAGGCCGTCGCCCGCATCAACTCGGGCAAGTACGACGCCATCATCCTCAACTTTGCTAACGCCGACATGGTCGGTCACACCGGCGTGCAACCGGCGGCCCAAGCCGCCATCGCCGCCGTGGACGCGTGTGTCGCCAAGGTCGTCGAGGCCTTGCTGGCAGTCGGCGGCCAATGCATTATCACTGCCGACCACGGCAATGCCGAGCAAATGTGGGACGCCCAAAACAACGTACCCTACACCGCTCACACCGTCTCCAACCCCGTGCCCTGCATTGTCGTCTCGGACAAGGCCGCGAGCCTGCGCCAAGACGGCGTGCTGGCCGATCTGGCGCCAACACTGCTGGAGCTGATGGGCCTGGCACAGCCCGCGGAAATGACAGGGAAGACGCTGCTGGCCAAGGGCTGAGGCATGAAAATTTGCCTCGTTCGGCACGGCGAAACCGACTGGAACCAATTGGGAAAATTGCAAGGCCGCCAGGACATCCCGCTCAATGATGTCGGCGTCGCACAAGCGGCGCAGGTGGCGACCTTTTTGGCGACGGGCGAGTGGCACGGCATCATCACCAGCCCCCTCGCGCGGGCAAAGCAGACGGCGCACATCATCGCCCGGGCGCTGAACCTCGCGGTGCGTGAAGACGCGGGATTCCTCGAGCAGGACTACGGCAAGGCCTCGGGCATGACCTTGGCGCAACGCAAACAAGCCTATCCCGATGGCCGCTACGAGGGCATGGAGCCTTGGGTGCACGTGCAGGACCGGACATGGAAATCCCTGCAAACACACGCCTGCGCGCATCCCAAGCAAAATCTCATTATCGTCTCGCACGGCGGCGCGATCAATTCGCTGTTGGCGCGGCTGACCAATGACGCCATCGGCACGGGCGAAAACCGACTAAAAAATGCATGTATCACAATGCTGATCAACTGCGATGGTGCTCTTGCCCTTGGTTTTTATAATCAGACGGCGGCGGAGTTGTTGCAGGATATTAAGAACCCCGTATGACAGACCGAGGAGGCGCGACTATGCCATGTTTGATTTGTGAGCGCATCGACTTGATCAAGGCAGGGCTCAACCCGTATTTTGTCTGCGAGTTGCAAACGGGCTATGTCGTTATCGGCGATCATCAGCATTTTTATGGTTATACGTTGTTTTTGTGTAAAGACCACATCACAGAACTACACCATCTACCTCCGGAGCGGCGAAGTGTACATCTAGCGGAAATGGCACTCGTGTACGAGGCGGTATACAATGCGTTTGCGCCGGAAAAAATCAATTGCGAATCCTTGGGCAATGGCGATGCACATTTGCATTGGCACCTTTTTCCCAGGATATCGGGCGACACACCGCAAAAAGGCCCCGTGTGGTGGCTGCCCAAAGAGGAAATGTATCATGAGTCCAAGCGGCCAACACCGGCACAGCTCGAAGACATGAGACAACAATTAAAACAAGAAATTGACCGCCTTGTTCGTCACGGCAAAGCGGGGGAGAAGACATGTTGAGCCACACAAAGGAAGCTCGGTCATGACCTCGTTGCACTATGAATTTTTTGCGGTTCCCTATCGATATTCCTCGTCGCAGGAGATGGGCGGATGGACGATGGTCTCGCTGCCCAAGGAGCTGTCTGTTGAAATGCGTGAAAATTTCAAATGGAGAGAAGAGGGCTGGGGGCGCATGAAGGTCACCGCAAGGCTCGGCGACAGTGAATGGGAAACCGCCGTTTGGTTCGATACCAAACAAGAGACATACCTGTTGCCCATCAAGGCGAACATCAGGAAAAAGCAAGGCGTTGTGCCGGGCGAAGAGGTNAAAGTCACCATCCTGCTCTAANCCCGACCGACGCGTCAATTCAAAAACAATGGCCGCTTGCGCGGCCATTGCCGATGAAAACTCCGGCTGGCCGGCGGCCGCCATCTATGCCTTCATCACCGCTACTATACCCAATCCCATGCCGCGCGTCAACCCTCACTGGATTCGTGCTATAATAACCCAACGCAAACAAACTCCGTGGACATACCGTGTTGACAAGGGGGCTTGGTGCGGAGCAAAGGCAAAATTGATACCAGGAGGACACCCCATTGAGAAAGGCGATAGAGACAATCTATGCACAATGGAGCCCTTCTTTTTCGGGCGCGTGTTTGGTCCAATCATCGACCCAAATGATTTTTTCTGCCGCCGCAGGGCAGGCCAATATGGCATACGGCATCACAAACACGTTGGACACAAGGTTTGATACTGCTTCCGTCACAAAGCTTTTCACAGCCGCCGCCATCTTGTTGCTCGTGCAAGAGGGCGCGCTTTGCCTTGACGACAAGATCACCGACGTAATCGACCTTAGCGGAAGTAGGATTCCCGCAGACGTGACGATCGAGCTGCTGCTCAACCACACCTCGGGCATTGCCGACGACGCTGAGGAAGAGAATGGCGAAGACTATACTGCGCTTTTTGTGGACAAACCCAATTATTCCATTCGTGAGTGCAAGGGTTTTTTGCCGTTTTTTGTCAACAAACCACCGAATTTTCGAGCGGGCACGAACGTCAGATACAACAACTGCGCCTTCATTTTATTGGGCCTTGCTATCGAAAAATTATCGGGCATGCCCTATCGAGACTTTGTGCAAAAAAGAATTTTCCAGGCCTGTAACATGCAAAATTCCCATTTTTGCGCCATGGACGACATCAACCCCAACACGGCGGAGGGCTACATTTGCCAGCGCGATCCCGCGACAGGGGCGGAACAATGGAAGAAAAACATCTACGCCTACCCGCCCATTGGCACTGCCGACGGGGGCGCGTATACTACCGTCAGAGATTTGGCCACCTTCTTTTTTGCGATCCAAAATGGGCAGTTGTTGCAGCCCGCTTACGCAAAGATGTTGATGCAACCTCAGTGCGTTTATTCACGCCCTCACCGCCATGGTACATGGACGACGGGTTACGCCTTTGAGTTTATTGTGAAAGACCAAAATGTTTTCTGTATGTACAAGGACGGCAACAACGCGGGCGTCGAGGCGATGTTGGCCTACTATCCCCAACACGACCTTCTTGTCAGCCTGCTCTCCAACCAAAATAGTTGCTTGTATGACCTGCATAGAGAGATTCAAGATTATTTATCCGCCGTGCGTACCTGAAAGGAGCCACCATGCCCGAAATCCAACTGCTTCGCGACCCTAACATCCAACCCACGCCCGATGTCATCGCCGCGTGTCTTGGCGTGATCAATGCCGCCTATACCTCGTTTGTCGCCGGCCTGCAAGCTCATGATATCCAGGTCAGTTGGCGGTACTACACCGATGGCAACGCCTGGCTGGCCAAGGGCCTGTACAAGTGGACGACCAGCCGCGGCACGGCGAAGGAAATCACGGCCTTTTGGCTGTCGATTTGGGAGGGCTTTGCCCGAATTACCTTCTATATCCCCGAAAAGGCCCGCATCGACGCTCTGACCTTGCCTCTGGCCGACGACATCAAACAAATGATTGTCGACGGCAAACAAATGGGCAAACTCAAGTTCTTCCCCGTCACCTTTGATTTGCACTCCGACAAGTGGCACGAAGACCTTTACCGCCTCGCTGATTTTCGCAAAGCAATCAAGTGACGCGCACCCTCCATAAAACTGAAACGGTTACATAAATAACAAGTTTTTGAGGTGGGGTCCGGGGGAGGGACTTTTGACAAAAAGTCCCTCCCCCGGGGAAAAACCTCACCACGCCTGTGGTATAATGTTTCTAACAAACCAAGGAGGGACTGCCATGCCCGCCATGAGCCGAACCTATTTCAAAGAGACCAACGCCATCCTGACCAACCCCGGCATGGGGTTCAAGACCTTTCAGCGGTTCAACGGTGACCTGAACAACGGGGGCACGGGCTGGACCGAAGGATTCCCCATCGAATACCAGCCCGACCGCGGCACCCTGGTTACGCCCGAGCACCCCATGTGCTCGCTGATGTATTTCCGCATCTACTGGCGTTTCCTCGAGCCCGAGCAGGGCCAATACCAATGGGACATGGTCGATAAAGTGTTGGCTACGGCCAAGGCCCGGGGCCAGACCATCTATCTGCGCGTCGCGCCCTACGGCAACCCCGGCGGCGAGATCAGCAATGACTTGCCCGACTGGTTCCGCGAGGCGTATCCCGAGGAATACACAGGCGAGCACACCTATTGGCGGGTCGATCACGAGGCACGGCCCTTTATCTCGCACTTTGGCCGCTTTGTCTCGGCGCTGGCCGAGCGGTACAATGGCCACCCCAGCCTTGAGTGCGTCGACATCTCCATCATCGGATTCTGGGGCGAGGGCGAGGGCACCGATGTCATCTCGCAAGCGGCCCGCGAAGCTTTGCTCGAACCTTATCTCTTCGGCTTTAAAGACACCTTGCTGGTGTTGCAACTGACCGACCCCGCGACGGTCAAATACTGCGCCGACAACCATCCCCACGTCGGCTGGCGGGTCGATTGCTTGGGCGATATGCGAGGCATCTCGACGCCCGGTCGCTGGTGCCATATGCTGGATCTGTACCCCGTCGACGTCATCCGTTGCGGCGCGGAAGATTTGTGGAAGACCGGTCCCGTGTCGCTGGAGTGCTGCTGGGTCATGCAACACTGGCTCAACGAGGGCTGGGATATTGACTACATCATCGAGCAGTCGCTGCGCTGGCATATCAATAATTACAACTCCAAATCCTCTCGCGTGCCGCCCGAGTGGCAGAGCCAGGTCGACGATTGGCTGCGACGCATGGGCTACCGCTTTGTGCCGCGCAAGTTCGCCCACTCAGAGAACGCCACCCCCGGCGGCGAGCTGGTGTACGACAGCTGGTGGAGCAACATGGGCGTCTCGCCCACCTACCGCCCCCACCCCCTGGCCCTGCGCCTGGTGGGCGACAATGGTTATACCACCATCCTTAAACTGCCCTACGATATGCGCAGTTTGCTGCCCGGGGACGCCATTATCAAGGGCAGTATTGATCTGCCCGGCGACATCCCCGTGGGCAACTATCAGGTGCAATTGGCTGTGTTGTCCTGTTATGAGGACGCCCCCCAAGTGCAGCTGGCCGTGCAAGGCGTGGCGGCCGACGGCTGGCTGGACTGCGCCGTCCTGCGCATCGAACCCGTCATATAATCAGTAAAATATAGGAGAAAAAAGGTGAAACAACGTCAATTTTGCGGAGTCCCCATCTCACCCCTGGGCTTGGGTTGCATGCGCCTGCCCCGCGATGCCAACGGCCCTGATCAGGCGCAAGTCAACGAGATGGTCAAAGTCGCCATCGACGGAGGCGTCAATTATTTCGACACGGCGTTTGGCTACATGGACGGCAAGTCCGAGCCCACCATGGGCATCGCGCTGGCCCCCTATCGCGAGGATGTTTTGCTGGCCACCAAAATGCCTCGCTGGAATGTCAAAACCGAGGGTGATTTCGATCGTATTTTTGCCGAACAGCTCGAGCGGTTGCGCACGGATTACGTTGATTTTTATCTCATGCACGCTTTGGACGGCCCCGATTGGGATCGCCTGAGGGGCCTTGGGGCCATCGCTTGGATGGACGCCCACAAAGCCAGCGGTCAGGTGCGCCGCCAGGGTTTTTCCTATCATGGCACGATCGAGGACTTCCCCAAGGTGTTGGATAGCTACGACTGGGATTTTTGCCAGTTGCAGTATAACTACATGGATCTGGATACCCTGGCCTGCGTTGAGTATGCCACGAATAAGGGCGTACCGATCATCATCATGGAACCATTGTATGGCGGAAAATTGGCGGTCACGCCGCCCGAGGTCGAGGCGGTTTTCGCTGCCCACAATCCCGCCGTGGGGCCCATCGATTGGGCCTTTGCCTGGCTGCTGGATCACCCCGGCGTCGGCTGGATCCTGTCGGGCATGTCCAACATGGAGCAGTTGCAACAAAACATCGCCACCTTCGACAAGCTCGAGGACTATACCATGACCGATGCCGACCGCGACATGATGCTGCGCGCCCGCGCCGCCTACGAGAGTCGCTGGGGCGTGCCCTGCACCCGCTGTGAATACTGCCTGCCCTGCCCCGCGGGCGTTAAAATCCCCAGGTGTTTTGAGATCTATAACGAGTTCCAGCGCTTCGGCACCATGGGCGGAAACCGCTGGGAGTATAACGAGCTGATGAGCACCGGCGGCCCCGACCGCTGCACCGCCTGCGGCCGTTGCGAAGGCCTGTGCCCGCAAAACATTCCGATTATCGAGACGCTGGCAAAGATCAGTCCGGCTATCGAAGGAAAATAATCGAATTGTCCGCAACACAAAGACCCATTAAGGGGTCTTTGTGCTGTAATGGAATAAGCGCGCAATATCTCCATGCCCTACCAAGGTCGTAGGGGCGACCGTCTCGGTCGCCCGCGTATTATCTCGTCTGCAACCCTTGATCCATACCATCTTTCCAACTGACGATTAAAGTACTGAGATTGCGGATCAAGTCCGCAATGACGGTTTTGATGTGATATGGCGGGGCGCAACCAGGGTGGGCGACCGGGGATGGTCGCCCCTACATCCCAATGCTATCGGTTGCCTCCCTTTGCCTTTGTGTGTAGGGGCGATCGTGATCGCCCACATCATTTGATCACCGATCAACCTTTCATCTTAACCCGTAGCGGCGGCCCTATGTGGCCGCCTGAACCTGATCGTCGCTTGGTTAAATTTTGGTTACCGCTTGCGTGGTGTGCGGATGTTTTCTGCAACGATATAGCAATGAAACATTCGAATAATCAACGCGGACATATCGTCCAAGTGATTTATTTCGTTTGCAACAAATAGACGACTTAGCTCGCTTGTGCCGGATGTCAACAGTTCGTTTCGTATCCATGTGCCAAAACCAAAATGGTACAGGTGCAAGTTGGAATAAGCTGTTTGCTTAAACAACAACAGTTCACGCTTTTTGAAAAGTGCTTCAAGTGTGGGAAATAGTTTTTCTATTTCTCTATATAGGCTCATAAAAACCTCACTGCGTAGTACTAGAAAGTGTTGCGCGAATCAGTATAGTGTGTGGAGATGCTAAAGTCAATAGTATCGATAAGTACTTCTGTGAGGGGGCTATGTTTTTTCAACGATTGAAAGACTTGCGAGAAGATAAAGACCTTCTCCAAAAGGATGTTGCAAATCTTCTTGGCATTAAGCAGACCGTTTATTCCAGATACGAAAGAGGCTTCCATACGATTCCCGTCGTGCACTTGCTGACGTTGGCTGACTTTTATCAAACTTCGACGGACTATATCTTGGGGCGAACCAATGAAAGCAAGCCCTATCCGGAATATAAGAAACCTTATGAATGACTTTGCGGCCAATGCCGTTGCAATCGCCTAACAAAAAAAGCCCCTCGGGAAAACTTCTCGTGGGGCTTTTGCGATGGAGTGATTACTCTAAAATATACGGAATCAACGCCGCCTGACGCGAGCGCTTGATGGCGGTGGCCAGCAGGCGTTGGTGCTTGGCGCAGACGCCCGAGGTGCGGCGGGG
>JGI994J12354_10002235_pt1 | contig 19023 bp, 13 predicted proteins | sample IntmicLarv3ML3BL_FD_12354 | JGI IMG/M metagenome (IMG submission 12354)
ACGACTTGCAACACCGGCTGTATCAAGCGTTCCGCGAACGATATGATAACGTACCCCCGGCAAATCCTTTACACGACCACCACGTACCATCACAATTGAGTGTTCCTGCAAATTGTGACCTTCTCCCGGAATATAAGAGTTCACTTCCTTATGGTTCGTCAGGCGAACACGTGCAACTTTACGCATTGCAGAGTTCGGTTTCTTAGGCGTTGTCGTATAAACACGCACACAAACGCCGCGTCTCTGTGGACATGAGTCCAAAGCCGGAGATTTGCCCTTAACGACCAATTTCTCTCTTCCTTTTCTTACTAATTGTTGAATTGTAGGCATTTTACTACTTTTTTACTCTATTTCTTTATATATTTTCAATCTATTTTCTCCAATATTTTGGGGTGCAAAGATACGCATTATTTTTATACAAACAATTTTTTCTTTATTTTTTTTCAAATATGCATTTATTTTTTTCAAAACAAATAAAACTTCAATAAGCCACCTTTTCATTTCCGATGCCTTGCCAGCATAATAACCGGATTATCTTCTTCATCCAGTTTCGCGGCAACTTCTTTTAATCTGCCTTTCAGTTCACCTTTATTGTAAGCCTCAACAAGTTCGGAGGCTTCAAACTTTTGCCAAAATGCAATTCCGTCGTCAATACGCCTTTGCTGTGACATATCCACTGTTGTTCTTGTGGAAAAATCATCATTATAAACTATACATTCATAAAATTTCTGGTCTTGCTTGTCATACACCAGATTAGTTGTCGGAAATTTATCCTCATCATTCGGAGAACCTTTTTTCACTATTTTCATAAAATAATATTGCTCCGTAAGGACATACGGAAAAAGAAAGACCGGAGGATTCATGGATTGTATGGATGGGGTTCTCGCAATAAAAGGAAGCATGCTATTATCAGGCAAATACATATACACTGTATCGGCTGAAGACTGTGTAAGTATCCAATTTCCCCGGTAAGGAATCATCGCACTGACATCAGGTCTGCTTGCAGCAACCATACCCTCGTTTCTACGTTTAATCACTGCTGATATTTTCTTTTTAAAAGGAATTTGAACTTCACTTATAATACTACCATCCTGTTTGGATATTATGACGTGATATGCCGACCTTTTTTTAAACTCGTCATCCTCGACTGTTGCATCATAGGCAATCAAATGATCCCGGTTATAATTATAAAATCGAATAAACATATAATCATATCGATAATTGAAACTTCGTTTAAAAGTTCCGTTTAAGTCATAGACAAGCATTTTTCTTTCGTGGATAAATAATTCATTATTATCTTCATCCAGAACAATCCCTATAATAGCTGTATATTCTTCGCCACTTTGACCTTTACCATTTATCTTTCTTACACCTTTTCCGTTTCTGTCATAAATAAAAATATCTCCATCACCCGTACTGTTTGTCACCACAATAACATCCTTCCCAACAGCGCGTACTACGCCCTGAGTCAGAAATTCGTCGGTAGTTTCCAACGGAATATATTCCACATCCATAAAGTCCTGAAGAATCAGTTCCTTTTTGGGATAACTTTTCGTAACATCCACTGTGATCAAGTCGTCATTTGATCTTATAATCGTTGACTGTTTGTTACCTTCTCCACATCCTGTCACCACGACCAGGATAATCGCTAAAATTGATTTCGATTTTTTCATAGTCTTAATTAATTGAAAATTGAAAATTAAAATCCCTGTTTCATTTTAAAATTTCGACAAAGATGATGTTTTTGGAGAATAGAATAGGCGGATTTTAGTTCACAACAGTTAAAACTATCTTCACAATAATTCACATCGCTGTTTATGTGAGCGTTATATTTTATATAATAGCCCGCTATTATCGCTTCATAAAGTAAGCAACTACCCGAAAAATAGTTTTAAAAAATGTAATGAGCAAAATTTAAACAGTCTCTTAAAGTTTTGCAATAAATTCATCAAATTTTAATGTCGTGCCTTTCTCTTTTGTAATTTTTTCATACATACGACTACGTATCATAGAAATACCCTGAATACTTGTATTAAGAAATACTGCAATTCTTCCCGGTGAAATTCCTATTTTTATCATATAAGAAACCATAAGTTCCATTTCTGTGAGAGATGGCAATAATTCTTTAAGGTTATACGTAAAATTATTATATGTTTTATCAACTATTATTGAAAGATCGTTCCAATCTTCTGATTTTGGGATCCATGTAGCTCCCGCATTATGAAATTTACGATATATTTCCGAATGAATCAATTGTTCGAACAATTTTTCATCACTTTGGCGTCTAAACTTTTCTTCCCAATTTCTGAATCGCTCCTTTTGTTTCTTTATTTCCCGGTTCTTTTGATAAATGAAATAAAATAGCATTATACAAACAAATAATATTACGACAGAAAAAACGCTTAAAACCATCTTTTGTTTTGCATGCTTCAGATTTGAATCGGCAAGCTCCTTTTCTAATTTATTATAGCTATAAAGGTTTTCCATATAAGCTATTGTTTCCGACCTTTTTTCTTCTTCATATTTTGCACGTGCTATCAAATAATATTCAAAAAAATCAGACATCTTTTTTAAGTTTCCGTCTTTTTTTTCAGTAAGCGCAAGATAGTAGCACGCGTCCTGAATGGTCTGCATTTTATGACTGCTCAAAGCCTTATCCAGGTAGTAACGAGCCGAATCCAAACGTCCTGTAGCTGAAAGCAATGCCCCATAAGAAACATATTTACTGTTTTCAACTTCGAAAGATTCTTCATTTAAGAGTGCCTGTTGCAATAACACATCAGCTTTTTCATATTCTCCGAGTTTTGTGTAAAGTAATCCCATTTCACTCAGCATAGAATTTCTTTTTATATCATCGGACAAAGTAAAAGCCTCCTCATAAGCAATCAAAGCCGAGTCCGAAGAGTTATATAACAAGGAATAAGCCCTTGCCAGTTCACGTAATGAAGAAGCAAGCAACTTCGTGTTCCCTGCTTTTCTGCTTAAACTGATTGCATTATTAAAATATGGTATTGAATACTCGTACATATTCTGCCATGTGTATAACATTCCGATTTGATTATTTATTCTTCCCGCAATAAGATAATTTTCAGACTCTTCGCCAACAGCAAGACCCTTCAGGTAATAATCCTGAGCTTGCAACACCTCTCCATTATCTTCACTGATAACCCCCATGTAATAATATGATTGCATAAGGCGCTCTTTATCTTTTTTCTTTTCATAATAACGAATAGCCCGGGCTATAGCCAGGTCTGATTGCTTTATATTACTTTCGTAAAAAGCTGCTGATCTAGTGAGGCTGAACAGAGCGTTCTCCGAATCGGAAAGATTATTCTCATTCAACGAATTAAGAATTTCAAGCGCGCTATCCGGATATTCATATAGCAATAACCCGGCTTCATCTATTATACTTGAATATATGCTGTTCCTGCCACACGACAAAACAATCAACAACATTAGAATCGATAAAAAACAATTTCGAATTACTCGTTTTTGATTATTTTCAGGGATTTTCATAACAGATCTCATCACAATAAGAAAGCGCTTTTTTTTATAGCCTCTTTGCCAACTCCTCGTCGGTAAGGATTGTCAGAACGGGGAGACCATCGGGGGTCAGACCGTTTGATTCGATAGCGAACAACGATGCAATAAGCGTCTCCATTTCATCCGGGGTAAGTGTTTTTCCGGTATGTATTGCTGTCGATTTGGCTAACGATAATGCAACTCTTTCTGCTCTTATCTCAGCGCTGCCTGCTCCATCTTCGATTGCCGCAGTAACTATGTTTCTTAAAAATTTGGCGGGATTACCTCCCGTAACATCGGCGGGAACGGCGTTTATGGCATAGCTGTTTCCTCCCAGAAAAGCCAGATCAAATCCCAAAAACTTTATTTCGTCTTTTATTGAATCTAACATCAAAGATTCCGCAGCCGTAAACTCTATCACTTCCGGGAAAAGAAGTTTTTGCGAAGCAGAGCTTTGACGGCTAATATTTCCTATATATTTTTCATATAATATACGTACATGCGCACGATGCTGATCGATGATGACAAGCCCCGACTTCAGCGGAGTTATGATATAGCGGTTTTTGTATTGAAAACAAGGATTTGATACTTCCGAGAATAGCATATTCTCACTAGCGCCGGAAAAAACGTCAACTATTTCCGGTCCGACATGTTCTTTAGCTATCTCATCCGGCAAATTGACAACCGCCCGTTCGGCTTCAAAATTTTCATACAACGACGTCCAATCGTCGTTTGTGCGTTTACCCGATACTTCTTTGAACGGATTATAGTCTTTATTTATCTCCAATGTTGGCGGTTTTACGTAAGAATCGCTTCCCTTATACGGGCTGTAAACGGGGATATCTATCTTTTCTTCGGTATCAAAGTTTATCGATGGAACGGAATTTGATTTCGCAAGTGACTCACGGACGGCTGAAAAAATGATTTGCCATATAGGTTTTTCGTTCTCAAATTTTATTTCCGTCTTTGTGGGATGAATATTTACGTCTATCGTCGACGGCTCAAGCGTGAGATGTATGAAATAGTCAGGCATCTCACCGGCGGGAATCATCTGTTCGTATGCCCGCATAATGGCTTTATGAAAATACGGGTGGCGCATATATCGCCCGTTCACAAAGAAATATTGCAACCAACCGTGTTTCTTCACCGAATTGAGACTTCCGGTAAATCCGCGGATATTTACTAATGATGTATCCACATCGACCGGCAGGAGTTTCCGGTCCATTCCTTTTCCGAAAACATCAACAATACGCTGCCGCAGTACGCCCGAAGGCAGTTCAAATACAACTGCGTCGTTATGACGTAAAGTAAATGATATTTGAGGATTAATAAGAGCCACACGTTCGAACTCCGTTACGATATGGCGAAATTCCGTTTCGTTTGTTTTGAGAAACTTACGGCGAGCAGGAACATTAAAAAAAAGATTTTTTACGGAAAATATACTCCCTTCACTGCATGCATCAGGGCATACCGAATTGAGAGTCGAACCTGAAATGGAGAGGCATGTTCCTATATCGCCGGTGTTAGTACAAGTGCGAAGCTCAACCTGAGCTACGGCGGCTATCGAAGCCAATGCTTCACCGCGGAAACCCATCGTTTTAAGTGCAAACAAGTCGTCAACCGCAGATATCTTGGATGTGGCATGACGTTCGAAAGCCATGCGCGCATCTGTCTCACTCATGCCTTTGCCGTTGTCTATAACCTGAATAAGCGTACGGCCTGCATCTTTTATATTCACGGAAATCTTATCCGCTCCGGCATCGACCGAATTTTCCATCAGTTCTTTTACCACCGAGGCGGGACGTTGAATTACTTCTCCTGCAGCAATCTGGTTTGCAATGTGATCAGGCAGCAAGTGAATTATATCGCTCATAATCCGCTACCTGATGTATAAGTACCAGAAAAGAAAGCCTAATACAGCAACTATGAGAAGCAGGCGCATGTTTTTATTAACACGATTGCGAATATCATCACCTCTGTATTTACTTTTTTTCAGGTGAGTGGTACCTTCTATAAAACTTCCTTTGATTGCCTCCTTATATGCCTCGGGATCAGCTTCCTCAACACCCATCTCCATCTTTACCTTATGGATGCGTTTTTCCAGATTTTCTTTCCGTGGATCAAAATAAATAGGCGTATGATTAAACTGACGCGGTTTTCGCGTGTTATAAAATGAAAATATAGCCATAAGTTTTTCGATTAATAAATACAGAACAAAAGTAAAAAAAAATTATGTGAATTTCAAATAGAAGGATATATAAATTATTTATCCTCCTCAAGTATAGTATTACTTTCCAAATCCGGGTCTTCTTCCTCGCTTTCTTTTTCTTCTTCTCCGGAAACTATTTCGTCGGGTTTTTCTTGTATAGTAACACTCTTCGGTATATAAAAACGGAATATATCAAACCTGTCTATCGGGCGCAGGTCGCCAAACCATGCAAATTTTTTAAGTGTTTTATCTTCCTGTGTCAGAAGATGAATAGGTATTGTTTTTGCGGTTGGAAGCGGCCATATCTTAAATTTAGCCAGTTTACCTTCTTCATCAAACCATATTGACAAGTATGAACTCTGTGAATAATTGCGCCCAATCATCGTACTGTCTTTTTCCTGCAGATAATAAATAGATTCCGCATTTCCGTCAATATCGATATGCTCAATATTTTCTCCTCTGAAATATGCTTTAAGGTCATTCCCGCCAAGTTGGTTATAATATCCTGTGTCTACTTCCTGAATAACAAAAGCCGATGAAGGAACATGTACATGGTCAATAGTACTGTCGGCCATATAAATTAGTATGGAATCGCCTGTCAATTGCTGCCCTTCGCTCCATAAAACGGGGTTTCCGTACATGCGCAACACAGAGTCTTTCGTACTGAAATGCATTGAATCGCATATACCCTGAATATCCGTCCTATAAAATCGAACTCCATTAATGGCGCGAATATAACGGGAAGTCGAATCGGCGGTAATATTTTCCAATAATTCTCCATGAAGATATAAGCTGTCGCCCTGAGAATACTCGATTGCGCAAGCGCTGTCAGTAGCTAAAGCGTACTCTGTTTTTTCTTCATAATATCCGTAGTGACCTGTCAGTATCACTTTTTGTACTGTATCAATAATGCTCATATTGCCAAAGGCTTTTCCGAGTCCGAGGTTACGGTCGTAGACAAGCGAGTCGCCCGTCAAAACCTTATCGCCCGACACTACTTGTGAGCGGTCAAGCAGCAACGATGTATTTTCCTGTGTATTGAACCATCCCCGCGATGAGTGTACAACGCCACTGTCTGATTCGATAATGGAAGGGCCTAATATTGTGGCAATTTTTGTTTCGGTACTGTATTCCAAGGTATCGGAATAAAGAATAAATTGGGGGTTAGTGAGGCGCACACTGTCGTTAAACACAGCTATTTTTGTTCCCGGAGAGTATTGACCATAAACAGACACCAATTCATTTTCCACATCGACGATACGCCCGCCTTCAAAATAGTATCCGATATCTATACCGCGGTTATAATCAAGGCTATCAGTATACAGCGTTACAACAGAGCTATCCTGCTGAATATTGACCATGCGCACATTATGCCGCATTTGAGCCAATTCAAGATTTCCCTGATAAAAAAGATAATCGCCGTATACAAACAGTGTATCACCCTGTTCGAGCCTTACACGGCCAAAAGCTTCCAGCGAATTATCCTGTTTGTAATGATAAGCACTGTCGCAATACATAAATGAACTATCATGGCGGAAAATAACATTGCCGGTAAGAACCTCGCGTATAGCATTGGCGCTAAAACTACCGGACTGCACATCTGCATTCTCCATAAAAACCATCGTTTTTTTTACAGTGACGGTATCCGGAGAGTTTTCCTGCGCAAATGTTACGGAAAAGAAGAAACTATGCAGCAGTAATGCAAATATAAATGTCTTAAAAAACCTCATTATTTAATCCATCCGGGATAATTGAAATCGCATTGACGCCATCCATCAGCAATTCTCACGAAGGTTGTTTTTTGTTTACTAACAATCCATTCTTTAAGAAGTTCTTCTCTTTTACGACCTTCTACCAGCGATTTCAAAGCTTGATAGTCATCCGAGACATTAGCCTGATGAGCATTCACCCTCGACTTGAGCATCACGATGGCAACAATATCTTTATCGGAGGAATTTTTCATTCTGAATGGCTTAGATATTTCGCCAACGGCCATTTTCTCTATAATAACTCCCATTCCTTGAGGCAGTTCCTGCATTTCAAATTTTGAGGTGCTTAAATTTTGGCTTTCTTCATCCTTATTAACCATCAACCCCTTATTATTTCGTGTATCTTTATCGGCAGAGATATATGTAGCGGCTTCTTCAAAAGTCAATTTTCCCGCAACAATATCAGTATATAGAGAGTCAAGACGTTCGATCGCCTTTACAATTTCCTGTTCCGATACTTTAGGGCGTAAAAGAATATGGCGTGTATCAATTCGGTCACCTCGTTTTTCGATAAGTTGTATGATATGGAACCCGTATTCTGTTTCAACAATATTGGATATCCTGTTAGGATCATTCAAAGCAAATGCCGCAGTTGCATACTCGGGAGCCAATTCCATTTTTGATAATAATCCTGTCACACCGCCCCTCATTGCCGTACCCAAATCTTCCGAAAACATAATTGCAAGTGAAGAAAAAGTATATTCGCCTTTATTTATCTGTTCAGTGTACTCTCTGAGCCTCGCTCTTATCGCATCTACATCTTCAACCGGGATTTTAGGTTCCATCGTTACAATCGCAACCTCAACAGTCGAAGGAATCATCGGCAGGCTGTCTTGCGAAATCTGGCTGAAATATCTTCTGACATCCGACGGGGTCAGACGTATATCTCCGACAATTTTATTTTTCATCTCTTCCACGACCTGCTGTTCACGAACAAGTTTCTTACGGTCTTCTTTTATTTGAGATAATCTTTTACCGTTATAATATTCTTCAAGTTTTTCTTGCGAACCCATCTGATTAATGGCAAAATTCACCCACCTGTCGACATATCGCAGGACATTACTCTCATCAGCATATATACTGTCTATTTTCGCCTGACTCAGAAACAGCTTATTAACAGCTATTTGCTCCGGTATAATGCAATAAGGATCACCGTCAAAGCGTATTCCTTCATATTGCAATTGAAGTCGTTGATTCTCAACATCAGAACGAAGAATTGCTTCGTCGCCTACTACCCAAATAACTTCGTCAATAACATTTTTCTGCGCAAAACCGGTAATGGTTGCGAAAACAGAAATTATTCCAATAAACAATTTTTTTTGTATCATCTCATTTTTAGTTTTTATTCCGAAACAAATTTTACCATGCCTTTTCTTATCGCGTCATTATATAAACCTTCACCGAACTCACGAAGGTAATCAATCTTTCGTCTGTTTGCCATCATCGATTGTATCTGCGTCATCGAATAATCGAAAGGAGCAATATTACCTACAAGCAATTTATCTGATATATTCAAAAAATATACATGTGTACTGTCCGATACTTCCAGATGCTTATTAAGTTTCAGAAATTGTGCATGATTAGATATCTTATGAGGTATCTTCTCCATGACCTCGTCGAACCTTACCCAATTATCATAGAAAAAATCATAAATAATAGCATTCTGGATGCTGTATTTTTCTATCCTCTCAACAGATTCCTCCGAATCTGACACATACCATTTCCTCACATTATCTAATCCCGGAGCCGAGACGGAAACTTTAATAAACAAGCCTTTTATAAGGTTTTCATTTAACGTGAACTGTTCTTTATTTTCCTCATAATAAGCCAACTGTTCTGCCTCGCTTATCTCTGCCGACACTTTGTCTTTTACGATTCGCTCCTGATAACGATGACGAATCAAAGAGCGCCTGTACTCGTTCACCAGATTATCAATTTCATTCTTATCATCACCTATATTCTGATGAGCAACATCGTCCATCAAAATGTCAATAATCCATTTTTTTACAATACTTTCAGCACGTATAAGACTATCGCCCGAAGATATCGTTTTGGGTATACGGAGTTCTATTTCTTCACGCGTAAGCGTTCTATCTTTTACTCTTACCATTGCATACCCCTGCGAGGGGTCTGTTTTCCATTTTTCGCATGAGCAAAAAATAAAAACACACAAGAGAATCAGAGGGCTATGCTTTATCAATTTCAATTTATTAATTAATGTACTTTTTGATGTTCTTGAGAACTTTCTTATTTATTATAACCGGATATTTTTCATTAATTTCGTTTATCCATTCTGCCTCTAACGCCTCCTGTTCCTCCGCAGGATGATCCCACACACGTTTGCTGCTCAACTCAAATAACATTATCCCGTCATAATATTCATTTACTAACAAATTATATTCCGGATTATTTTTCTCAAGTAAATCACGTTCCATTTCCCTAACCAATTCCCTTACATACATTTTCAAATGTTCCTGCATAACATCTTGTGAATAAGTTTTAGTAGTCATCATTCTGTTGACCATATATTCAACAAAAAAATTCTGAGGTACATCTAATGTGTCGAGGCGGAAAAGTGTCTTCTCCATAAGAAACGCAGGTTTCCAAAAATTTGAATCCATAGGAAATAATTCGTCCGCCATCCGTTCCAGTTCGGCATACGCTTCAGGATAAAAAACATATCCGTGGCGTTCTTTCATCTTTTCATCAAATTTTTCATACAGGTCAAAACTGCGTTCCGTATCTTTCATTGCTTCAAATAATCGACCTTCCGAATCTTCAAAGGACGGGTTTTCTCTTTTATTTATTAATTTCAATATATTATACCCTGCGTGTGTTTGTACTGGTTTACTTATATCCCCCTTTTCTTTTAAGGCAAAAGCAGCTTCTTCAAATGACTGAATCATTCTTCCTTTGCCAAACTCTGATAAAATACCGCCTCTTTTCGCTGAAACAGTATCATTAGAATGTTTTTCCACCAATTCCGCATAATCATCTCCTGCAAGAATCTTCATGTATATAGAATCAGCTGTCTTAAGCGCTATTTCTTTTTCCTCATCTGTAGGTTCCAATGACGGAAATCCTATAAAGATATTTGCAACCTGCACCGTACCGGGATTCACTACTTTTTCCACTAACTTAACGATATGAAATCCTCCCATAGTACGTAACGGCGCTGAAATTTCGCCCGGCTCCATAGAAAAAACTTGATCTTCAAGAACTTTCACGGTCTGAAGGGGATATAAATAGCTGATTGGTGTAAAAAATATATCTTTGTCCCCGCCTGTAGTAAGTGATTCGGCTACCGATTCGAACGACTCCCCGTTCTGTATACGGGTATATGCCTCCATCGCCTTTTTATATAAAGCTACCGTATCGGCAGTAACAACCTCTTCTTTATTACCGTAAGTAAATAATATCTGCGTAAACCTCGGTAATACTTTTGTGCGTTCGTATACTACACGCATAGCTTCCTTTTCACCCGATTTATCGGAAAGAAAATTATCCTGAAGCTGTCTTTTATAATTTTCAAATTCATTTTCGAACTTTGGAGTTTGATTAATTGACATAGCCTCGGCATCAGCAATTTTTAATTTGTAGCTCTTAAATATCTCCACATAATCATCAACAGATTTTTTATTATTAAAATCTATACTATTGTCCTTTTTTGCAAAAAAGATAAACTCTGAAAGCGGAATATCTTTTCCTAAAACGGTCATTACAACCGGATCTTTCTTATCTTTCGCTTCCATTGTAGTTATCATTACTAACGAAACTAACAACATTACAATTTTTTTCATAAAACCTTTCTTTTTTATATTAATACCTATAATCAATTTGCCAATTCTGATAAAAATTTAATACGAACAAGCCTGATCTCTTCTTCCGTATATTCACTGCCAAGCTCCTTTATTGCCGCTTCGAGAGAATCCGTTTCAGACTCTTTAAAATATTGATATATATCTTCCACATGGTCTTCGTCCATCACATCGTCAATAAAGTAATCTATATTTATTCGTGTTCCCGCATAAACGATAGTTTCAATTTCATCGAGCAGCTCTTCAAACTCCAAACCTTTACTTATTGCTATATCATCCAACGCGACTTTTCGGTCTATACTCTGCACAATCCAAACTTTGAGTTTCGATTTATTCGCTACTGTTCTTACACGCAGGTCTTCAGGACGTATAATCTCATTTTCTTCTACGTATTTCTTTATCAGATCAACAAAGTCCTTCCCGTATCGCTTTGCCTTGCCTGCACCGACACCCGGTATATTCTGCAGTTCCTCGACAGTTATGGGATAAGTTGTCGCCATTGCCTCGAGCGATGGATCCTGAAAGATCACATAAGGAGGTATTTCCAGCTTTTTGGCGACTTTCTTTCGCAAGTCTTTCATTATGGAAAACAACTCCGGATCGACTGCACATGATGCTCCGCTGTGAACAGGCATCTCATCATTGTCTTCGTCATCGTCAAATTCATTATCCTTAACAACCATAAAAGTCTCCGGCTTTTTAATAAACGCCAGTCCCTTTTGTGTTAACTTCAACAGCCCGTAGTTTTCGATATCTTTTTCAATATATCCTGCGATAAGCGCCTGACGAATAATTGCTAACCATAATTTTTCGCCCTCTTCTTCTCCGGAACCGAAAGCTTCCAGCTCATTATGCTTGTATGATACTATATCCGACGTTTCACGCCCTACTAATACATTAACGACATAATCGGCTTTATATTTTTCTCTGAGGGCGCCTATTGCTTCAAGAAGCGTTTGCAGCGACTCTTTCGCCTCTATCAACTTCTTAGGTTTAAGACAGTTATCACAATTACAGCAATTATCTTCATTGAATTTTTCTCCGAAATAATGAAGCAATACTTTCCGTCTGCATACAGCAGTTTCAGCATATGCAGCTGTTTCAAGCAACAGTTGCTTACCTATTTCCTGTTCAACGATCGGCTTTCCCTGAAGGAATTTTTCAAGCTTCTGCAAATCTTTGTTCGAATAAAAAGCCAGACATATACCTTCGCCACCGTCTCGTCCGGAGCGTCCTGTCTCCTGATAGTAACCTTCAAGGCTCTTTGGTATATCATAATGTATGACATACCTCACATCAGGCTTGTCGATACCCATTCCGAACGCTATTGTGGCAACAATGACATCAACCTCTTCCATAAGAAATGCATCCTGATTGGCCGAACGTATTTGCGATTCCATTCCTGCATGATAAGCACGCGCTTTTATACCGTTTGCCATCAATATTTCAGCAAATTTTTCCACTTCCTTACGGCTCAGGCAATAGACAATACCGGACTTCCCTTCGTTGGCTTTTACGAATTTTATTATATCACGGTCTATATTGATCGTCTTAGGCCTTACTTCATAGTACAGGTTGGAACGGTTGAACGACGATGAAAACACTGTAGCCTTCATCATTCCGAGGTTCTTTTGTATATCATGTTGCACCTTTGGTGTAGCCGTAGCTGTTAAGGCAATCATCGGCCGCGTTCCTATCTCATTGATTATAGGCCGTATACGTCGGTATTCCGGTCTGAAATCATGACCCCATTCGGATATACAGTGCGCTTCATCGACTGCATAAAAAGATATCTCAATCTGACGGAGGAATTCAATGTTCTCTTCTTTCGTAAGTGACTCAGGAGCAACATACAACAGTTTTGTCTTCCCGGACAAGATATCTGTTTTTACTTCATCAATAGCTGCTTTGTTGAGTGAAGAGTTTATAAAGTGTGCAACACCGTCTTCATCACTGAAGTTACGCATCGCATCTACCTGATTCTTCATAAGAGCGATCAGCGGTGATATAACCAATGCCGTTCCCGACATCAATAATGCGGGCAACTGATAACATAAAGATTTGCCGCCTCCGGTAGGCATAAGCACAAATGTATCCTTTTCGTCAAGTACATTTTTTATTATATCATGCTGTGTACCTTTGAAACTGTCAAAACCGAAATGCAGTTTAAGGGCTTCGGATATATTATCTTTAAAAGTTATGTTCGTGATATTCTTCCGGTTTTCTTTTATTACCGCTATAGTATCCTTTTTTGAAGTTTTATCGATACCTGCAGCGCTTTTACTCACTGTATTCGTTTTCTTCGATGACTCTATTTGTTTAGATTTGGACATTCCGTTCTTTTTTTCTTCTTTAGTTTTTGTCGATGCCTGTGGCACCGAAACATTTTTTTCCGTTTTTACAGCACGCTCGGGCTTAGCTTGTTTTTCGCTTTTGCCGGGTGTTAATGATGCACTGTCTTTCTTAGCCATATTTAAGAAATAAAAAAATTACGCTATTTGTAGCCTATTGACATCTGAATTTTCAAAATTTTCTTTTGCATACTGCAGTGTCACATGTAGTTTTTTATGCGTTCCTGAAGGCATCTCATACATAGCATCCATCATAATCGTTTCAACAATAGAACGCAAGCCGCGCGCACCTAACTTAAACTCTATGGATTTTTCTACAATATAATCATAGACTTCTTCATCGAAAGTTAGTTTAATATTATCCATCTCAAACAATTTTACATATTGCTTTATTATGGAATTCTTGGGTTCAGTCAGTATACGCCTTAAAGTACCTTTGTCAAGCGGATCTAAATGTGTGAGCACAGGCAGACGGCCTATTATCTCAGGGATAAGGCCGAATGACTTCAAGTCCGTAGGGATTATGTATTTCAACAAGTTATTCCTGTCGACTGTAGACGTATCGCGGCTTGCCATAAAACCTACGACACGAGTATTCATCCTTTGTGCAATTTTTTTCTCGATACCGTCGAAAGCTCCTCCGCAGATAAACAGGATATTCTTAGTATCAACTGTAATCATGCGTTGTTCCGGATGTTTTCGTCCTCCCTGCGGCGGTACGTTAACAAGAGAGCCTTCAAGTAATTTCAACAGTCCCTGTTGAACTCCTTCACCGCTTACATCACGCGTTATAGAAGGATTATCGCTTTTACGGGCAATCTTGTCTATCTCATCAATAAAAACGATCCCACGTTGAGTTGCTTCGATGTCGTAATCAGCAGCCTGCAACAAACGTGTCAATATACTTTCTATATCTTCCCCTACATAGCCGGCCTCCGTAAAGACCGTCGCATCGACTATACAAAAAGGAACATGTAATTTTCGGGCGATAGTACGGGCGAGCAATGTCTTTCCGGTTCCGGTCGCTCCAACCATAATTATATTGGACTTTTCGATTTCCACATCATCCTTTGCATCTTTCTGCAAAAGTCTTTTATAATGATTATAAACAGCTACGGAAAGGTATCTTTTCGCATCGTCCTGTCCTATTACATATTCATCAAGGAAATGTTTTATATCTCCGGGTTTGGGAAATTCCTTTTCATCAATATTGAAATTAGTTTCTTTCTTACGGCGCTTCTCTTCCATTACAATATCGTATGCCTGCTCCGCGCAGCTATCACATATAGCTCCTGAAACGCCGGAAATCAACAGTTTTGTATCTTTACGTGTCTTTCCGCAAAATGAACATTTATCGTCGGCTCTGCTCATTATATTTTACTTTTTTTCGAAAAAATGTCATCAATCATTCCGTAATCCTTAGCTTCAACAGCGCTCATCCAATAATCGCGGTCGCTGTCGCGCTCTATTTCTTCGTAAGTCTTTCCGGAATGTAATGCAATAATGTTATACAGCTCTTCTTTTACCTTAATTATTTGACGAACGGTAATCTCCATATCGGAAGCCTGGCCTTCCATCCCTCCCATCGGCTGATGTATCATCACACGCGAATGTTCCAAAGAAAAACGTTTGCCTTTTGTTCCTGCAACCAATATTACCGATGCCATCGATGCGGCAATACCTGTACATATAGTAGATACATTGCTGTTTATATACTGCATTGTATCATATATACCAAGCCCTGCGTATACGGAACCGCCCGGAGAATTGATATATATGGAAATATCTTTTCCGGGATCGCTTGTATCAAGATACAAAAGCTGCGCCTGAATCACGTTAGCCGTATAATCGTTAATCTGTGTTCCCAGAAATATTATTCGATCCATCATCAATCGTGAAAAAACATCCATTTGCGCAACATTAAGTTGCCTCTCCTCGATAATTGTCGGAGATATATAACTGCTCGTAATATTGATATAACTATCTAAAGCATTACTGTTCAGCCCCAAATGTTTTGTTGCATATTTTTTAAATTCGCTCATTTTTTGTTGTTTAATCGTTTAACTGTTTAATCGTTGAAGCGTTGAAGCGTTGAATTGTTCGTTTTTAACTCTTTACTTTCAATTTTCAATTTTCAATTATCTAAATATCAAGCTTCTGTATCTCCGCTATCTTTACGAATTCCTCATCAGTCACTTCCTTTTCGTCAATTGCAACCTTGCCTTTTATAAATGAAGACAGTTTTTCTTCAATTACGCGATCGACAAGACTTGTAACTGTTTCCTGTTTCTTCATAAAGTCTTTTACGTAATTATCAAGTACATCATCAGGCACTGACAACATTCCGTATTGCGCAAACTGCGATTTGGCTACTCGCCGGGCTAATTCTTGGAGATCATCTTGTTCAACCTTAATATCGTTATCTTTTACAAGTTTTTCTTTTAAAAGGTGATATTTTAAATCTTCCACAACTTTAGGATAATCGCTTTCTACGGCCTCTTCTGTTGTCTTTTCGTTTGCGATAAGCAACCAGCGCTTCAGTATATCGTCGGCAAAAGTAACATTACCTGCTTTTTTTATCAGCAAGCTGCGCATATCTCTTAAAAACAAGTGTTCTGTTTCGGGAGCATACTGTTCTTCCAAAGACTCTTTTATCTTGTTACGAAATTCCGTTTCATCTTTCACGGTTTCAGGGCCAAAAATACGATCGAACAACTCTTGATTCATCTCAGCGCCTTTATAGCGGGTTATTTCTTTTATCTCAATAGAGAAGTCGCTCTTCATGTCTTTAACTTCTTCTTTCTTTATTCTAAGAAACGAAGCAAGCTCAACCTCAGCGCCTTTAAATGCTTTGAACGGATTAAAAATAACTTTCGAATCAAGCTTAGCACCGATAAACTTTTTCTGCTCCATCTTTCCTTTCATATACGAAGGCATCAGGACAGCTTCCTCAAGGAAAATACCGCCGGCTTTAGGCTCACCGTTCTCCAGCTCGACAATCAAACCTTTTACCATATCTTCCACTTCAATCTTTTCCGCTTTGTCGTAAGAACCAAAGTTTTTACAGTATGAATCAACCTGTTTGTCAATCATCTCGTCATCAACTTTGATTTTATATGCTGTCATCTTGTCTTTCTTAGTCAGCTTGACATCAATCTCGGGAGCAAGAGCTATATCGAAACAAAACTCAAAATTTTCGTCAGTATCAAAATCTATCGGTTTCTGCTCAGTTTCATTAGGGATAGGTTCACCGAGAATTTTTACATCATTTTCGCGAAGATAAGCAAATAACTTATCCGAAACCAATTTATTAACTTCTTCGGCCATAGCCTGTTTGCCATATAATTTTTTAACAAGGCCAATAGGTACCATACCTTTGCGAAAGCCGGGCATATTAACTTTTTGACGAAGTTTTTGCAGATTCTTATTCGTCATTTCTGCATAATCATTCTTCTCGATATCAACTTTTAAAATGCCGCTCACGGCATCATTACTCTTTAGAGAAACGTTCATTCTTTCTTATTTATTTTAGTTAGTTAATCATTTACCTTAGAAAAAACAGGACGCAAAAATAATAAAAATATCTTATACCCTATCTTTTATCTTTGAAATTTTTGTTTATAAAAATAAGTGATATTAATAAGTTTACAACTATTAAACCACCGCAACAGGCGATATAGAAAGACAACCACTGCCTGTCTGCATATATGAAATACGCTACAATCGTTGCTATTACTACAATCGCAATGATCGCTAATAATACCTGAATTATCCTTTTCTTCTTCATAAAATTCTCTTTAATATCCGCGAAGATAATGCTTTTATATTATTTTGTTTGAATTACGAGAAAAAAATACGATATTTGCATCGATTTTTGAAGATTTTTAACCATTAAAAATATAACAATATGACTAAAAGTGCATTACAAATCGCACGGGCAGAATATAAGCCCAAGATTCCCGTAGCCCTGAAAGGAAACGTAAAAACCGTCGAAGGCGAACATACTCAATCTGTTGCCAATCAGGATGATATCAAAAAGTTATTCCCCAATACTTATGGTATGCCTATTGTCACATTTGAAAAAAGTAGCAGTAAAAAGAATTCTCCTGCTATTAATGTTGGTGTGATTCTTTCGGGTGGTCAGGCTCCCGGTGGACATAATGTTATTGCAGGTTTATTCGATGGTATCAAAGCCATAAACAAAGAATCGCGACTTTTTGGCTTTATTCTCGGTCCCGGCGGGTTAGTAGACCATAAGTATATTGAACTTACATTTGATATTATAGATGAATATCGCAATACAGGCGGTTTCGATATGATAGGTTCAGGACGCACTAAACTCGAAACAGATAAACAATTCAATAAAGGTCTCAAAATATTAAAAAAACTGAATATAAGCGCATTAGTCATTGTAGGCGGGGACGACTCAAACACAAACGCTTGTATTTTAGCAGAATACTACAAAGCAAAAGGAGCAGGTATACAAGTAATAGGATGCCCGAAAACTATCGACGGAGACCTTAAGAACGAACAGATAGAAACATCTTTCGGCTTCGACACCGCTTGTAAAGTATATTCCGAGGTTATCGGGAATATTCAACGCGACTGTAATTCTGCCCAAAAGTATTGGCACTTCATAAAACTTATGGGACGCTCGGCCTCACATATAGCCCTTGAATGTGCATTGCAGACACATCCTAATATATGTATCATCTCGGAAGAGGTTGAAGAAAAAAAGATGTCTTTAGACAAAATAATTAATCAAATAGCTTCTATAGTAGCTGCACGAGCAAAAGTCGGCAATAATTTCGGAACCATACTTATTCCGGAAGGACTTATTGAGTTTATTCCTGCGATGAAAAGCCTTTTAAAAAATCTGAATAACTTCCTTGCTAAAAATGAAGCTGAATTCAAAATGATAAAGAAAAGTGAACAACGCGCGTACATTATTAGTAAATTATCAAAAGCAAATTCAAATTTATATGCAAGCCTCCCTGAGAGCGTTGCACGCCAACTCACATTAGATCGCGACCCACACGGGAATGTACAGGTTTCGCTGATTGAAACGGAAAAACTTCTTGCCGAAATGGTAGGCACCCGCCTTCAACAATGGAAAGCAAAAGGAAAATATAAAGGCAAATTCTCTCCACAGGTACACTTCTTCGGATACGAAGGACGCTGCGCCGCTCCGTCGAACTACGATGCCGACTACTGCTATTCATTAGGATACACCGCTGCTTGTCTGATAGACTCCGGAAAAACCGGCTACATGTCGTCTGTACGTAACACTACTGCTCCTGCCGATAAATGGATTGCAGGAGGTATCCCCATCACCATGATGAGATCGGAAGAGC
>JGI994J12354_10002236_pt1 | contig 19019 bp, 19 predicted proteins | sample IntmicLarv3ML3BL_FD_12354 | JGI IMG/M metagenome (IMG submission 12354)
CTTCACTNAGTTCAATCCGATAGCGCTGTCCCATCATCTACACCCTCTCTCCTGTTTGGGTATAGTTTATCACTAATGTTTAACTTTGTCAATACACTACATCGTATATAAAACTTCGTTGACATCCCCCTGCCCGGCGCGCACCGTCTGCATCGACTCCGTGTCCGCGAATATCACCACATTGCGCAGCTGTTCTTTCGTGTTGTTATGCGCAACCGTGACGTCATACAGCGCGTAGGGTGCCGTGCCCTGCGGCGGGGCGGTGGAATATTGTTTGTCGGGCGCGGGCAGCTGCAGCCTGCCTGCATTGCCGCCGCCGTCGGTCTTTACGTCATAGAACTGGTAGGTGATGCCGCCGATGGTTTTTGTCACCTTCACGTCTGCCCCTTGCAGTGGCGCGCCGTTTTCCGCCAACGCCTGCAGGGTCAATATGCCACGCCCGGTGTTCTTCGCGAGGAAATCATCCGGCGAGGCGAACGGAGCGGATTGCAGCTCCCATGTGCCGCCCGCGTCGGTGCGGCCCGCAATGGGCGGCGGGTAGGTTGGATCCACAAACGCGACTTTCGCAAGTGTATTCGCGTCATCTGTTGCATCGGTAGAGGATGCCATTTCAACCGTGTTTGCGGGCATGTCAACGGGATACTCCTGCATGTCGTCCAGATAGGCATTTGCCGCAAAAGCCTCTGCCGCCGGCATATATTCGTAGGCTTCCGTGTAGTCCGTGCCCTCGGCGGGCTGCATGTACCAGGCGATGTCGTCTTGCGCGGCTTGTGTTTGTGTATCATCGTAAGCGCGCGGCTGGGGCCACTGCGGGAATGGGATTTGATTGAACGGCGGCACCGGGCACACGCAGATGGGCGAAACCGGGCAGTTGGGCGCAGGCTGTATGATCACCGGCGGCCTTGGCGGCGGGGGCGGCGGCACAGGAGGTCTGGGCGGCCTTGGGCGGAAGATAAACCGTTCTTCCGCCTCTACTGCTGCTTCGGCTGACATTTGCACCGGATGCCGGTTGCTGTTTGCGGCGGCACCGGGTCTTTTCATGTTGCGTGTGCCATGCACCGGGCAGGTTCTCGGCTGGGGGCGCAGCGATGTGCTGCAGTCGCAGGGCTCCACCGGGCGATGGCAGGGATATGGCGTCATCGGCGGCACGGTGTCGCAGCAGCTCGGGGGTATAGCGCAGTGATTCGGCGGCATAACCGGCGGCGCAATGGGCAGCTGAATCACCGGCGGAAGAGGCTTTGCCGGAGGAACGGGCTTTGCTGGTGGGCGGGCGGGCTTTGTTGGTATGCTCGGCTTTGCCGGTATGCTCGGCTTTGCGGGCGCTGCGCGGGGAATAACCGCCTGTGCGTTCACAGCCGCCGCCTGCTCCGCCGCGTCCTCAAATTGCTCCGCGAGGGGTTCGTTTTGGGGTACTTGGAGGTCGTTATGTACTTCGGCTGCGGGTTGCTCTGCATATGCCGCCTGCGCGTTATATGCTTGCGCCGGGGTTCCGCGCCGCGCCTGTTCCAGCAGCTCCCGCTTGTATTGCTCCATCGCGCCTGCGGGCACCTGGGTTCTTGCTCGTTGTTCCATGTGATCCATCCTTTCTTGCGCCGATAAAATATAATTCTGTTATTACTATATTACGCCTGAAGGGATTTGGTGCCTAAAAGCCCGTTTTTTCTTATATCCAAAAAAAATTCTTGACATTTGCGGCCGTTCCTGCTATAATAATCGAAACTAAATACCCCCAAAGACGATGAAGGAAAAAAAGACGCATCGAAATTTAGGCTACAGAAAGTCGGCGGTTGCTGCGAGCCGATGCCTTGCTGTGCGTGGATAACTCGTTCCGGAGTCGCTCAGGTGAACATTGGAGCAACCTGCTCCCATCAATAACTTGAGCCGCGTAGGCTGCGTTAACAGCCGGGGCCTTGTTGGAGGCCTTGCAGAGGACGGGAGTTGCCCTGATTGGGCAATCTTGTTGAATTAGGGTGGTACCGCGTGGATAATCCTCGCCCCTAAATTGCGTTTTGCGTAATTTGGGGGCTTTTTGGTTGAAAAAATACCGGTACAGGAGGACAAAACATGAAATTGGCATTCAGCACTCTGGCCTGCCCGGAGCTGAGCTGGCAGGACATGACTTCCATGGCGAAGGATTTCGGCTTCCACGGCATTGAGCTGCGGGCGTATGAGGATACCCCGACGCAGGAGCTCATCGCGGCGCTCTCAAAGCTCACCACCGGGCGGCTGGAAATCGCCTGCGTTTCTGCCGGCGCAAGCCTGCAATACCCCGAAACGCGGGAGACCGCCCTGCGCGAAGCACGGCAGGCCATCGACCTTGCGCAAAAGCTGGGCGCGCCCTTTGTGCGCCTGCTGGCCGACCGCACGGCCGGGCCGCAGGACCCCGTGGACGACGACGATGTGGCGCAGGCCATCCGCACGCTGATTCCCATCGCGGAAGCGGCGGATGTGACCTTGCTGATCGAAACCAACGGCGTGTTTGCCGATAGCAAGCGCTTGGTGCACCTGCTCACAGCCCTGCAAAGCGACCGCGTGGGCGCACTCTGGGATTTGCACCACCCCTACCGTTTCGCGGACGAATCTCCCGCCCAAACCGTAGCGGATCTGGGCGCGTTCATCAAATATGTGCACTGCAAGGACTCCGTGATGGAGGACGGCAAGCCGGCATATAAGCTCATGGGCGACGGCGACATGCCCTTTGACCAGTTTTTCCGCGCGCTGCAATCCATCAATTACGAAGGCTACATCTCGCTCGAGTGGCTTAAGCGCTACGCGCCCGGCTTGGAGGAAGCGGGGATTGTGTTCCCGCAGTTCGTGGAATATGTCTCGAACTTTTTGCCGCGAGCCGACGTGGAATTCCAGCGGCTCTACGACAATGCCCGCAAAACCGGCAAATACATCTGGCCCAAGGAGCACCTGATTGACCTGACGTTTGGGCAGCTGCTCGACCGCGTAGCGGACGAATTCCCCGACCAATATGCGCTGCGCTACACCACGATGGACTACAACCGCACCTACAAAGAATTCCGCGACGAAGTGGATACGTTTGCAAGAGCCTTGATTGCTATGGGTGTGCGGCACGGCGACCACGTCGCCATCTGGGCAACGAACGTGCCGCAATGGTTTGTCACGTTTTGGGCCGCCGTCAAAATCGGCGCGGTGCTGGTCACGGTCAACACGGCCTATAAAATCCACGAGGCCGAATATCTGCTGCGGCAGAGCGACACCCACACTCTCGTGATGATCGAGGGCCACAAGGACAGCGACTATGCGGGCATCATCCGCAAGCTGTGCCCCGAGCTGAATACGCTGGAAAAAGGCAAGCGCCTGCACAGCCGCAAGCTGCCCTTCTTGCGCAACATCGTCACCTGCGGGTTTGAACTGCCCGGCTGCAGCAACTGGGACGAAGCCATGGCCCGCAGCAACGAAGTCGGCATTGAAGAAGTCTATCGCCGCGCCGCCAACTGCCACAAGGACGACGTGTGCAATATGCAGTACACCTCCGGCACGACGGGTTTCCCCAAAGGTGTGATGCTCACGCATTACAACATCGTCAACAACGGCAAAACCATCGGCGACGGCATGGACCTTTCCACCGCGGACAAGCTGATGATTCAGGTTCCCATGTTCCATTGCTTCGGCATGGTGCTGGCGATGACCGCCTCCGTGACCCACGCAACCACCATGGTTCCCATTCCGGCGTTCTCGCCGCGGCTGGGCCTGGAGGCCATCAACAAAGAGCAGATCACGGCGTTCCACGGCGTTCCGACGATGTTCATCGCGATGCTGGGCCACGAGAACTTCGCAGCGACCGATTTCTCCCACATGCGCACGGGCATCATGGCGGGTTCCCCCTGCCCAATCAAAGTCATGCGCGATGTGGTTGAAAAAATGCACATGAACGAAATCACCATCGTGTTTGGGCAGACGGAAAGCTCGCCCGGCTGCACGATGAGCCGCACCACCGACCCCATCGAGGTGCGTGTGAATACCGTGGGCAGCGCCTTTTTCAGCGTGGAGTGCAAGATTGTGGACCCCGAAACCGGCGAAGATTTGCCCGACGACACGGACGGCGAATTCGTCGCGCGCGGCTACAACATTATGAAGGGCTACTACAAGCTGCCCGAAGCGACCGCCGCCGCCATTGACGCCGACGGCTGGCTGCACACGGGCGATCTGGCCCGCCGCGACAGCGACGGCAACTACAAAATCACCGGCCGCATCAAGGATATGATCATCCGCGGGGGCGAAAATATTTATCCCAAGGAGATTGAAGACTTCATTTATACGCACCCAAAGGTCTCCGACGTGCAGGTCATCGGCGTGCCGAGCCAAGCCTACGGCGAAGAAATCATGGCGTGGGTGATCCTCAAGGCGGGCGAAACCGCCACGGAAGATGAAATCAAGGCCTTTGTGCTCGACCACATGGCAAAGCACAAGGTGCCCAGTTACATCCACTTCGCAACGGAATTCCCGATGAACGCAGCGGGGAAAATCATGAAATATAAGATGCGCGACACCTCTGTGGAGCTGCTCGGCCTGCAGAATGAGAGCAAAATTGTGACCGCGTAACTTCTTCCCGAAATAACGAAAACACCCTCTTCAATTAACCGAAGAGGGTGTTAAAATTTTAGAGAAGCTCAGGTGAAATATCCCCGCACCTCGCCCGCCAGATAAAACGAGCCGCATATCAGAACAGCGCCGTCTTTCGCCGGCAAGCCCATTTGCGCAAGCAGCTGCAGCGCGTCCTGCACACTGCCTGCCGCCGTTGCTTTTTGCCCTGAAACCCGTGCCAGCGCCGCCAATTCTTCCGCAGGCATGGCGCGAGCATTTTGCGGCCGGCAGGTGATCCACTCCCCCACCACAGGCCGCAAAGCCTGCAAAAATTCCGCAATATTTTTGTCCGCCATCATCCCGCAAACGGCTGTGAAACGCTGCGCTGGCAGCAGTTCCATCAACGCGGCGGCAAGTGCGCGTGCGCCGTCTGGGTTGTGTCCACCATCTAAAATCACCAGCGGCTCATTCGACAAAATTTCCATCCGCGCGGGCATTTTTACGCGCTCTATGCCCTGCTGAATCGCTTTGACAGGAATGCCCAATACCTGTGCCGCCCGGACCACTGTGAGCGCGTTACGGCACATGTGAGGGCCTATGAGAGGCACCCACGCGGGAATATCAGCAAGAATTGCACGTGTGCCAAATATCGTGGATTCCACAATTTCGCATTCGCTGTGCGCGGGAACATGCAGCTCGCAGCCGTGCCGCCGCGCCGTTTCTTCTATCACCCGCAGGGCCTCCGGCGGCTGCTCGCATGTGGTGATCACAGGGCAGCCGGGTTTGATGATTCCGCATTTTTCGGCAGCGATTTCTTCGATGGTATCGCCCAAAACCTGCGTATGATCCATGGCGATTTTCATGATCACGCTGCACAGCGGCTGGCTGATGATGTTCGTCGCGTCATAGCGCCCGCCGAGGCCGACCTCCAGCACAACAATGTCGCAGTTTTGCTCTGCAAACCAGGCAAACGCCATGGCAGTGATGAACTCGAACTCCGTCGCCTCAATGGGAATTTCGCGCAGGCGCCGCGTCAGGCGGCAGATATCCTCCCGCGGAATCATCGCGCCGTTCACCTGCATGCGTTCGCGGAAATCGAGCACGTAGGGGGATGTATAAAGCCCCACGCGCTTGCCCGCAGCCCGCAAAACCTCCGACATCATCGTGCAGGCAGAGCCTTTGCCATTGGTGCCCGCCACATGGATAAATTGCAGCTGTTCCTGCGGATTGCCCAGCGCTTCGCACAATAAGCGCACCCGCTCAAGCCCCGGCATGATGCCGAAACGCTCAAGCGAGTACACATAGTTTAATGCGTCTTGGTATGTCATTTACTGCTAGTTCTTGACCGGTGCCGGATATTCGATGCCGAAGGTATTCACGGAAATGGCGGTGATGGCGGGTTTTGTGATGAGCGCATCGCCGTTGGTGGGCAGACCTTCAATGCGGTCCACCACATCCATGCCGCCGGTCACCTTGCCAAACGCCGCGTGCTTGCTATCAAGATGGGGTGCTGCGCCGGTCAAGATAAAGAACTGCGAGCCGCCTGTGTTCGGCCCCGCGTGCGCCATGGAAATCACGCCGTCGGTGTGTTTGAGATCGTTTTGGAAAAAGCCTTGGCCGCTCGTTTCGCACTTGATGGTGTAGGGGAAGCCGCCGGACATTCCGTCGCCATTGACCGAGCCGCCCTGAATCATGAAGCCGGGCACCGCACGGTGGAAGACCTTGCCCACATAAAAGCCGTCGTTGATCAGGGAAATGAAGTTGTGCACGGTGTTGGGGGCCTTGTCGGGATACAGCTCGATGGTGATGTCGCCGCCCTTAAACGCGCCGTTGTCTCCGATGGTCATGGTAACCACGGGGTAGGGGTCGCCTGATTTCCATGGTGTTGTCACTGGGTCTCCTCCTTCATTGCTGCCTTCTATTTCGCCGCCTTCTTCTTTTCCGCAAGCGCCAAACAGCGCCAGCGCAAGGGTGCAAGCCAGCAGAACAGCCAAAATTTTCTTGATATTTCTCATGGGAACCCTCCTTACTTTATTTTTTATCGCATTATATTATACCGAAAAAAAGCACAAAAGTCAAGAAATATTTGACTTGTTCCAAACTATGATTTGTATATTTTTCAAACAACTGAACATACTATAGCTAATTCACTTAGAAAATCAACAAGAATGAATAAAATTGCAAGGAGTTGTGTTATATGCTGGATCGCATCGCATTGATTCTGGTCGTGCTGGGCGCGCTCAACTGGGGCAGCATCGGCCTGTTCCAATTTGACGCCGTGGCCTGGATTTTCGGCGGTCAGGGCGCGATTGTCAGCCGGATCCTCTATACGCTGGTGGCGTTGGCGGGTATCTGGTGCGTATCGCTGCTGTTCCGCGAGCGCTCGCTGCTCACGGCGGACGACGACGTTGAGTAATCTGACCTAACTATAAAAGGCGCGTATGAGTTTCGTACGCGTCTTTTATTTCATGCAAGTTTGATTGTTTGATTGTTGCACAGCGCACGGGTTTGTGATATAATGAGGATGGAATGTGTTGCATAGGAGAAAAATTCATGGAACAATACGACGCAATTATCATCGGCCACGGCCCAGCGGGGTGCTCGGCGGCGCTTTATCTTTGCCGCGCGGGCAAGCGGATCGCTGTGATCGGCAAGGACCGCGGCGCGCTCGGCAAGGCCGAAAAAATTGAAAATTATTATGGGCTTCCGCAGGCCATTCGCGGCAGCGATTTGGTGCAGATTGGCCGGAGCCAGTGCGCTGAATTGGGCGCGCAAATGCTCGAAGACGAGGTCATATCGCTGGATTGGCAGGAGGACGGCACCTATACCGTGCAGCTCGCGGGCGGGCAAATCCTCGGCGCAAAAACAGCGCTGCTGGCAACAGGAAAAGTGACGCACACCCCCAATATAGAAGGGATTCAGGAGTTCGAGGGCAAGGGCGTGAGCTACTGCGCTGTCTGCGACGCGTTTTTATACCGGGGGCGCAATGTGGCGGTGCTGGGCAGCGGCGCCTACGCCAAGCACGAGATGGATGAGCTGCTGCCGCTCGCCAAAAAAGTGACGCTCTTCACCCATGGCGCGGAACCGGAGTTCGACCCGCCCAAGGGTGTATCCGTGCTTTCGTCGCGGCTGCTGCGCCTGCACGGCGAGGATACCCTTGTTGCGGCGGAGCTGGAAAACGGCCGCAAACAAAAGCTGCAGGGGCTGTTCGTGGCGTTTGGCAGCGCTTCCGCCGGGGATTTGGCGCGCAAGCTCGGGCTAAAGCTCAGGAACAACGCCGTTGCCGTAAATCAAAACCAGGAGACTGATCTGCCGGGGCTGTTTGCCGCCGGAGACTGCACCGGAAGCTTTGCGCAGGTGGCGTTTGCCGTGGCGGAGGGCGCAAAAGCCGGCATGGCGATGATCGCTTATCTGCGCAATTCCGGCACAGAATGACAAACGCGTGTCGCATTGCTATTCGCCCTTGAGCGCCTGCTCCAGCGCAACGGAAAGCTGATCCGGGCAGGATGTGTTTTTGAAGCCGCAGCGGGTGCCCTTGAATGTTTCGATGACATCGCCCGCCCGCATGCCCACCACGATTTTGGAAATGCCCGCCAGATTGCCCGCGCAGCCGCCGTCAAACTTGACGCTGCGGATGATATCGCCGTCCAGTTCAACAGAAATCTGACGCGCGCAGGTGCCGCGTGTTTTGTAAGAATATGTCATATCAATTCCTCCTAATCTACTTTCATTGTACCAAAAACCAGCCAAAAACGCAAGCAAAAAATCAAAGGAGTTTTTCTGTGAGCCATTATAGCCATTATTTTATTGATGATCCCAATCTGGAAGATGATTTTCGCAGCTTTCCATACTTTTATCGGGATTTGGCGTTCCAATTCACCAGCAACAGCGGCGTATTTTCCCCCGGCCATGTGGATGCCGGCACCGATTTGCTCATCAAAAACCTGCCGCCGCTGCAAGGGAGCTTGCTCGACCTTGCCTGCGGCTACGGCCCCATCGGCATTGTGCTTGGCAAGGCGTATGACTTGTCCGTCACCATGGCGGACGTGAACCCAAGAGCCTTGCGCTGCGCGGAAATCAACTGCAAAAACAATGATGTAAAGGCAAACATCTTGTCGAGCGACTGTTTTGAAAACATACCAGACAAGTTCGACGCCATTACGCTCAACCCGCCCATTCACGCGGGCAAAGACGTTGTATATCGCATGTTTGAGCAAACGCCGGCGCATCTAAACCCCGGCGGCGCGTTTTATACCGTGCTGCTGGAAAAACATGGCGCAAAAAGCGCACATCGCAAATTAGAAGAGCTATTTGAAAACTGCGAAACGCTGTATCACAAGAAGGGGGTATATGTTTTTTGCTGCCGGAATTGACGGAGGGCCTGCTGGATTGGTACGATGAACACAAGCGAGAGCTGCCCTGGCGCGGGGATGAAATCAGCGCATATCACACCTGGATCAGCGAAATTATGCTGCAGCAAACACGCGTGGAGGCCGTAAAGGGATATTACTTGCGATTCATTGCCACACTGCCTGAAATCCGTGACCTTGCTGCGGTTGACGACGACTTGCTGCTGAAACTCTGGGAAGGTCTGGGCTATTACACCCGCGCGAAAAACCTCAAAAAGGCGGCACAAATTGTCATGCGCGATTACGATGGCGCGCTGCCCCGCGACCCCGCCGCGCTGCTCCGTCTGCCGGGCATCGGCCTCTATACCGCCGGGGCGATTGCGTCGATCAGCTATGGCGCCGCGGTGCCCGCCGTTGACGGCAACGTGCTGCGGGTGCTGGCGCGGTTAGAGGGCAATTTTGACGATATCGCGCTGGAACGCACGAAAAAGTCCGCCGCCGCACGCCTGCTGCGCGTCATTCCGCAGGAGCAGCCGGGGGAATTCAATCAGGCGCTGATGGAGCTGGGCGCAACCGTTTGCCTGCCCAACGGCGAGCCAAAATGCGCGCAGTGCCCCTGGGCCGGGGATTGCGCCGCGCTGCAGCAGGGATTAACCGCCCAATTGCCGGTGAAATCAGCAAAAAAGCCGCGCAAAATTGAGACGAAGCACCTGTTTATTTTGCGCTGCGAGGACCGTATTGCCCTGCGCCGCCGCCCGGAAAAAGGCCTGCTGGCGGGGCTATGGGAGCTGCCCGAGGCCTTTGATTTGCCGGAAAGCTGCGTTCTTTCAACAGAGGATGCCGGGCAGGCCGTGCACATTTTCACGCACAAGGAGTGGCACATGCGCGCAACGCGGGCGGTTCTGTCTGTAAAGCTCGAAGGCTTTACATGGGTCACACAGGAGGCGCTTCTGTGCGATTATGCCCTGCCCAGCGCGTTTTCCTATTATAAAGAAAAGTTGTTTGACTGAATGCGCGTTCCGCATTGACAACGCGCCCAAAAAAGCTTATAATATTATTTAACTCAGACATAATAACACCCTAGATTGGAACATACGCATGCATCTGAAAGCCCTTGATATTCACGGCTTTAAATCGTTCCCCGATAAAACGCGGCTGGAGTTCGGCTCCGGCATCACTTGCGTTGTGGGGCCAAACGGCTCCGGCAAAAGCAATGTTTCGGACGCCGTGCGCTGGGTGCTGGGCGAGCAATCCACCCGGCAGCTGCGCGGCTCAAAAATGGAGGACGTCATCTTCAGCGGAACCTATGCGCGCAAATCGCAGGGGATGGCGGAGGTCACGCTGCATTTGGATAACAGCGACCGCCGGCTGAACTGCGACAAAAACGACGTTTCGGTCTCCCGGCGGCTCTACCGCTCCGGTGACAGCGACTACATCATCAACGGAAAATCCGTGCGGCTCAAGGATGTGCACGAGCTGTTCATGGATACCGGGCTTGGGCGCGACGGCTATTCCCTTGTAGGGCAGGGGCGCGTGGCGGATTTGGTGTCCTCCCGCTCGGAGCAGCGGCGGGACATGCTGGAAGAGGCCGCCGGGATTTCGCAATCGCGCTACCGCCGGTCGGCAGCGATGCAAAAGCTCGAACGCGCAGAGGAAAACCTCGTGCGCCTGCGGGATATTTTGCTGGAGCTGGAAGGCCGCGTGGAACCGTTGCGGCAGCAAAAGCTTAAGGCTGAGAAGTTTTTGGTTTTAGCGGAGCAGCGCAAAAAACTGGAGATTGGGTTGGGATTGTATACGATTCAGCAATCCACAGCGGCGCTGCGCGAGCAGGATCACCACATCACAAAAGCAAAAGCGGAATATGACGCCGCGCAGGGGGAACTCGCGCAGCTGGAACTTGATATTGAGCAACTGCTGCAGCAAATGCAGGCGCTCACCTTGCAAATGGAGGATTTACGCCTTGACCGCGCCGCGCAGGAGGAACGCGCCGTGCGGCAGGAGGGCGAGGTTGCGGTGCACGAAAACACCATCGTGCATAACAATCAGGCGCTCGAACGGCTGGACCGGGACCGCGGCATGGCGGCGGATACCCAGCAGCATTTGGCGGAAAAAATGGACGCGGCGCTTGCGGAAATTTCGGCGTTACGGCAGGAAATGGCAAAACAGCGCGATGCCCTGCTGGAACAGGCCAAGCAAGCGGAAGAATTGCAAACAGCGGAAACCACGCTGGAAACACAAAGCGCAGCACTCGCGCAGCAGGCAAATCACCTCACCGAACAGCTTGCGCAGCGCCTGATTGCGCAATCCGCCGTGGATTCCGGCATGGCGGAGCTTCGCCAGCGCATGGAGAATATTCACCACGCGGAGGACACACGCGGGGAACAGATATCACAACTGGAAGCGGAAGTCACGCAGGCACAGGAAGCCCTTTCTAATAAAAGAAACACCGTGAACGAGCTGCAAAACAGCTTGCAGGGGTATCAGCTGCGGGCAAATAACCGCGCGCAAAAAGCAAAAGAAGCCCAGCAAAAGCTGGATCAAACCACCAACGCGCTGGCGCAGGCACAGCACCGGCAAAAGCTGTTGGAAGGCCTGGAGCAAAACATGGAAGGCTACGGCGGCAGCGTGAAAACCGTGATGCGGGAGGCCCGGCGCGGTGCGCTGCAGGGCATTCACGGCACGCTTTCGCAGCTGATTCACGTGGAGCAGGAGTATACGGCGGCGGTTGAAACAGCGCTTGGCGCTTCGCTGCAATTCGTCGTGACGGACACGGAGCAGGACAGCAAACGCGCCATCGAGCTGCTCAAACGGGGCAACGCCGGGCGGGCGACCTTTTTACCGCTATCCTCCGTGCGCGCGCAGCCCTCTAACGTGCCGAACCTCAGTCGCAGCAAGGGGTTCATCGCCATGGCGGATACCCTCGTGGCCTATGACGCACAGTATTCCGACATCATCAAGGCGCAGCTCGCGCGCACCGCCGTGGCGGATACCCTCGACAGCGCCATCGCCATATCAAAGCAAAACCAAAGCCGTTTCCGCGTTGTGACGCTGGACGGGCAGGTGCTCCACGCGGGCGGCTCCATGACCGGCGGCTCACGTGCCCAAGGTGCCGGAATTTTGAGCCGCGCGAACGAAATCAAACAGCTCAAACAGGATATCAAAGAAATTGAGCGGCAGCTGGAAGAACAGTCGCAGCTTGCCCGCCAAAAAGCCGCCGAGGCCTCCGCCGCGCAGGCCGAAGCCGTTGGCCTGCAAGGGAATTTGGCGCGCGCGTTGGAGGATGTGATCCGGCAGGAAAGCGAATGCAACGCCAGGCAAACCCGCCTGCAGGATTCCGTTGCGGCGCAAACAGAGCTGCAGGTTGAGCTTGCCGCCGCCACGGAGCGCATCGCGCAGTTGGAGCAGGCACGTCACATGGGCGATGAGGAATCCGTGGCGCTGGAAGCAAAAAAAGAAGCCCTCGCGGCACAGCAAGAAGACCTGCGGCAGCGGCAAAGCGAGCTTGTCCGCCAGCGGGAAGCCTTGAGCCAGAAGGAATCCGCGGGTCGGCTGGAGCTGCTTTCCATCGAAAAAGACGTGGAGGCGCGGGAAGAAATCGCGGCGTCTCTGCGGCAGCGAAGCCTGAGCCATACCGGGCGCAGCCAGGAGCTTTTGGCGGAACAAACGCAGCTGCGGCTGAATAACGACGCGGCCGCCGAAACGATTCGGGCGCTCAAAGAGGATATCCTCGCCCTGCGAGCAAAGGCGGAGGATGCCCGGCTGGAAATGGATCAACTTTCTGCGCAGCGGGAGGAATTGCAGGCGCGAACCGAAACCCTGCGCCGGGAGGAAAAGCTCATCGGTGCAAAGCGCGAAAAGCTCAGCGGGGAGCTGGCCCGGCAGGAGGAGCGCCGCACGCAGGCGCAGCAGGCGCTCGAAAACGCCGCCGCCAAGCTCTACGACGACTATCAGCTGAGCCCGCGCGAGGCCGAGCTGCAGGGGTACATCCTCGAAAACCCCACACAGGCGCAAATCGAGCTCGCGGAGATTTCCGGGAAAATCCGCGCGCTGGGCAACATCAACGTGGACGCCATCGAGGAATACCGGGAGGTATCCGAGCGGTACGAGTTTTTACGCACGCAAATTGACGACGTGGAGGAAAGCCGCACGGAGCTCATCCGTCTGATTGCCGAGCTCACCGAAAAAATGTCCGCGCGGTTTGAGGAACAGTTCAAAAAAATCAACCGTTATTTCAGCGAAACCTTTCAGGAGCTGTTCAGCGGCGGGCAGGCAACGCTCGAGCTGGACAACCCCAACGACGTCCTGGAAAGCAACATCGACATCCGTGTGCAGCCGCCGGGCAAAAACGTGCAGAACATCGACCTGCTCTCGGGCGGCGAAAAGGGGCTTTCGGCCATCGCACTGCTGTTCGCGATTTTGAAGGCGACGCCCGCGCCCTTCTGCATCTTCGACGAAGTGGAGGCTGCCCTCGACGACGTGAACGTGACCCGCTACGCCCGCTATGTGCGCCGCATGACAAAAAACACCCAGTTCATCCTCATCAGCCACCGGCGCGGCACCATGGAAGAGGCCGACGTGCTCTATGGCGTGACGATGCAGGAAGAGGGCGTTTCAAAATTATTGGAGCTGCGCACGAAGGATTTGGCGGCCCAGCTGGGGATTTAGATGTCTCGAATTTAACTCAAAATTAACATATAGGCGCCGGATGGATCATCCGGCGCCTGTTATTTTTTGTCAGATTACCTGTAAAGTTATCCCGCTTTACATTCCATGATTTTCCAGATATTTTTGCTTGTAAAAAAGGCATTTCATACCCCGCAAACGCCCTTTACACCTGCAATCTGCGCATTTATCACAACACGCCTGAACACATCGCAGCGCGCCCCGCAGTGTAAAGCAATTTGCTTGTCACGCTACATCATGATGTACATTAGCGCCATCATCAGTCCCTGGTCGGCGTTTTCTTTTTTCAGGAGCAGCAGCAGCACCATCATCATGATAGAATCCAGCGAATCATCGCCCAGCGGCGCTGTTTCAAACGAAGTGTGCCCCGCCGGAGAGGGCTCCGGTGCACCTTTGCCTCCCATATTCCCAAAACCTCCCAGCATGGAAAACAGCTCCGAAAACGGCGGCATAGCGGGCGGGGGCGGAGTGGGAGGTGGGTGCGGTTCTTCACGATGCGCCCTGTTTTTTGGCGGCGGCGACTGCCGAGAGGGCGGGGGCTGCTGACGCTGCGGCCCATGCTGCTTTGCATGCGGCGGCGCTTGCCAGCCGTTTTGCCGGGGCGGCGGCGGGCGATTTTCTTGCGGGCGAATGCGGCCATAGGAAGCGTTTTGCCGCGCCTGCTGCGACGGTCTGCGGTGATGCAGCGGCTGAAAATCAGATCGGGGAGGTTCGGGCGGCAGGGGCGATTTGTGCGGCGGCGATGATGTTCTCGATTGCTGTGGAGAGCCCGGGAGATGCGAAGCACTCCATGGAGCCCTCGCTCTTTGCTGCTTTTGCACCGGCGGTGCGGGCAGCGTTGCGCGGCGCTGCATCTCGCGCGCAGCGGCCATGGCCTGCTCCTGCATGCGCAAAAACTCCTGGCGGTTGCGCGGGTTTTGCGGCACGGCGCACCCCTCCCCTCGGTCTGAATTTCGCCTGAACACTTTCTTGTTTTATCGCATGGCCTCCTGCAGCGTGGGCAGCAGCTCCATCATTTTCATCATCTGCACGGCCTGCTCGGCGCGGTGCCTGCGGCGGCGGCTCAGATGCGGCTTGAGCGCCAGAATCAAATCCGTACGCGGGTCGCGGCTGTTCATGCGCTGCATGATTTGCGAAAGCCTGCCCAGCAGCTCCGGCGTGAACATCGCGCCAAAGTCTTGTGTATAACCATTTGCAGAGTGCGGCCCTCGCTCTTGATACGGCGAACCACCGCACTGCGAATCATCGCCGCCGGGCATTTCTCCGCCAAAGGAGGAAAAGAGCGATTGCGCCGCCTCTTGCAGATTTTGCAGCTCATCCTCGCTCATGTTCCCCAGCATGTCGCTGATCTGCGAAAAATCCAAATCCACTTAGCCGGCCTGCTTTCCACCCATTTTTTTCATGAGTTCCCGGGCCTGCGGAGAACTCAGCAGCTCCGTGAGCTTCGCCTTGTCCTGCATCACGCCATGCAGCTGCGCCTGCTGCTCTTCACTCAGCCCTGTTTTTGCCAATTCTTCGAGTTGCTCATATTGCTGCGACTCTTGCCCGGCCTGCTGCGCCTTCATTATCCGCGCCATTTGCATGAGCTGTGCGGGGGAAATCATCGGCTTTGCCATCGGTATTCCTCCTTGCGTTTTTGGCTGGATTGTGCTATAATAAATCTATTATTTTCGAGGGAGAAGTATGCATGCGAATCCTGGTTTGCTCTGATTCTCATGGCAGCACACGAAATCTCATGCTGGCAGCCGACCAGCAGCAGGGCGCCGACGCCTATGTTTTTTTGGGTGACGGCGTGCGCGACGCCGCGTTTTTGCACTCGTTCGCGGCGAGCAAGCAAGCACCGCCAAAGCCCGTGTATCTGTTGCGGGGCAACTGCGACGGCGCCGCCCCCTACCCCCTATATGAGACGTTTCAGCTCGCGGGCAAAACCATTCTCTGCACCCACGGGCACCACGATCAAGTGAAATTTGGGCCGGATACCCTGCTTTATCGCGCGGAAGAACAGGGCGCAGACCTCTGCCTCTTCGGCCACACGCACACGCCCTATATCGGCTATGCGGCGGGCATTCACCTGTTCAATCCCGGCAGCATCCGTGACGGCATTTACGGCTTTGCCGACATCACCTCCGCCGGGATTGTGTGCCAGCATGTGCGCGTGCGCGAGATTTTTTAGGTTGAATTTTTCTGCCCAGTGTGTTACAATATCATAGTACATGCTCCTCTATCATAAAGATGGCTATGCAATCACAAAAGGAGCGTGGCAGTATGGTCATCCGTTTCACCAAAACAACAAAGTTTCTTCTCGTTTGCGCATTGCTGCTGGTCACGGCGCTCATCAGCATCGGCACCAGGAGCATGTCCGTGAGCGCGCCCTATGCCGCGCCCGCCGCGCTGCCGCTGGTGATTTACCGCGATATTGGCGGCGACGCGCCAACGTCCCTTGATCTGCAAGGGTTTCGCGCGGATTTGGACTATCTGCGGGAGCACTTTACTGCGCTTTCGGAGCAGGAGATTGTTTACACCCTCCGGCAAAAAAAAGCGTTGACGCGTTCCCCTGTGCTGTTGATATTTGACGACACCACAGAGATATTCACAGCGCACATTCTGCCATTATTGGAAGAACGGGAACTTCCATGGTTCAGCGCATCAAAAGCGAAAACGTTGGTGGACGAACTGCGCGTGGCAGGGTTTCCTGTCAAACAATTCGAGCGCACCGGCGGCATTTCGCTGGAAGAACAGTTGGGGCTGAATTAGAGATTGCCTGATAAAAGGAGCGAAACCATGCTTGTATCACCCGGCGAAATTTTGCAAAAAGCCTTTGAGGAAGGGCGTTTGGTTGGCGCGTTCAACACCGGTAACATGGAGATGACCATGGGCATTTTGCGCGCCGCCGAAGAGCTGGACAAGCCCATTTTGCTGCAGATTGCCGAGAAGCGCCTGGGGCATTCGCCGCTGCATCTGATGGCGCCCCTGATGGTGGAAGCCGCACGGCGCGCACGCATCCCGGTGGCGGTGCAGCTCGATCACGGCGAGGACAGCGCGGTCGTCCGGCAGGCGTTGGACTACGGCTTCACGGGCATCATGTTCGACGGTTCCGCGCTTTCATTGGATGAAAACATCGCGCGGTCAGAGCAGGTTCGTGCCATGGGCGCGCAGTGGCTTGAGACGGAAATCGGCGTGTTAGCAGGCAGCGAGGGCGGCCCCGAGGCCGAGGCTCTGCACTCCGATCCCGGACAAGCCGAGCAATTTGCCCTTGCCTGCGGCTGCGATTGCTTAGCTGTTTCCATCGGCAACGCGCACGGGCATTATAAGGGCAAACCCAAGCTCAACTTCGGCATTTTGGAAGAGATTCACCGCCGCCTGCCGGAGCTGCCCCTCGTGCTGCACGGCGGCACCGGCATCCCGCGCGAGGATTTGCACAGGGCCGCAAAACTCGGCATCTGCAAGGTGAACATTGCCACGGCGAGCTTTGACGCGCTTTATCGCGCGAAAAATCAAGATACGGCGGATTATTTTGCGCTGAGCGAGGCCATGGTGCAAAGCGTTTATGAAAACACGCTCAAGCAGCTCGACTGGTTTGCGGCATAATTATGCGAAGTTCGATAACTACACCTAAAAATACACCTGATTTGGAGACCACTATGTACATCAATTTTGACCAATCCCGCCCCTATGACTTGGTGCTGCTCGGCCGCGCCGCCATTGATTTCAACCCCGTGGATTATTTCCAAACCTTGGCCGAAAGCACCACTTTTAAGAAATATCTGGGCGGCAGCCCCGCGAATATCGCGGTGGGACTTGCGCGTTTGGGCAAAAAATGCGGTTTTTTCTGCCGGGTATCCGATGACCGATTCGGCGATTATGTCATCAGCGAATTTGAGAGCGAAGGCGTTGATACAAGCCGCATACGGCGCTGCGAAAACGGCGAAAAGCTGGGACTGACCTTCACGGAAATCCTCAGCCGGGACGAAAGCAGCATTCTCATGTATCGCAACGACATCGCGGACCTTGCGCTGGAGCCGGGCGACATTGACGAGGAATATATCAGTCAGGCGAAAGCGCTGCTGATTTCCGGCACGTCGCTTGCGCAAAGCCCCAGCCGCGAGGCTGCGCTCAAGGCCGTTGCCCTGGCGCAAAAAACGAACACGCCTATCGTGTTTGACATCGATTACCGCCCCTATAACTGGGTCAGCAACGACGAAATCGCCGTGAATTATGCCCGCGTGGCGGAGGCTGCCGATGTGATTCTGGGCAGCCGCGAAGAGTTTGACCTCACCGAGGCACTGCTCGGCCTGCCCGGCACGGACGAGGCGAGCGCCGCCTATTGGCAAAGCCAAAACGCCAAAATTGTGGTGATTAAGCACGGCAAGCAGGGCAGCACCGCCTATGTCGAGGGCGGCAGCTTCAGCATCAAGCCCTTCCCCATCAACGCGTTGAAGTCGTTCGGCGGCGGCGACGGCTACGGTTCGTCGTTCCTCTATGGCCTGCTGGAGGGCTGGGAGCTCATGGATTGCCTGGAACTTGGCTCGGCCTCGGCGTCGTTGCTAGTGGGCGCGCACGGCTGCTCAAGCTTTATGCCGACGCTGGAAGAGGTGCGGTCGTATATCGCGCAATGCAAGGCGGAGCATGGCGAAATGGTCGCAAGGGTTTGATAAATTATGCGAGGTTAAACATATATTTTGCGAAGTTGAGGTGTCTATGCTTCACATCAGGCTCGTTCTTTTTGGTAAGCTGAAAGAGCCGCATTGGCTGCAGGCGGCGGCAGAATACGAAAAACGCCTTGGCGCCTATTGCAAGCTGGAAACCATCGAATTGCCGCCTGCTCCCCTGCCGGAAAAGCCAAGCGACGCGCAGATTTTGAAGGCGCTTTCGCTGGAATCAACCGCCGCGCAGCAAAAAATCAAGGGAACGTGCGCCGCACTTTGCATCGAGGGACGGCAGATGAGCTCCGAACAGCTGAGTGACTGGCTGGGCCGGCAATCCGGCACCGTGACGTTTTTGATCGGCAGCTCCTTTGGGCTGGATGAATCGCTCAAGGCGCAGGCGGACCTCCGGCTTTCCATGTCCGCGATGACATTCCCGCACCAGCTCGCCAGAGTGATGCTCCTCGAGCAGCTCTACCGGGCGCTGAATCTGGCGCATGGCGGAAAATATCACAAATAAATCGCAGAAATCAGAATAATTCTCCCTTACATGAACCGTGAAATCCTGGGCAAACTGAGGATATCATGGCTTGTGAGGGGGATTTTTTTTGGATTTTTTTGGTTCCGCAAATTGCGCCCCCACAGATTGTGGGGAGTATTTGCCGCCGGAAATTTCTGCTGAACCGGACGAATCATTTGAATCCCCCGTGTCCGATCCAACCAGCGAACCCGCCGACAGCGAACGGCGGCGGCAGTTGGAACCCGCCGGCGTTATGGTGGAGGGGCGGCA
>JGI994J12354_10002237_pt1 | contig 19018 bp, 18 predicted proteins | sample IntmicLarv3ML3BL_FD_12354 | JGI IMG/M metagenome (IMG submission 12354)
CTACATAGCAAGGGCCAACTTCAAGGACGGTTACAGGCACAGCTTTGCCATCTTCAGCAAAAAGCTGGGTCATGCCCACCTTGCGGCCCATGATCATTTTTTCAACAGCCATGGTTTTTATTCCCTCTCTTCCCAGCGGAGCCGTGAGCAGACTCATAAGAAAGTATTTTTGAGCATTTTTCATACTGCTTTTAAACAAGTATCTCCCAGCTCAAGAGGAGTTTGTAAAAAGTGCGAAAGCACTCATTATTTCATTTTAATTTCGATGTGCACGCCGCCCGGAAGATCTATTCTCATAAGGGCATCGGTAGTCTGACGTGTTGGGCTTTCAATGTCAATCATCCGTTTATGTGTGCGCATCTCAAAGTGTTCCATTGACTCTTTGTCAACGTGCGGAGAGCGGATAACACAAAACTTGTTAATCTCAGTCGGCAACGGTATAGGTCCAACAACTTTAGCTCCGGTTGTACGGGCGGTTTCAATTATTTTTTGCGCTGATACATCCAAAATCCTATGATCAAACGATTTCAAACGTATTCTAATCTTATTTCCTTCAACTGCCATCTTCTTTCTCCTAATGAACACTTGTTTATCTATATTAGCGAGTATTTTACTCGGCTTTTACATGGTTCAAAATGTAACATTAAACACAATAATGCCACACAGTATTAAATTATACAGCAAAACATTTTGTTTGTCAATACTTTTTTAAGTTTTTTTCCTAAAGTTTTAAAAATATTTAAAACAGCATAAAAAACATGAATATAGCGGGAATATTTTATTTTCGCATAGTCAAAAAAAACTAATCTACCATATAATATTATTATGCGAATTCATCATATGATAACTTACAGCGAGATATTAATAATAAAGTTGACAATATAAACAAATAAATATTAAAAAAAACTACGTGTGGATACGCAATTTTTTAGCTCGGATTTTTTATAACCAAAATAACGAAAAAATTATTTCATTATTTTTTTCACATAAAATTTCTTCTAAAAAAAGAACTGTTTTAATCATTGCGTTTTATGACTAAGTATGGTATAATATATTCAATGTTCAAAATAAAGATATTCAAAAGTATCTTCGCTTTTGTGGTCTTAACATTTTGAAAAGGAGCGACAAAATGATCGATACAGGAAACACGAGTTTCATGTTGATTTGTTCTGCGCTCGTATTTTTAATGACTCCGGGTCTGGCATTTTTTTATGGGGGCATGGTAAGAAGAAAGAACGTAATTAATACTATGATGTCCTCGGTCTTCATTATGGGGCTTTGCTCTGTGATGTGGATACTATTCGGCTACACTTTGGCATTCGGCGGAAATACGGGCGGGATAATCGGCTCTCTGAAATTCGCAGGATTAAGTGGCATTAGCTTCTCTGATGTCACGGGAACTATCCCCACTCTACTCTTCATCAGTTTTCAAATGATGTTTGCACTTATTACTCCGGCTTTGATTAGCGGCTCAGTTGCAGGTCGCATGAAATTCAAAGCATTCTTTATTTTTATTGCCTTATGGTCCATCGTAGTTTACTACCCCTTAGCGCATATGGTTTGGGGTGATGGCGGACTTTTAGGTGAGGGCTGGTTGCATTCTCTGGACTTTGCAGGCGGAAATGTAGTACATATAAGCTCAGGAGCTACAGGTCTGATACTAGCCGTCATTTTAGGTAAAAGACACGGAATTGACCGCATATCATACCGTATTCACAACATTCCTTTTGTAGTGCTTGGCGGAGCCTTATTGTGGTTCGGCTGGTTCGGCTTTAATGCCGGCAGCGCACTTGCCGCAAACGGTCTAGCAGTACACGCATTCATAACGACCAATACATCAGCAGCAGCAGCTGTTGTTGTATGGATGTTGCTTGACGCTTTGCTAAACAGAAAACCGACTCTGCTCGGTGCTATTACAGGTGGCGTGGTAGGCTTAATCTCAATTACACCAGGCGCAGGATTCATCCCTATTTGGGCATCTCTTTTAGTTGGTGGCGTCGGAAGCCTAATCTGTTATTTCACCATACCACTTCTAAAGAAAAAATTGGGCGTTGACGACGCTTTAGATGCTTTTGGATGTCACGGAATCGGTGGTATTTGGGGCGGTATTGCAACAGGAATATTCGCTAGTCCTGCAATTAACAGCGCTGCGAGAAACGGACTGATGTTTGGTGAAACAAGCCAATTCTTCGCACAAATTTTGAGTATTGTTATAACAATAGCTGTGGCTTTTGTCGGCACGATGATTTGCGTTGGCATTACTAAAATATTCACCAAACTGCGCGTTGAACCTTGGGATGAAAAAGTTGGCTTAGATAAAACACAACATGGTGAAGAAGCCTATCCGTCATTTACAGGTCTTGACTAATCGCATACCAATCAAGGAGAGACATATGATTAAAGTAGAAGCAATAGTCCGCGAAGAAAAGCTGGAGGATATCAAAGAGGCGTTAAATGCCATTGATGTCAGCGGTATCACCGTGTCGCAAGTTATGGGCTGCGGCAGACAGAAAGGATATTCGAAAATTATTCGCGGAACTGAAGTTGATTTTAATATGCTGCCGAAAATAAAGTTTGAGATTTTGGTCTCTTCCGAAGAAGACGAACAGAGGACTATCGAGACTATTCAAAAGGTGGCTTGCACCGGCGCTTATGGCGACGGCAAAATTTTTAGCTACGATCTTCGCACTATAATGCGTGTACGAACATGCGAAACAGGCACAGACGCCATAGAAAAAAGTAAATTTGACGAAGTTTGCGAAGATTTACAAAACTAAGCTTTCGGAAAAGCTTAACCAAAACTTAAGGATTAAATGGCGATTTCCTTTTTTTTATAAGTTTATGGAAATTTGATAACGGAAAATTGTATCAATAAAACTGCGGAAAATAGCCATTTAATGCTTTAATATTTGCGTAAATTTTTACTAAATGCTTTGTTTTTGAAATCTTGTAAAACTCATAATACTTGTAATTCTCTATAACATTAATGTTGATCAAAATAAAACTGCAACAAGTCAAATTTGACAATTAAAAACCCAATTCTTCGCACAAATTTCGTAAATTTTAGTTTGGGTCAAACTTTTTTTTAAAAGTTTGATTTCGTAACTTCGTAAACCTCGTAAAAATTAATCCTCGCACACACTATTTTTGTGTGTTTGTCTTGTCAAAGTTAATAATAACAGCTAACTATTCAAAGACAATAGGCACATCCATAGCGTGTACAAAGATTGATTTTTACGTAGCTTAATAGATATTATATATATAAATAAATCAAAAATACCTTGTCCCACAGGTTCAATCGGAATGAGCGCAACCGAATGGAGATTATAAAATGCAATAAAATAACAGAAAAGTTATGATTATTTACAAACCACTCATCCGACAGAAGTTTTTTTTAATCATTTTGTGATGTAGATTAATCACGGCTAGGAAAGGTATATTTCAATACTCCTCTCCGACGGCTTGGCTAAAGCAAATTTATTTGCGGTCTACGCTCAAAATGGAAGAAAAAAAACTACTGTAATTTTCTGATTCTTCTATCCGTTTAACTGCTAAATCGGTCATATCAACGGCGAGCTGCTTTTGCGTACTGTTTTCACTTTCAATTTTGGCAATCCACTCAGCTGGAAAACCACTAATCCCACGATACGCGCCGGCTATAGCTCCTGCCATACTCGCAACAGTATCGGCATCGCGTCCAAAATTAGCTGCGTAAACTATTGTCTGCTCAGGGTCGCCACCAGCGAGCATAAATAAGGCAAGCGCAAGAGGAATAGTTTCGCGCGAATCACAGATAATATCGAAAAGGCATTCATTATAATACCTTTCACGAAAAGCTTCATACGTCTTTTCGTCTTTTGCCATTTGCAGTCCGTTTTTTATTTTGTTTATCATAAGTTCAGAGCTTGTCTTGTGCAAATAAGATGTCGCCGAACTAAGAATACTCTCAATTGTTGTGTTTGGTCTCATAGCTTCAGCGGTTGCGGCGGCAATAGCGGCTGCACCATCGCGACAAAATGAGGTCGGACCGGAGTGAATAAGTCCAGCCACCTCAAACGCCTCCATGGCTGCCTGACGAGGGTTGGCAGCGTTCACTATGCCCATCGGTGAGATTGCCATCGCCGAGCTTGAGGACTGCATATTGCCGTATCCTGCGTCTATTGGGAGCGCTATTTTGTCTTTTACTTTATGGAACATATTGCAAACGGGGATAAAAAATAGGTTATAAAACTCCGGATTTTCCATAAAACTCTCTGCAAATTCATCGGCTGTTATATGTCCGTCATACTTTAACAATGCTCTGCACAGTATAAGTTTCACTGCCGAGTCATCAGTCCCCGATCCGGAAAATGTATTAACTGTGCCGTGCTTTTCAGCGATATCCTTATAATGCATACCCTCAACAGGCGCGCCGAACGCATCGCCGATAAGTCCGCCCATTAAACATCCGTAAACCTTTTCAAATAACTCTTGTTTATTCATTTTTTCACCTTTCAAATTAAATATCATTATATTTTTTACACGTATTAATTATGCCGCAATTCACTATTCTAATTCATATTATAATCTTTATATTCTCTCAATATGTACTCGTCATCTTCAGTTTCTAAAATTTTATCTCTCCCTGCAGAGATTATTTTTAAACCTTCAGGTGTTATCTCATATTTTAGGGGTGTACCGTAATAGTCGATAAGACCTTCAAATCTTTCGCCACGAATCATTTGATATACCTCGGTCATCCATCTTATATACTCTTCTAGCTCAATTTCATTTATTGGCAAATCACCTGTTATATTTGGACGTTGATCAAAAGACTCAACTCTAAATCTACTAGAAAAAGCCTTGAACATATCATTCACAGAGCGAGAAAAAGGTTCTAGGTTCGATCTTTTATTTACGTACCTATCCATAAATGATCTGTTTTGGTTATTTGTTAAAAACTCCATCCTCTCTTTAAGCTCATCAGTTATTAACTCTTTATCGTAGATCGTTATTGTATTATATGGATCTCTTGCCGAAGTACTTAATATGTAGTCAATATCATTCTCAAACATTTTTGTACATCGTTCCATCTCTTCATAACATAGCAAACAAATAAAAATCTTTTACATAATCATAATAACGTCTTCTTACAGCAACATCTGGGCTATTAGATAGATTATGTCGAAAACTCCCACAATACTCATCATTTTTTTATCCAGCCAAATCAGCTCAGTTGCTAATATACGTTCGTCACTCAGTCCAAAAAATTGTTGAGAATATGTAAGATAAGTAAACTTATAGGAAGAAATATTTTTAAAATCACCATGCTTCTCAAGTTTAATAGTATCCTTATGTTTTTGAAAATAGTTCTTCTCATCGTTAAATGATAATAATATGTGTTGTTCATCTGCGCATAAAACTAAATAATAGATCTCATCGTCTACTTGAATAAATTCACCGCCACCACCTATAAGAACAAAACCTTGTGTATTTCTGACATTTTTATCATGAGCAGGATTTAATTTCCTTATAACAACAATATTACCATCGTCAGCTTCTATGATATACTTATCATTCATAAAAATAGGAAACTCACTATCATCTATCTTATAGCGTGCCTTTAACTCGTCAACAGTCCAGCCATACGCTGATTCACCTATGGTAAACATAAATAGTATAAAAAACATCGGTATAATTGCTGTAAAATAAATTGGTCTCATAATAACATTCTCATTAAATGAGTTATCAGAGGGTATCTCTAAAAATCTCTGTACTTGTAATAGCTATATAATTTTTCGTGAGACTAGCACAATATATTACAACATACAAGAAGTGTTGTGATAATATATTGGACAAAATATCACGGGAAAGCAAGCCGCAACGACCAAGTGAACGAGGCTTTTAGATATGCCCTATAGTATTACTGTTCGCCCTCTTTTGGGATTACAGGAGCAAAAGATTCACCGTTTGAAATAGTTTTTTCAGCTTCTGCTATAATTCCAAGCGAAATATCGTGCCGTCCGCCCTCATAAGGAGTATTCAGCCAATTTTCCAATATAGCCAAAGCCTCCCAAATGCCGGTAATTTTTCCTCCAAGACACAGAATATTGGAATCATTATGCGCTCTGGTCATCTTGCCCATCAGCGCGCTTGTGCAGAGCGATGCTCGCACTTTGGGGTAGCGATTGGCAATAACAGACATACCTATGCCACTGCTGCAGATAAGTATTCCGCGCTCTATTTTTCCCTCGGATACTGCCGCCGCCACTTTGCTTGCGTAGTAAGGGTAGCGAACTATCTCTGTAGAAAAACTGCCGATATCTTCAAAAGACACTTGATGTTCTTTCAAGTACGCTATTATCTCTTGTTTCATCTCAAAACCGCCGTGGTCCGAGCCTATCCATAACATAAAAATTTCCTTCTCTTTTAGGTTTATCCGTCGTTATCGCGATACTTTATATTTATTATCATATAATTCACTGTCTTTGTCAAGGTAATCTAAGAATAAAATAGTATTTACATAAAGTAAAAAGGGTAAATATTGACATTAGTCTCTATAGCAAAACAGCTAACATAAATATAGCAATTATAAGTTTTGGTCAAGCTTTTTCGAAAAGCTTGGTTTCGTAAGCTCCATAATCCTCGTAAGTTCCTACGCCAAGCTGGAAATAAAATAGACGGAGTACATTTTGCGTTCAAAAATAACCTACCCTGCGATTTGTTTTAATGTGTAAGCCGTTAACATCATAGCTTCGCCAACTGTAAAAAAGTCGAATGGAGATTATAAAAAAATTACAATAGGTTATAAAAGTTAAGGATGGACTTCCAAAGATTTACGTTTATCTGTTACGAATTCACTATAGTCATCATCAAAAACTTCACGAAGTAAAGGGTCGTCATAAAACTCTGCGTGTAACTCATTACTTAAATGTGTAATTCGCATTAAAAATTCGCCCGTACTTGTCACGTCCGAAGCACCCATTTTTTCCAACAAAATTACATAATCATAAAAACCAAAAGCCTTCAACCTCGATATCATCTGACTGTCCTCTGTCAAAACTTCTTTAGGTTTTGGCTGTATTTTCGGCACCACTATATATTTAATTAACGGCTCTCCCAAAGATTTCTCTCTGTTCAGCATAAAATAGCGAAAGTCGTCATTAAAAGATTCACGAAGTATAGTGTCAGTTTGAAACTCTTCATATAAATTGCTGATAAACTCCAAAGTCTCTGGAGATGCCGGATTTAGCTTGAGATTTTCTGTTACAACTGCAAGCGAATAATCACCACAAAATACTTGCCCTAAAATCTCGCGAAACCTTTTTTCATCAGTCTCTTTATTTATGGTAGTAAATAACACTTCATCTTTAAGAATATTTAAATCGTATATCAATACTTTTATCGGCTCGGGTGCAAGCGCCTCTTCCTTCACTATATCTTGCGCCAAAGCAAACATCGACACGAAAAGGATTATAAAAGTTATAATAACAGTTATTTTACGCATAATTCCTCCACAAAGATACTATATATATTATAGCACAAATTTTAATTAAAATATTAAACACAGTAAAAAAGTACAACTAATAAACTAACACCGCAAACCTATTTGATTTGCGGCGATTACGAGGTTTACGAAGATACGAAGACAATCTTTTACAAAAGCTTGACAAAACTAAATTCTACGTAAGATTATGTGGAGAGTGAAGAGAAGTTGCGTAAGAAAATCGTATCAGGGATTTTATTTGCAAATTTTTTACCTAAACATAAAAGAAGGGATAGGACATAATATCCTATCCCTTCTTTTTATTTTGATTACGCTTCTGTAAAGTTTATATCTCGAAGCTGTTTTTAAGCCCATTTTAGGAGGGATATTGGACGTGGATAGACAAGGCGTGCAAACGCACGGTGAATATCGACGACTCGTTCAAAGCAAGCAAAGCTTGCAAGTCCACCTACCAATTTGGCTGTTGCCCTGTTAGTCTATTTGTCAACGATACCTAAACGAAGGTGATGTCATAGAAAATTTGAAAAACACCCCCAAATGAGCTAAAAAAACTATTTTTTGTTGCCCAAAACTTCTTCGGCAATATTTCTTGGAACTTCCTGATAGTGTGAAGGCTCCATACTAAACGATGCCCTACCCTGACTGAGCGAGCGAATAGTCGTAGCATAACCGAACATCTCGGCAAGAGGAACTTTTGAACGTACAGCTTGGAGATTACCGGGCTGTGCTTCTATACCATCTATATGACCACGGCGTGAACTCAAATCCCCCATGATATCACCCAAATTCTGGTCAGGACAGGTAACTTCAACCTTCATGATAGGCTCCAACAAGATAGGCTTAGCTTTACGCATACCCTCTTTAAAACCTATAGAACCGGCAAGTTTAAAGGACATTTCATCCGAGTCAACATCGTGATAACTTCCGTCATAAAGTTTAACTTTAACATCAATTACAGGATATCCGCCCAAAACACCATTATCAAGCGCCTCTTTGATACCTGCTTCAACAGCGCCTATATATTCGCGTGGAACAGCGCCGCCGACAACAGCGTCTTCAAATACAAATCCGCCGCCGGGCTCAAGTGGAGTAAGCTCTAACCAAACATGACCAAACTTACCGCGGCCACCTGATTGGCGAACAAAACGACCCTCAGCATTGGTTTGCGGAGCGGTGATAGTCTCTCTGTAAGAAACCTGCGGACGACCGGTATTAGCATCAACTTTAAACTCACGACGGAGTCTATCAATAATGATTTCAAGGTGAAGCTCACCCATACCGGAAATAATAATCTGTCCTGTCTCTTGGTCGGTATATTGTCTAAATGTTGGGTCTTCAGCGGAAAGGCGAATAAGTCCCTCAGTCATCTTTTCTTCATCACTCTTTGTCTTCGGCTCAACAGAAACCGAAATAACCGGCTCAGGACAATGAATTGACTCCAAAAGCAATGAGGATTTTTGATCACAAAGAGTATCGCCTGTACCGGTAATATTTAACCCGACAACAGCAACTATATCGCCGGTTCTTATCTCTTCGATCTCTTCGCGGTGATTCGCGTGCATTCTTAACACACGGCCAAATCTCTCACGTTTTTGTTTTGTGGCATTATATATTGCCGTACCTTTTATAACACAACCTGAGTAACACCTTACATAGGTTAATCTGCCAACATAAGGGTCAGACATTATTTTGAAAGCTAAAGCTGCAAACGGCTCATCATCGGATGGCTCGCGTGAAATTTCAATATCTTCATTATCGCAATCAACGCCAACCGCGGCGCCAACATCTATCGGAGAAGGAAGGTAGTCAACAACTGCGTCCATTAAAGGCTGTACACCTTTGTTTTTAAAAGCGGAACCGAACATAGCAGGAACTATCTTTAAAGCAACAGTCGCGGCTCGTATTCCATCTTTGATCTCTTCAACAGTCAGTTCCTCTCCTTCCAGATATTTCATCATGGTTTCGTCATTCAACTCTGCCGCGGCTTCAACAACATTATGTCTCCACTCTTGTGCCTTAGCCTCTAATTCTGCGGGAACTCCATCTGTTATAACAATATCTTTTCCAAGATCATCATTATATAAAATAGTTTTCCATTCAACAAGATCAATAACGCCCTTAAAATCAGCTTCAGCGCCAATAGGTAACTGAAGAGGAATAGGAGTAACACCAAGTCTGTCTGCCATAGACTCAAGTACACGCTCAGCGCTGGCTCCTGTTCTATCCATCTTATTAACAAATGCTATTCGCGGTACTTTGTACCTGTTAGCCTGGCGCCAAACAGTCTCAGATTGAGGTTGAACGCCGCCAACAGCGCAAAAAACACCAACAACACCGTCCAAAACACGCATTGAGCGCTCTACTTCCATAGTAAAGTCAACGTGTCCCGGAGTATCTATTATGTTGATAGTATGATCTCGCCATTCACAAGCCGTTGCCGCTGATGTGATAGTAATACCGCGTTCTTGCTCCTGTGGCATCCAGTCCATGGTTGCCGCGCCGTCATGCACTTCGCCTAAACGGTGAACACGACCGGTATAAAAAAGCATACGCTCAGTAGTTGTAGTTTTTCCGGCGTCTATGTGCGCCGCGATTCCTATATTCCTGGTTTTTTCAAGTGGGAAATTTCTTGCCATATTATACTATTTCTATCCTTTAACCCTTAAATTTTAAAAGATATTTCTCAAAATCTAAGGATATCTTCAAAATCAAAACAACACTCTAAAAAGTAAATTGTTTCTGATTTAAAAAAAATCTATTCGATAAACACGGTTATATCCTGCTATGCCGCAACAGTTAAGTTAAGAGCACAAACAGGATATAATAAAATCATAAACTAAAGCATTTTTAGTATCTGTAATGCGCAAATGCTTTATTAGCTTCTGCCATACGATGGGTGTCATCTTTCTTTTTAACAGATGCGCCGGTATTATTAGCCGCGTCCATAAACTCGGCAGCAAGCTTATCCTGCATAGTCTTTCCGCCGCGTTTTCTTGCGTTTGCGATAATCCATCTAATACCGAGGTCGAGTTTTCGTCCCGGACGAACTTCGGTCGGAACCTGATAAGTAGAACCGCCAACGCGGCGAGCTCTAACCTCAACGAGCGGCATAACATTTCTCATTGCCTGTTCAAAAACTTCTAACGGATCTTTTCCATTCTTCTGGTTAACAATAACCATTGACTGGTAAAAAATATTTTCTGCTGTTCCGCGCTTTCCGCAAAGCATAAGCTTATTGATAAAGCGTGAAATTAACTCACTGTTGTAAACTGCGTCCGGGACTATTATATGTCGCGGTGCAGGACCTTTTCTTGGCATAGTTTTTCTACCTCTGTCTCACTATCTCTCATTATTTTATAGAGTATGTGTTCGTTAATTTAAATGCGCGTTATATTATCGCGCTTTTCATTTCAAATTATGATTACTTTATTATTTGTTTAAAACGACATTTCAGTCTTTTTTAGTCTACATGTAAAGAAATACGCTTTTTTTTTGATTTCAGAGCATTTATTATACTCTTTTACATCTTTGCCTTACTTATTCTGTCGTTTTACGCTAATCTTTGGCTATTTAAACTCTTACTTAGGTCGCTTTGCTCCATACTTTGAACGAGCCTGTCTGCGATTAGCTACGCCGGCGGTATCAAGCACACCACGAACTATGTGATAACGGATACCGGGGAGGTCTTTTACACGACCGCCGCGAATAAGCACAACAGAGTGTTCCTGCAAGTTGTGTCCTTCACCCGGGATATATGCGGTAACTTCAATCCTGTTAGAGAGACGTACACGAGCAACTTTTCGCATAGCAGAGTTTGGTTTTTTAGGTGTAACAGTCCAAACACGGGTACAAACACCACGTTTTAACGGACCATTAATCTGTACAAACCTTCTATGATTTGAGTTGAAGTTCCATCCTAATGCCCAACGCACTGTTGGAGTAATCTTAACTTTTTTTCTTGATCGTCCTTTACGGACAAGTTGACTAATTGTAGGCATATTAACGCCTTCTCCCTTTTAATTAAATTAGCATCAGTAAAATTAGCCGCTTGTGCTTTGTCTTAAATCCGGTCCTGATACTTGCAACTCTGTCAGACTGTTTTAGCGACAAAATATGACAAAAATCAAATGACTTCTGTCCACACAGTATAAAATTATAACAGAGTTGTTATGTTTTGTCAACTATTTTTACCTCTTTTTTCAAAAAAATAATATTAACTCTTCATTTCGGTTGACAAACGTCAAACAAAAATGTTACTATTCTCTATGTAATCACAATCATAACAACTACAAATAAGGATCAATCTAATGAAACTTGAACTGCATAAATATGACATATTCCCAAAGGTATTCCCCTTAGGAAAACACACAGTCACCATAAAGCCTATGGGTAAAAGTTGGGCATTTCAAGATGATAAAACCTATATCATACATATAGTGGGCATGTCTGAACGTGTAGGTCACAACGAGTACCATTCCTCCGCGAGCAAAAATACAGATAATTTAACGACAATTGAGTTAAAGGCTAATAATGAAGGAAATCTAGTTTTTACATGCGATTTCAAAAAAGAACAGGAATATTTTGTACGTATATTTAATGAATACACTGTCACCGGTGCTTGGTTTGACGTTGCGGTTCAACTCTCTATTTATGCTGTTGAGAAAGATCTCGCAGGGCGCAAACCTTTAATTGGCGACCTGCACGTTCACACCACAATATCTGACGGCGCGCAATCCCCGGAGATTGTCGCAGCTATCTATCGCGAAAACGGCTACGATTTCACTGCCATTTCCGACCACAAAAGGTTTCGTGGCTCACTAAACGCCAGAGAGACATATAAGGATATAAAAACCGATTTTCTGATAGTGCAGGGGGAAGAGGTTCACAGTCCCGACAGTTACGTTCACATCATCAATTTCGGCAGCAATTACTCAGTCGCCGCTCTGTGGGAAGGCAATGATCAAAGCAAGGAAGTCGGAGACGACCCTGTTTACAGAGCGCTCCCCGGTGTCACTCCGCCGGATATGATAACAGAAGCGCAATATTTTGAGGAAGTTGATGAGATTTCAAAGGGATTGGGCGATATTCCGGAAGGCGTTAACGGGTTCCAATACGCTGCATCTGTGTGGGTATTTAATAAGATAAGGCAAGCAGGCGGACTCGGCGTTTACTGCCATCCGTTTTGGATAGAGGATACTTATAATATCCCCGAAAAACTGCACGATTTCTTTGTAGAAAATGCTCCGTTTGATGCTTTCGAGGTGGTCAGCGACTTTGACCTTTGCGGTCTGCAAGCTCTCTACTATTATGAAGATAGAGCTAAGGGAAGGATTTATCCCGTAGTCGGCACCAGCGACAGCCATAATTCCCTGCATGTTACGACGGAAAAGACAGGCAAAACAATGGTTTTTTCGCCAAAGAATGAGAAGGATAGTATTGTGCAGTCAATCAAAGATTTTTACTCTGTTGCCATTGCCGTTTACAAACCTAATGCGCGCAATATGATTGGCAGTTTTAGGCTTGCCAAATACGCTAATTTCTTGTACGATAATTATTTTCCTATTCATGACGAAATATGTCGCGAAGAAGGCAGATTAATGCGCGAATATGCCTGCGGAGACCAAAAGGCAAAGGAAAGACTTAATGAAATAGGTATGCAAATCTACGACCTCCGCCGCAAATACTTCGCTTGGTGACGGGGTTTACGAGGATTACTAAACCAAGCTTTTCGAAAAAGCTTGACCAAAACTTAAAGATTAAAAAGGCGATTTCTATGTTTTTTTAGTTTGTGAAAAAAAAAATAACGCAAACGGTTTATAAAAAAATACACGAAATCGCCTTTTTAATATTACAAGTTTGATAAATATTTACTGAATAGTTTGTTTATAAACCACGATAAAACCTCATAAGCCTTGCAATTTATCGTAAATATTGCTTTAATATACAAGAAATTACAAAATTGTAAACTGTATTTTGTAATTTATAAAAATTTATAACGAAAAACGGTTATAAATGAAAAGGTCATTTAATGCTTTATATACACATAGTCGTCTGCTGTGTCAAATTTGCAGGCATAGCCGGCAGAGGATATTTTCAAACCATCTTCTAAAAGTTCAAACTTTACTTCTGTTCCGTAATGGTCAACAAATTTTGTGGTTTCCGATATATAATATACAACTTACGCGACTTTTTGCAAGTGTTTTTGACTGTTTTTATATATTTTATCGAATGTTTAATGTTTGTATTAAATTATAATTTGCAGTTTTCATATTAACCACCACTTTTATTTTAGTTCATTTTGGGATGTAGATTGGACGTGGATAGACGAGGCGTACGAACGCACGGTGAAAGTCGACGACTCGTTCAAAGCAAGTAAAGCTTGCGGTCTACGCCCAAAATGGACTAAAATCTAAAATTTATTTAAAATATCGTAAATATGCTCTATCCAGTAATCCCAAGTATGCGCGCCGGGATATTCGGTGTATTCATAAGATATATTGCATTCGTCCAAAACCGCTTTGAAATTGCGGTTTTCCTGCAATAAAAAATCCTCTGTACCGCAATTAAAGAATATTTTCGCATCTTTTTTCGCATTTTGGGCAAGTTTTACGCAATCGCAATCGTCGGGAAATTTGCCGCCGCCAAAAGTAATCTTATAAAACTCAGTATTCTCAGTCAATGTTGAGCGGTATTTCATATCAAGCGCTCCTGAGAGTGAGCCGCACGCCGCAAAAAGTTCCGGATATTTTAGGTACAACCGCACAGCGCCGTATCCGCCCATAGAGAGCCCGACAATGTAATTTTTCCCTGTTGTCTTAAATGTCGCCCCAACAAAATCCATAACTTCCAAAAAATGGTCTTCGTATCTGTCAGTAATGCCGTTTGCGCCGTTCACATAAAATCCGTTTTCACCGTTTGGGCAAACGATAATTTTGCCTGTTTTATCAACATAGTCTTCCAAATCGCCGTGCCGTTGCCAGTCGGTATGGTCGCCGTGCATACCGTGCAAAAGATAAATAACATCTGCATTTTCCATTTTGCTTTCGTCATTCGCAAAGAACGCAGATGGCAACGCTAAGTACATTCCGCAATTACGAGCCAACGCTTTTGAGTTATAACTTATATTCAATAAAGCCATCTCATCAATTTTCCTTAGACTAAAATAATTTTCAATTTATCCACGTTCTTAATTCAAAATTTTAAACTAACTCTATATTTCCGCCGAGACTGCTAAACTTACCTGCAATATCTTCGTATCCACGCTCAATATAACGCATTCCCAAAACTTCACTTTCACCATCCGCAACTAAAGCAGCAATAGCAAGTGCTGCGCCGGCACGCATATCAGTACCCTCAATCAACTTACCTGCAAGACTATGAACTCCTTCTATTGTAACGCCGGAATTATCGTTATTGATACTGACCCTTGCGCCCATACGTCTTAAATCACGTATGTAACCAAGCCTGCCGTTATATATTGCCTCATTTAATTTACTGACACCACCGGCAAGCGTCATCAAAACAACTAATGGCGGTTGTAGATCGGTCGGGAAACCCGGGTATGGAGCAGTGTAAACAGTAGAGGATTTGATTTCTTTTACCCATGTTGCTCTTACTCCATTATCTGTTAAGGTTATCTTTACCCCCATCTCTGTCATGATATCAGTCAAACTGCTTATATGTTCGAAGGCGAGAGGGTAAACTTCAACATCACCTTTTGTGGCAACTCCGGCTATTAAATATGTACCTGCCTCTATGCGATCGCTAATAATGTCATATGTTGTGCCATTCAGTTCGTCAACTCCATCAATTTCCAAAGTTTTCGTGCCTATTCCTTTTATTTTCGCGCCGCACTGCGCTAAAAACTCGCAAAAAGATTCCACTTCAGGGTCGGGGGAAGCGTTTTCAACAACAGTTTTGCCTTTTGCCAAGGTAGCCGCCATTACAGCATTAAATGTTGCGCCCGGACTGCAATATTTAGGGTCCAATACTATTCTTGCGCCGGTTAATCCGTCTTTTGATGTCAAAGTGACGAGGTCAATATCTTCAACAGCGGTAACTGACAGCTCCTTTAATGCATCGACTATATAGCCTACCGGTCTACTACCTATAGAACATCCGCCCGGGAGCGGTACTTTTGCGCTGTTAAGCCTTGCAAGAAGTGGACCTGCAACATAAAATGATGCGCGAATAAACGGCGCTAATTCACGACAAGCCTCGTCAGTAGTAAGGTTTTTTGCGTCAATAGTCATAACATGCGTTAAGGTGTCAAATTCTATTTTCGAACCTAAACGGCGTAAAATCTCCGCCATAGTGTGTATATCTGATATGTCAGGAACATTTCTTAATATAGTTTTGCCGTTTTTCACAAGCAATGATGCTGCGATTATAGGCAAGGCACCATTTTTACTGCCGGATAATTTAACCCGTCCGTTAAGCGGTTTATTCCCATTTATTACTAATCTATCTTTCATTTTCATCTTTCTTCAGTCAATTCTTTATATTATAATATCAAGTTTTATGAGTATATAGGACAGCAGGAAATTAAAAGCGAAAATAAGGACTATGGACCAAACAACAGCATTAGTCGTTGATTTACCAACACCTTTTGCGCCACCATCTGTATTTATGCCGATATAGCAAGAAGTAATAGTTATAACCATGCCAAATATCGCTGTCTTAACTATACCGCCAATAAAATCATACGCCGGCAAAAATGTTGAAGCGCTCTCCATAAATGCGCTGTATGAAACCCCGTTAAGCGACGATATATAACCGGCCCCGATCATAGCAACAACCATACCGACACATCCCAAAATAGGAAGCATTATCATAGATGCATACAGTCGCGGAGTTACGAGATAGGAAACAGGGTCTGTTGCAAGTGTTTTCAATGCCTCTATCTGATTAGTTATTTTCATGGTGCCAAGTTCTGCCGCGAACGCTGCGCCAATCCTTGCTGCAACCACAATACCTATAAATATTGGCATAAGCTCACGCGCCAAAGCTACCGCAAAAACACTACCAACCAAACTTCCGGCACCAAACTGTACAAATATGGAAGTCAGTTGGAGCCCAAAAACCATACCAATAAACGCCATAGTCATAACAACTATAAGCAATGAATCTACACCGACAGATGCCATCTGTTCGAAACAACGCGTTATATTAGCCTTAGTAAAACGAAATCCACCGATAGCCCGACCAAATAGAATGACTCCGGCGCCAATAGAATTAACGACAAGAATTATGTTATCAAATAAAGATTTCAACATATTACAAATAATCATCTGGAGCTATCACTTTTAGCCCTCCCGGAATGACCTCAATCTCAGCGCATCCATTGCCAAAATAATCTCCATCCACCTGTATATCAACCGGCGGATCTGTCGCAACTTTAACTTTTCTCGCCTTAAAAAGGTGGATATTTTCGTTATCTTCAGGCTTTTTAATCATCACTGAACCTATTTGCGACAACCTATCAATTGCCGTATCCTCGGTGAACAGGCAGAAATTGAGATATCCATCGTCAAATTTTGCGTCCGGTATGATCTGTACATTGTTATATCCGTATCCGGGAAGATTGCATACAACTAAAAGCCAAGCATCAACATCTATATGCCAATCCTCTCCATCAATAGTAAATCTGCTCTTTTTGTATGTCGCAATTTCTTTAATCCCCGCCGCAACATAAGCTAATGGTCCAAGCAAGTCTTTAATGCCTAAGTCAACCCGGCTGACAACTCTTCCATCAAAGCCAAACCCTGCCATATCTACAAACGGCAAACCATTAATCATTCCAAGATCAACATCAACTACTTTTCCTGTTAGTGCTATTTCAAGAGCTACTTGAGGATCCACCGGCAAACCCAGTTCATGGGAAAGCAAATTTGCAGTACCTGTCGGTATTATACCGAGTGGAATATTCGTACCCTGAATTGCTCGTACGATACGGTTAATCGTACCATCTCCACCAAAACAGATTATCCGTTCATATTCTTTAGCTTTCAAACGCTCTTTTACGAGGAACTCCATCTCTTCAGGCGAGTCATTGTTAGGCAGCACATCAACTTCTCCGCCGTAAAGCGGTGCCACATGCATCAAAAGCTCTATGTGGTCAGAAGATGTCTGTCTTGCCTTCAGATTAGGTATAAATAGCGCACGCATAATTTTAATATTCGACGTGATAAGTAAAAAACCCTTTTAAATATACAACCACGGATAATAGTTGTAGTATAAATATTGATATAAATATTTACTATTTATTTTAACGCGGTACAGTTATTGTCAACGATTTTATCGCATCGTTATAAACAATACTTACCATGAGATTATCTTTTTTAAGTACAGAATTGCTTATATCTTCAGTACCCTCTTTAGAATTCATAAGAGTAAATCCATCTGCTTTTACTTTATCAACATAGGCTACAGCATCACTCTTTTCAACCTCTAAAATGGCGACCATAACAACTTTTCCGTTGGCAATTTCTTGCGGGCCGCTTAGATACATTTCAGAAACAATCCCCAGTCCGGTAAACGGCGGGATTTTCCCAAAAGTTTCGTTTCCGCTCCACCAAGACAGGTTAATCGATTTTGGCTCCGGAGATTTTGCTTCTTTTTTGCATCCGGCAAAGGTTAAAATCATTAAAACCGTTACCAATATAACAAGCACTTTTTTCATTTTGAACCCTCCTTTGTATGGGTCAATTTTGCAAACATAGCGTTTTATATCAAACCACAATATAAGAGTATTATAACAATATTTCTTATTTTTTTCAAGTAGTCGTGAAATTATATCAATTTTTAATTTGAAAAAAAGCGACTACATCTTTAAAACGCTGAGATAAACTTGGGTGTCTCTAAAACCTGCTTTATTTTTATTACGCGATATGTTTTTGCGATACTATAGCTATATATTATATGCATATAAGAATGTTATCTAATAATATATTAAGCGCTGGTAGCACAAAAATAGCCGCAAAAGACCCACGTGAATGCCAGTTTTAGAGGTTTCAACTTGCATGTCAGAATAATATTAACAATAATTTAAACAAAACAAATTGTTCTTTTTCAATAGGAGCACAAACTATTTTTCTTTTTTATTTTAAAAGCACTAACGGCATTTTGTTGGCTTTGGCATAAACTTCACCTGCGCTTCCTTCATAAGCGTAAATAATAACTAAATTGCATTTTCTGAATGCGTCTCTTTCTATTGTTACGTCCGGCGAAAGGATTGATACTTTTAAAAAATCATCGCAACGGTTAAAAGCAAGCTGTCTTATGTTAGTTACTGACGCAGGTATGGTGATCTCTTTTAATGAAGTGCAGAAATTAAAAGCACCAAATCCTATTGCTTTCAGACCTTTCGGCAAGTTTATACTGGCAAGCTTACTACAAAGCTGAAAAGCATACTCATCAATAGTATGTGGCAATCTCTAAAAACCTTGTATAACATTTGATATTATGTTATAATTAGTTATCAAACTATTAGAGGTATTCGATAATGAGCCAATTTAGTTTTACTGCTGAATC
>JGI994J12354_10002238_pt1 | contig 19015 bp, 10 predicted proteins | sample IntmicLarv3ML3BL_FD_12354 | JGI IMG/M metagenome (IMG submission 12354)
ATGATGTCGCAGAGGGGATATTGACCGAGTACCATCCTTGGATAAAAAGTATATTTTTTGCCGCAGATGAAGGTATGTTGGATGGAATAACCAAAGCAAACCAGGATGATGATTCGGTATTGGTCGGGAGAATTGCAACCGGAGAATCGTTTATAACTCAAGATGGGCGTGAAGAAATTATTGAAAAATGCAATCCGCAATGTGTTGATATGGAAACGGCGAGTGTTGCGCATGTTTGCTATGTAAATTCAGTACCGTTTGTTGCCATCCGGTCTATGAGCGATACTCCGCACGAAAGCGGCAATGATGCTTTTGAAAAATATTGTTTAGGAGCAGCGGAAAAGTCGGTAAAGGTATTGTTGCGATATATGGATTCGATTTAGTATACAAAAATTACAAACCAAAGGCTTTCGGATTTTGTCCGAAAGCCTTTGGTTATTCATCTCTTAACAGCCGAAAGGTTCGCATCAGATTCAATCTGCCATATCCCCACCGCACATTTGGATAATCCACTCCGTCATCGCGGGTGCATCCCCGGATTAGCAGTGTTCGCATCCTGTTTCCGTTGATTGTTACCTCGTTTCCATCCACAATTCCCCATTCCAGCATCAGCGCGCACGCTCCCGCAGTAACAGCCGCTGCTACGCTTGTTCCGCTCATAACGCCCGGCCCTGTCGGGTATATTCCGCCTACATTTACTCCGGGTGCTACGAAATCCGGCGCCATTCTCGGCGTCAGAGTTGGCCCCCATGAGTCGCTCAGAGACAGGCTGTTGTTGCGGCTGTTGTATGAGCCGATGGTGATTGCGCCGAATGCGGTGGAGGGGATTACAATGGTATTATATGGGCTGGGGGATGCGAATTCCACCTCGGGGCTGATAAATCCGGTAATGGGCAGCCATGCGTGATATTCGCCGGTAATGATTACATCGCCGTGTAATGTTATTTCCCATGTTCCCGGGGTGGCGTCCCTCACCTGAATAATAGCAAACCGGCTTTTGTTTTGGTGATAAAAAACCGTAACACTGGCGCGTTCCAACACCAGCCTTCGCTGATAAAGCAATCCTATTTCAAACGGAATTCTGTTGATTCTTTCGCCGGTCGGCGAGCGTATGGAAAACGAAATCCTATCCCATCCTGCATACCAGATATACACGCCGAAATTTCGCGCGCCTTGACCGACCCGCACATCAATTACACCGGTATCGCCGTTGTTTTCCAGCCGTCCGCTGGTGTGGTGGCGTGCGCCGCCTTCATTGCCGGATGCGGTGCAAAATACTATCCCCGGCACGCCGGAAAGAAAGGTTATATAGTTTTCCAGCTGGTTGCTTCCGTCATGTCCGCCGAAATTGGAACCAAGCGCAATACAAATTACTACCGGTCGGTTTAATTCTTGTGCGCGATTGATGATGAACTTTATTGCAAGCATAGTATCGGTGGACTGGAACGCGTTTTGCTGTTCCGGCGGCACCATAAATTTTTCAAGATAATACGGCCGTGCTTTTCGAAGCTTTACTGCGATAATTTCCGAATCAGGTGCTGCCCCGATAAAGTTGCCGGTTTCACGTCCCGCCGCTATTGAAGCGAGGTATGTACCGTGCCCGACGGTGTCGCGCGTTGGTACAACACTGAACGGATTGTCGCTTGCCAGCGCTTCGTTGAGTTGCTGTTGGTTGTACACCGCGCCGAATCTTATATCGTCCGGCGGCGTTCCCTCCAGTGTTTGGTCCCATATGTACCGGATTTTGCTTGTGCCGTTTTCGTACTTAAACACCTGCTGTGTATAGTCTATTCCGGTGTCAATAAAGCCCGTGAGAACTCCGCGTCCCGTCAGCCCCAGATACGATTGCTGTACCCATGTTATTCCGGCGCTGTCCAAGGCTTGGCGGTCGAGCAATCCGTAAATTTCGGGGAAAACATTAATGAAATCGAATCCAAGGTCGCGGAAGATGTCGTCGATATGCTCTTCGGTGGTGTACAAAATTGCGGTTTCATTTGCTAACAGCGTTCCCAACTTTATGAAGGGACGCTGTGCCACGTATGCTTCCATCGCGGGGGTGAAAAACACATTAAAATCCACGACGTCCGGGCGGCGCAAAAATTCGTTCAATGATAAATCCACCTGTCGCGGCGGAGCTGTTTCGGGCAATTCCGGTATGGATTCGATGACTGTTGCCGCCGCGGGGAGTGCTTCTGCTATACTGGGCAAAGGGATGGGAAGCGGAAAATTGTTGTGCGCGTATAGATCCAGCCGGCGCATGGTGTTTTCTAAGCATAACGCGCCAAACCCCCATACGTTATTTGGAAATGGGATGTTTCTGTTGCGTGTTGCGCCATCCTTGAGAAAGGCTTTTATCCGTTCGCCGTACAGGAAGGGGTCATTTCTCCGGATGATACCCCATTGCATCATCAGCGCGGCTGACCCTGTTATAAACGGTGCGGCGATGCTTGTGCCGCTCATGAGCGAATAGCCGCCGGTGGAGGTGGTCAGAACGTTGACAGCGGGCGCTGCCAGGTCCGGCTTTGGATAATGCCATGCGCGGGTGAATCCTCTGCCGGAAAAGTTGGCAACGGCGTCTGTGCGGGTGTCATATCCGCCGGCAGTGGCGACCATGCGTGCGGTGGAGGGGATGGTTATTGTGGTGTCCTCGTCAGGGGTGGAAAAGGAGGTTGCCGCCGATACCTCTCCCACAGTGGGAAGCCATATGTTGAACACTCCGCTTACTGTTGAAACCGCCGAAATGCGCAATGTCCATACGCCAAGCGGTACATTCCCGCTTTGGGATTTTATTTGAAAAAATATTTCGTGGTCCTCGCTGTAATGCCGCGGCTGACCGTAATAAATGAAAATTGACGTGTCTCCGATACGCGATGTTTTGAACCTGTCGGTGTTTCGAATTACCCCGGTACTGCGGCGGTCGGGTAAAATAAGTTCTACTGTAAAATTGTCAACAAAGCTTTTCCAAAGAGTCAGGTAAAAGGAAGAAAATCCGCTTGAACAAAAAAATGTAACATCACGTGTTTCCCGCGGCTGCATTTGCCCGAAATAGTGGTGTCCTGCTGCTCCTTCGTTGCCTGCCGCCACTATAATAGAGGTTTTCCATTTCAACGACATTTCGTCAATGTAAGTCTCGAACAGTGAATCGCCGCTGTGAGAACCGTCGTTTGTGCCGAAGCTTATATTAATCGCAATCGGCATTTGCAGCTCACGTGCGTTGTCTATCACGTATTTAATGGCGCGCATCATTTCTGTGGTTCGCGCAAAGGATGGGTGACCGCGCATTCCAAGCTTGACAATGAGAAGGGAAGCTTTTGGAGCTGCGCCGCGCTGTTGTCCGTTTGATGCACGTCCGTTGCCTGCCGCCACTCCCGCTACCGCTGTTCCGTGACCGACGGTGTCCGCCTCCGGTACTATGCTGAAATTTCCGTCCAGCGCTTCGTTAATTTGGTCGGCTGTATACTCCGCACCGTGGCTGAATCCCGCCGGCGGAGTACCTGTCGCGGCGGTTTGGTCCCATATGGACAGAATTCGGGTGCTGCCATCTTCGTTGCGAAAATCCGGGTGGCGGTAGTCTATTCCCGAATCCAGCACTGCGACAATTACGCCCTCGCCGGACAGATTATATCCCAGCGGGCTTTGAGCCGAAAGAATACATGACTGTGACATTCCTTGGCGCATACTGAAGGTCAGCGTGCGTGGCGTTTCAATGTGTTCGATTTCGCTGAACGAAAACAATCGGGGAATTTGAATTATTTCCAGAGTTATAATGGCGTAATTTTCGCTGAGTATCTCGACATCAACACCAAGCTCCCGCCCTACGCGGAGAATATCACCGTTATATTTTACTATTACCTCGTGCATGCCGGTGAGCGGGTTATATCCGGTGACAAGCTCGGTATCGCTGAACTCGACCGCGCCATATTCGTCGATAATATGAAAAGAATCAGGCATAAAAAGCTCTCCTTTAAAAATACGCTTCAATCAGATTTAGAGGAATACGGGTACTGTTCCATTTCTCACCGTCCCAAATGTGACCGTATAAATATTCGTTGTCGAATTCGGTGGGATAAACCCAGTTGTTGCCGTTGTCCTTTGTCCACAGGTAACACATGCAATTTTGCAGGTTGCGGATGGTATGCAAATCATCATGGTGAACCGCATATTGGCGGTTTGGTAAAAACTCCGGCGCCGAACGCGGCGGACGATTGCGGTCAGGGCATTGGTCCGTCATAAAAATCAACCTTTCAAAAATTGTCAAATTATAGCGTTTATAATTTCGTTGCTTTAACGCAAAATACAAGTATCTCACACTATTATATGAAGTGAACAATGCAGTTTATAATCGCTTTTCCCGGAAAACAAATAATTTTAAGTAAGGAATTGTCACGAGAATGATTACGAAATTTAAGACAGGTAAAAACCGAAAAAATATCACGATTCTTATCATATCCGCGGCGGCTTTTGTGACGGTGCTTGTATTCGGCGTGTTTCACTCTGCAAAAGCCGTAAAGCTTGATGCACCGTCGGATTTGATTTTGGATTCAGAGCTGCTGACATGGCAGATGAATGAAAATTCTACAGGGTATATTGTGTCATCAGGTTCAGATGAAATTAAAATTGACCGCACTTTTTTTGATTTGGGAAAACTTACCGAACCGGGGGGATATTCGCTGAAGGTTAAGGCGTTGGGCGACCAGAATAAGTTTCGTGATTCAGAGTGGTCGGACACGGTTGATGTTATACGATTGCAGAGTCCGGTATTATCGGTGGGAAAAACCGAGTTGACTTGGAATAATGTTGAGAGAAATTATGGGTATGAGTTGTATCAAGGCGGTGTGTTTCTTGCCCATATCGAGAAGGATGTTACCTTTTATAAGCTGTTGAACGAGACTCCTAATGAGGATTTTCAAATTACCGCCAAGGGTAATGGTATAGATGTCCTTGATTCGATGCGCTCGCAGGCCGTAAATGCCGTACAGCTGCCGGCCCCGGTTAATTTGACGGTGTCGGGTAATGTTTTGCGGTGGGATGCTGTTGCGGGCGCTGACAGTTATCTGATTGGGGACGAGTTCCCTGTGACTTCCACCACGGCGGCTGAATATGATTTGAAGTTTGTTCCCCCGGGTCAATACCGCACCTCAATACAGGCGGTATCGGATGACAGCACTGTTTGTACTTCCGAAAAATCGTTCATTGATATTACTGTTGATAAACGTGAGCTTGGTGATTTGGTTCCCGCGATAACTGGCAATCTCCTCACATGGAACAGGCTCGAAAACGCTTCGGGATATCAGATAATCATAAAACGCGGCGCTGATGTTATAAAATTAATTATAGTGGAAAAGCAATCCTCGCCATTTTTGGATTTGGCGGGACTGGATTTATATGATGCAGTTTATGCAGTTGAAATAACGGCGTTGGGGGATGGAAGCTTCAAGGATTCTCCCGGCAAAACACTGACCTATAACCGCCAAACTCCGGTTCCGAAGCCCGCACTTGAACCGATTACCGGTGCGCGAATAGAGGGTGGTATGCTACGGTGGGATTCGCTGGCGGAGGCTGCCGGTTATGTGGTGCACATTGCAAGCAATGATGCGGTTTTGCATAATGTTTCGGTAGCTCCGAATGAGCCACTTGAGGTTGATATTCCATCGCTCCAGCTCGCTCCGGCGCAGTATAACATTTCGCTTTATGCGCGCGGCGGAGAGGCGCATGACAATTCTCCGCCTGTGACTTTATCGTATACGGTGACAAGACTTCCCGCACCGCTTCAATTCTCGTACAATGGTATGAGTTTGTCATGGGATGCGGTGGAATATGCCGATTATTATGTTGTAGACTTCGAAAATCAGCCATCAATAACATTATCGGAAACCTCTCTTGCAATTTCGGTGTGGCCGGGCGAGCATAGATTTACTGTTAAGGCAGTGTCAAATAACCGCGAAATTCAAAATTCAGATAACGCTGTTTTGAACCATACAGAAGCCAAATGGGAGTTGGGCAGCATTGAAGGCATTCGTATTGAAACCGGAATATTCAGGTGGAATCAGATGCCGCATGCCACAGGGTATATTGTGCGGATAAACGCTGCCGGAGGTACGCTGCACACCTTCGAAAAAGCGCCGGAAAACCAACCAGAGGTTGACCTTTATACGCTTGACATTCCGCTGGGAAGCTATGAGGTAATTCTACAGGCGCTTGGTGATGAAAATTACAACAATACTGCGGAGACTGCAACCGCTTATGAAGAAAAAATGATACGTGATGCCCGTGTTCGCGCTAATTTCAACTATGGCAACAAGTATGTTGACATCAGTGAATATTGGGTGATGCATTACCTCAATTTCAGCTTGAAACAGGGTTTCACATTTGATGTTATTAACGCGCCGCAGGAGCAATGGAACACATTGTACACTCATTTCCTCGGAGGAGATGAGCAACAACGCCAAGCGGCGGCAATGGTTATCGGCAACGATATTATGGTGACGTATTATTACCATAACGATGATGCGCCGGTGGTTTTGATGACCACTACCGGAATACCGCTTGTGAAAAACAAGCTGTGGGGCGGCTGGATGTATCACTATAACGGCGTGCAATATGTGAGGTTGCCGGGCGATATTATGGAGCCGCTGTCCATTGGTGCTATTGTCCCGAAGGGGGACAACCTCCAGGTGTCATCGAATATCGGACGGAAAAATCCTGCCGGCGGGATGACTATGAATACCACGCAATTGGATGATATACGCGGGAAAACGCTGTATGTCGATGTTGATGTGATAATTAACGGTGCGGCATATAAGGAAACGGTTGCTATTGAAGTTCCGGATTTTTAGCAATAGAAAATACCGGCACATAATTCCATCAATTATGTGCCGGTATTTTAAGTTGATCAGATTCGCGCTACACCCGATTCCCGTGCCGCCGCCGCTACCGCCGCCGCTACCGCTTTTCCGATGTTACGGTCAAGCGCGCTGGGAATAATATAATCCGCCGACAGCTTATCCGGTGTCACAAACTCGGCAATCGCTCGCGCCGCCGCAATTTTCATCGCGTCGTTAATATCCGATGCTCTTACATCAAATGCGCCGCGGAAAATCCCGGGGAATGCCAGAACGTTATTGATTTGATTCGGAAAATCACTTCGTCCGGTGCCGACAACGGCCGCACCGGCTTCCTTCGCCAAATCCGGCATAATTTCAGGCACGGGATTAGCCATGGGGAAGAGGATGGGATTTGGATTCATGCTTCGCACCATGTCGGGGGTCACGCATCCCGGTGCCGAAACACCGATAAACACATCCGCACCTTCAAGGCACTGTGCCAGTGTTCCTTTGCGTTTTTCCGCATTGGTAATTCCGGCCATTTCACGTTTTTCGTCGTTGAGATTATCACGCCCGGCATAAATTGCACCTTGACGGTCACAGAGAATGACGTTTCGCAGTCCCATCGCAATCAACAGGCGTATAATTGCGATTCCTGCGGCTCCTGCTCCGCTTGTTACCACGCGGATATCCTCAATTCGCCTGTTTGTCAGCTTGAGAGCATTAAAAAGTGCCGCCAAAGTGACAACCGCAGTACCGTGCTGGTCATCGTGGAAAACCGGAATGTCACAGCATTCCTTGAGCCGCCGCTCGATTTCAAAGCACCGCGGCGCCGAAATATCCTCCAAATTAACTCCGCCAAAGCTGCCGGCAAGCAGACGGACGGTGTTGACAATATCGTCCGTATCCTTTGACCGAACACAAAGCGGAATCGCATCCACATCGCCGAACGCCTTGAACAGCGCGCATTTGCCCTCCATTACCGGCATACCGGCTTCCGGCCCTATGTCACCAAGCCCAAGCACCGCTGTGCCATCGGTGACAACTGCAACTGTATTCCATCGTCGGGTATAGTCGTAGCTTTTGTCAACATCCTTTTGGATTTCGAGACATGGCTGTGCTACTCCCGGGGTGTAAGCCAACGACAAATCGTCCCGCGTATCAAGCGGCGCGCGGCAGACAACCTCAATTTTCCCCTGCCATTCAAGGTGCTTTTTAACCGATTCAGATGCGTAATCCATTTTTGTTCAGTCCTTTTACTTAAAATTACTCTGTGCGCAAAGCCACAACCGGGTCTTTATTGGCGGCAACCAACGCAGGGAACAATCCGCCGATGAATGTCAGCGTCATGCTGCCGAGAATAAGGAACAATGCGTGGAATGGTGACAAGGTGGCTATGGTATTCAGTCCCACAAGATGATTAATTATCATATTTATGGGGAAGGTCAGCAGGAATGATATAAGAACGCCCATTGCGCCCGCCGTGAGTCCTATAATCATTGTTTCAGCGTTAAACACCCATGCAATATCCTTTTTGCGTGCGCCGACGCTGCGTAAAATACCGATTTCCTTGGTGCGCTCAATAACCGATACATAGGTTATGATTCCAATCATAATGGAGGAAACCACAAGCGATATTGCCGCAAATGCTACCAGCGCGGCGGAAATAGCATTGATGAGAACGCTTGTCATGTTTGTAATCATTTCGGCGAGGTCGTTATAAATAACCTTGTCATCCTGATTTGAAAAACCGTCGTTGTATTCGTCCAGATAATCCTTAATGACCGCTTTGCTGTCAAAATCAGTGGGATAAATCATTATTCCTGTGGGTGTTGTGTCAGCACCCAGTGTAAGCAATGCGCGTGCTCGTTCCTTTTCAACATTGGTGAACGCTCTTCCGTCAAGCACATTTTCATCCGACGCGGACTGTGCTATCGCAATATCTGACAGCTTAGCGTCGTCAACCATATGCTTGGTCAGCTTTTCGGTGTAAACGAACCCGTCGGACAAATACCCGGTGTCCACACCCTCTTTAAGCCGCAGAACACCTGTGATTGTTATCGATATAGCTTCGTTTGAATCCCATAGTGCGCTGTAATCCGCTTCGGTGGAGGCGCGGAATTTCCCGTCTTCGGTTTCGGTGTAGAAGGTGTTGTTTGGTATAACCTTAAGAATTGTTTTTCCAACAAAATCGTTGAAATTATACTCTGTACTGTCGGCGGGAATGCCAATAGTCTCGAAAAAGGATTCGTCAAGCCGGTTGTGCTTGTCGATAACCAATGCAACCTCATTTTTTTCCGACGGTAATCGGCTTCCATCACCCAAAAGGTCATACATTGACAAAATGAACGAATCGCTGTTGGGCATTTCCTGCCAATATGTGGCCCCGAAAGCACTCATGCTCATGCCCATCATGGTTTCGGTTGGGGTGTAAAGCTGGGTCACGGTGTTGGCGCCCTTGGCCAAAACGTTAAACGCTGTTCCATATGAATAGGAAATTGCGTTGACTGTTTCTGGGTGATTGACCTTCAAATCCTCAAGATAGGTTATATAGGTACTGTCAAGGATGTTTTTGTGAACCTTGCGGTTTGCGTTGCGGTCAAATCGGTGTATAACCGGCTCATCGGGATATTGCTCGTATTTAGTTTCGCCCGTCATCATTCCCATATCGGAAAAGTCAACATCATCCTCACTGCCGCTTATTGTGATAGGGAATCCTGACAACGCCTCGGTTTGCATCGAGCTGATGTATGTGTTCATACCATTGGACAGCGCCAAAACAAGGGCTACACCAATGATACCGATGCTTCCGGCGAAGGCTGTGATAATTGTACGTCCCTTTTTGGTCAGCAAATTACGGAAGGATAACGAAGCCGCTGTCAGCAAGGACATTGAGGTCTTTTTTAACGTTTTTTTGTTGACCGGCTCCGCTTTTTTGGTGCTTGCGGTTTCCGCTTCGGTAATAGGGTTGCTGTCGCTTACGATTTGACCGTCCAACAACCGGATAATACGTGAGCTGTACTGCTCCGCAAGCTCACTGTTGTGTGTAACCATAATAACGAGACGTGTTTTTGCCACTTCACGAAGAATGTCCATTACCTGGACGCTGGTGGTACTGTCCAACGCGCCGGTCGGTTCGTCAGCAAGCACAATGTCAGGGTTGTTTACAAGCGCGCGGGCAATGGCAACACGCTGCATTTGTCCGCCGGACAGCTGGTTTGGTTTTTTGCGAAGTTGGTCACCGAGTCCGACCGATTCCAACGCTTCCTTTGCGCGTTTGCGGCGTTCTGAGACCGAAACACCTGACAGAGTCATGGAAATTTCAACATTCTGCAGCACCGACTGATGGGAAATAAGGTTATAATTTTGGAAAACAAACCCAATGGAACGGTTGCGATATGCGTCCCAATCGGCTTTTTTAAATTGTTTCGTGGATAACCCGCCGATAACCAAATCGCCGGAGTCATATTGGTCCAATCCTCCAACAATATTCAACATTGTGGTCTTTCCGCAACCGGACGGCCCGAGAATGGAAACAAACTCACTTTCTCGAAATTCGAGCGATACTCCGCGCAACGCCTGTGCTCTGATAGTTCCGGCAACATATGTCTTATAGACCTGTTCTAACTTCAGCTTTGACAAAATTACTCAAATCCTTTCATGTATCCAATTTGTACGGCAATTGTACCATATTTTGGCATCGAGATTTGTGAACAATTTATAATGCATGTGTGAATTCTTCAAGAAAACTTCAGATGCCGAAACATTTTGGGAGGTGGTTGGGGAAAAGGATTCTTCGCTTCGCTCCAGAATGACAATCGTTTGTTTCGACACAATCCTAATGACAGTTAAGGGAATGCGGGTGTGGTGACCGGGCGGATGCCCCAAAGGCATCCCTACAATGCAATCATGTTACCAAGGCAAGAGCAGAAGCCCTTGCCCTACACGGCGGGACGGGTTTCGGGGGTACATTTAATTCAAGCCATGCTCTCCGACATGCTCGAACAAAAGCCGAACCTCATCAGCTAATGCCGCGTGTTCCGGCAATGATAGCCGCGGGTCGCCGTTCAACAATTTTTTTGCCGATTCCTGTGCTTCAATCATCAAGGAAGAATCTTCAATCAAATTTGCAATCCGCAAATCGGGCAGACCATGCTGGCGGTTGCCGAAAAAGTCGCCGGGACCACGCAGCTTTAAATCCTCGTCGGCAATTTTGAATCCATCATTGGTTTCGCACATTATTTTCAACCGCCGGTTTGCTTCGTCGGTTTCCGCATCGGAAATTAATATACAGGTGGAACGATAAGCTCCGCGCCCGACACGCCCGCGCAGCTGATGAAGCTGTGCCAGCCCGAAGCGTTCGGCGTTTTCAATCACCATGATTACTGAGTTTGGGACATCCACTCCGACCTCAATGACAGTGGTTGACACAAGAATTTGAATGTTTCCGGCGGAAAAACCGGTCATAATCCGCTCCTTGTCCACACCCTTCATTCGTCCATGCAGCAGACCCAGCGAATAACCGGAAAATACCCCCGTGGATAATTTTTCGGCATATTCCGTCGCCGAAGCCAAGTCGCTTTCCTGCTCTGTATCCTCCACAAGCGGGCAGACAATATATGCCTGACGCCCATCATTGATGTGCTTTTTTACATATTCGTAAGCCCGTGCCCGTTTTCCGCTGTTAATGTGGTAGGTTTCTATTGGTTGCCGTCCGGGCGGCAGCTCGTCCAGCACCGATACATCCAAATCGCCGTATACAATCAATGCCAGTGTGCGGGGGATTGGGGTGGCTGACATTACAAGAGTGTGAGGCGTGTCACCTTTGCATGCGAGCGCCGCACGCTGTGCAACACCGAAGCGGTGCTGTTCGTCGGTGATAACAAGTCCGAGCAGCTTAAATTCAACATTGCTTGATATCAGCGCATGAGTACCGGCAATAACATCAATTTCTCCTGCTGCAAGCAGGTTCACACATTCGCGTTTTGCTGCTGCTGGCATTGAACCGGTAAGCAAAGCGACTCGTACGCCGCCAGCGGACAGCAATGATGACAATGAGCGGTAGTGTTGTTCCGCCAGAATTTCAGTGGGTGCCATCAGCGCGGTTTGGTATCCGTTTTTGGCGGCGGTGTATGCCGCCGCCGCCGCGACGGCGGTTTTGCCGCTTCCGACATCGCCTTGAATAAGGCGGCTCATGGGATGATGCCCCTGCATATCGCCGATACAATCGGCAATAGCTCGATTCTGTGCGCCAGTCGGGGTGAAGGCCAACAGTTTTACATATTCAGCGGTGAAATCGGTTGCCATGATGGCGGCGTTATGTCCCTTTGTTCTGCCTTTCAGCTGTAAAAATCCGAGCTGGAGAACTAAAAGCTCCTCAAAAATAAGCCGACGGCGCGCAATATCAATTGCGGCGGCGTTGTCGGGAAAATGAATGTTTTCAATAGCGAATCTCCGAGTGCAAAGGGAGTGCTTGTTTCGAAGCTCCTCCGGCAGAGGGTCGGTGTCCGGTGCGCATCCCTTTGCGGCAAAGGCTTGGGAAACAAGCTCCTCAATAATGCGTGATGTCAAGCCTTCTGTCTGGCGGTAAATTGGGCGTATTCGCTGTTTGCCTTCCGCCGGCTCAATCATTGGTGCCGCCATTTCATATTTTGTAAAGTTTCCGGTAACTGTGCCAAAAAACAAATATGTTTCGTTGGTACGTATGGTTTTTGCAACATACCGGTTGTTAAAAAGGGTAATTTTCATCGTTGCCGTACCATCGGTTACGGTGAATTTATAGAGTGTCATGCCTTTTCGAATCGGATGCTCGGAGGGCGCGTGCAGTGCGGTTGCTTTTATACAACAGGTTTGGTGCAACGGCGCTTCGTCAATGGGTACCACTGCCGACCAGTCCTCATAAGCTCGGGGATAGTTGCGAAGCAAATCGGAAACCGTGTAAATGCCGAGCTTTCCCAATAACTCCGCCCGCCGGTCGCCCACATTGCGCAGAGAACGTACCGAGCTGTTATTATTAATTTCAGGCAATTGCATTCACCCCGTATTGTAAAAATTTGCAGAACATGATATACTTTGACAAAAGGATGTGATTGTTGCAATGAGACGCTCCGACCGCGAAATTACCGATACTCGTGATATTATTGAAATTTTGGATAGCTGCGATGTATGCCGCCTTGCTATGTCGCAAGATGATTTTCCATATGTTGTACCAATGAATTTTGCATTTGATTTTGAAAACGACCGGTTGACACTATATTTTCATTGCGCACGGCAAGGAAAAAAGCTTGATATTATCGCAAAAAATCCAAATGTTTGCTTCGAAGTCGATTGTGCGCATGAGTTGGTAAAAGGGGAGAGCGTGTGTCATTACAGCATGAAATATCAGAGTGTAATAGGTACGGGTATCGCGGAATTAATAACCGATAATGCCGAAAAATCCGCCGCTATGACTAAAATAATGCGCAGATATGCCCCGGAAGCCGGAGAGGGATTTATGTTTCCGGCTCATGCATTGGAGGCTGTTGCTGTCATATGTGTGAGGGTTGACACTTTTACAGGTAAGGCAAATCAATGAAGCTATGGGAGCACCGGCAAAAGGTGCTCCCATTTTTAGGTAATCAGATGTTATTCAGTCGGTTTCGTCCAAACGCGCGGCAATCATACGAGCACATTTGTAGACATCTCCGCCACCCATAGTGAGAACCAGGTCACCTTCTTTGATGTGGGATACAACATGCTCGGTGATTTCTTCAAAGGTCGGAAGATAAAGCGCGCCGTTAATCCTGCTTGTAATGCTTTCGGATGTGATTCCGGAGCTGTTTTCCTCCCGCGAACCCATAATATCGCTTAAAATCACCTGATCCGCCGCCGAAAGAGATTGAATAAACTCGTCAAGATGGCGTTCTGTGCGCGAAAAGGTGAAGGGTTGGAAAATGACCCAGACGTTTTGATATCCCATGCTTTTTGCGGCACTCAGTGTGGCGGAAATTTCGGTCGGATGATGTGCGTAATCATCCGCTATGGTCACATGACGGTGGGTGCCGAGGAACTCGAACCGCCGGCCCGCACCGCAGAATGAAGCGAGTCCGTCAACAATTTGCCCGGCTGTTGCGCCACAGAGGTGAGCCGCGGCCGCTGCGGCCATTGAGTTGGAAATATTATGCAATCCCGGCACGCCGAGCACAATTCGCGCGAAAAATTCTCCGTCATGGTACAGGTCGTATTCACCATAAGCCCCTTTGATGAGGCGGCTGTTACGTGCTGTCCAGTTAAAATCCCCGCGTGAGCCGTAGGTTATCACCGTTTTGCCGCTGATGCTTTCGCTGACCGTTATGGTGTTGTCGTCATCGGCGTTAATAATCACTACATCTTCGGTAAGGTCGGTAAAGTTGCGGAAGGATTTTATAACACCGTCCAAGTTACCGAAATAATCCAAATGGTCGGCGTCTACATTCAAAACAATGGCGATGGCCGGTTTCATAAACAGGTAGTGGTCCTGGAACTCGCACGCCTCACACACCATGATATCGCTGCCGCCGGCACGTCCGTTGGCGTTAATCATAGGCAGCTTGCCGCCGATAAATACTGTTGGGTCAAGCTCGGCTTTCAGCAAAATCTGTGAAATCATGGAGGATGTAGTGGTTTTTCCGTGTGTTCCCGCAACGGCAACGGTGCGGGCATATTCTTGTGAAATAAGCCCCAAAAGGTGTCCGCGTTCAATAAGCGGGACGCATTTTTCTTTTGCCGCAGTAATCTCAGGATTAGCGGGATTGACCGCCGATGTATACACTATTAGCTCAGCACCGTCAATGTTGCCGCCGGCTTGAGAAGGAGCAACGGAAATCCCCATTCCTTGAAGCCGCAGAACGTTATCAGACGGGTTGACATCAGAGCCTGTAATTGTGTACCCGCGCGCGTGCAGTATTTCCGCAAGCGGGCACATTCCCGAACCGCCGATTCCCACAAAATGAATGCATTTGACATTTCGCAAAACATCCTGATTTTCTGTATTACTAACACTTTTGGCAGCAATTCCCATATTCACAAGCCTTTCCGCGAAAATTCGCCTTGTCAGACGAAAAAATCGCTCAAAAATCTGTACACGTGAAGTTTTTAAACAAGTCCTATTTTTTCTTAATAATTGAAGTGAATCCCTTTATAACCTCTGCGATTGCCAAAGGAGCAATTGACAGCGCGGCTACAATACCCCATGCGTCAAGCGGGATAGGGCAGACCTTAAACACGCCTTGCAATCCTGGAACAAACAGAACAAGCAGCATGAGCGACAGAGATGCGAGGAATGCGCCGTTCATATATTTGTTTGAAAAGAACCCGACACGAAACAGCGAATGGTGGGTGCGGACATTAAACGCGTGTACGAGCTGAACCAATGCCAGGGTCGCAAATGCCATAGTTTCGGCGACAACGAGGTCATTGAACACGAATTTGCCGATAATATAAGCGGTCAAAGTCAACGCGCCGGTCATAATTCCCTGCCATACAGCGGCGATGCCCAATCCGCCGGCGAATATGCTTTCGTCTTTGTCCCGCGGTTTGCGGCACATAATATCGGATTCAACCGGTTCCATGCTAAGCGCAAGAGCCGGCAGGCTGTCGGTGACAAGGTTTACCCACAAAAGCTGGATGGCCAGCAGGGGAGATTCATGGAAAAATATCATGGACAGGAACACAGTCAGCACTTCGCCGAGGTTGCAGGACAGAAGGAACTGTACCGCTTTACGGATATTGTCATAAATCCCGCGACCTTCCCTCACGGCAGTAACAATTGTCGCGAAATTATCGTCGGTCAGCGTCATATCTGCCGCACCTTTGGCTACATCGGTGCCGGTAATGCCCATGGCACAACCGATATCCGCTGCTTTCAGCGCCGGTGCGTCATTAACACCGTCGCCGGTCATGGAAACAATTTCGCCTGCGCGCTGCCACGCCTTGACGATACGGATTTTATCCGATGGTGTAACACGTGCGTACACACAGTAGTGGCGAATGTTTTTAAACAGTTCATCATCTGTCATTTCGGCAAGCTGTGCGCCGGTAATAGCTTCATCCTCGTTTTCGAGAATGCCAAGCTCCTTCGCAATGGCGGAAGCCGTGATAACATGGTCGCCGGTAATCATAACGGTGCGAATGCCGGCGCTTTTACACTGGGAAATAGCGTCTTTTGCTTCTTCACGCGGCGGGTCAATCATTCCGAGAAGTCCGCCGAAAATCAAATCAACTTCCAGTTCCTCTGAAGTATATTCCGCGGGCGGCGCGTCCATGTTTTTGTAACAAACTGCCAGCACGCGCAGAGCATCGCGACCCATTTCTTCGTTGGCTTTTATTGCCTGTTGGCGTTTTTCGTCGCTTTCCCATACGCATTTTTCAAACAAAATATCCGGAGCGCCCTTGACAATCGCCACGACACGGTCGCTAATCATGTTGACGGTGGTCATGAGCTTGCGGTCGGAATCAAACGGGATTTCTCCGATGCGGGGATTGTTGAGTGCGAGGTATTCTTTTGTAATATCACAATTAAGTGCCGCCGCGACAATAGCGGTTTCGGTGGGGTCGCCGATGTGTTTGTCCACTCCGTCAACTCTCCGAACGCTGCCATCGGTGCAAAGTGTGCCAAGCTGAATTAGCATTTTGGCGGATTCAGACATATCGTTGCCGACATATACAAACGATTTTCCTCCGCCGAGAAACAGCTTCACCAACGTCATGCGGTTTTGGGTCAGCGTACCTGTTTTATCCGAGCAGATAACCGATGCGCTTCCCAATGTTTCAACCGCGGGCAAGCTGCGAACTATAGCGTTGCGGGAAACCAGCCGTTGGACGCCGATTGCCAGCACGATGGTAACGATTGCGGGCAATCCTTCCGGAATAGCGGCGACGGCTAATGAAATGGAGGTCATAACCATTTCGATGAACGGGATTTTGTTGATAAGCCCGATAACGAGGATGATTGCGCAAATCCCGAGCGCCAAAAAGCCAAGGTATTTACCCAGTTGTCCCAATCTTTCCTGCAACGGAGTTTCACCGTTTTTCTCGTTTTCGAGCATGGTAGCAATTTTGCCCATTTCGGTAGACATGCCGGTTTCCACAACCACAGCACTCGCATGTCCGTATGATACCGCACAGCCCGTGTACGCCATGTTAATACGGTCGCCAAGCGGCGCGATATCGGGGATGTTCGCGCCCGAATATTTTTCGACCGGAACAGATTCGCCGGTCAGCGCAGACTCGTCGCACCGGAAGCTGACAGAATCAATCAACCGACAGTCGGCGGGTATCAAATCGCCCGCTTCCATTTCAATAATATCACCCGGAACAAGCTCGTGAGATTTTATTTTGACAATCTCCCCGTCGCGGAGAACCCGCGCAAGCGGCGCCGCCATGCTGCGTAAAGCCTCAAGTGCCGCTTCGGCGCGGCTTTCCTGAACAATGCCGAGCACGGCGTTTAGTACAACTATCATGGTGATAACAATAGGGTCAACCCAATCGCCCGGCTCACCGTTTATAATATGATAAACATTAACACCCAAATGAAAACCTGCTGCAATCAACAAAATGATAATCATGGGGCTTTTCATCTGGTCCAAAAAACGCAAAAGCATAGAACGCGGAGCTTTTTCCGCCAAACGATTTTCTCCGTACTTTTCCAGTCGCTGTTTTGCAGTGGTTGAATCCAGTCCTTTGTCAGTATCTACGCCAAGTTCACGTTTGATACTGTCAAAAGCGTCACTGTACCAAATCACAATATATTCCTCCATTTTTGTTTAGAGCTTTTTTCTTGCCACTAAACAGTATATACTATATCTTTCCAATAAGGAAGAGGTTTCTTTGAATTTTTGGAATTAAATTCCTAAATTTAATGATAATTTCACAATTTGTAGGTAACAATACTTTTACGAAGGGTGGTTGCGGTTATTGAATCAAACAGAAAATAAACCTGAAATTTGGAAATTGACTATAATCGGTGCTTTGGCAGGTGCGGCAAACGGCTTTTTTGGCGCGGGCGGAGGGCTGTTTTTGGTTCCGCTGTTCACAAAATGGCTTAAAATAGAACAAAAACGCGCTTTTGCTATGTCGGTTGCGGTGGTTTTTCCTTTGTCAATAGTTTCGATGGTCGTTTACTTCTTTAAGGGTAATATACAGTTTATGCCAATTTTGCCAATTTTATGCGGCGGGTTTGTCGGCGGCATTATCGCAGGACAGATATTCGGCAAAATTCCGGCAATATGGCTGCGCCGCGCTTTTGGCGTGCTGATAGTATGGGGCGGCGTTCGTGCGCTGTTGTTGCTGTGAGCCCGGTAATGGTGCTCGATTTTGTCGTCGGGTTGATAACAGGTATATTGAGCGGGTTTGGAATAGGTGGCGGCACGCTGTTGATGCTGTATCTCACCGGCGTGTCCGGGACCGGGCAATTTGCCGCCGCGGGGATAAATCTGCTGTATTTTATATTTTGTGCTCCTGCCGCTTTGGTTTCGCATATAAAAAACAAGCTCATTACACCACGTGTTGTAATAGTTTGTATAATAGCGGGAGCTTTGACGTCGGTTGCCGCCGCTGTTGCCGCCGGATGGATGGATACTGATGTTTTGCGCCGTATGTTCGGCGGGTTGCTGCTTTATGTGGGAATAAGAGAGGTGTTTGCGAAGGAGTAAAATCTTTTATGCTTGGGATTATGTGGGGCAGTATTTGAAAGATGGAAGTGGCTGAAGTTTATGGCGGGATATGTGGAAGCGGTTGGGAAAAGGATTCTTCGCTTTGCTCCAGAATGACAGTAAACATTCAAGATGACAGCGGCGGCAAGAGCAGAGCCCTTGCACTACGGCGTGGGTAGGTGTGCATGACATCGTCTTGTGCCGCAAGATGTGCCCGCAATGACGGGTTATGAGAGCTTAGAATACCGGGGAGTGACACTCAAGCTGCACAAAGTTTCTGCCGGTATCGAAAAATGCTGTAGGTATAAAAATAACCGCGGCGCATATTTTGCGCCACGGTTATTTTTTTGTTTGGCTGATAATAGTTAATTAACTATAAGTTATTCCCGGTCGAGAATTTCTTCACGTTCACGGAAAAACAGCGAAACACACCAAACGGCCGCGAGAGCGACGACGGTGTAGATAACACGGCTGACAGCCGAGCCGGAACCGCCGAATGCCCATGCCACGATGTGGGNAAAC
>JGI994J12354_10002239_pt1 | contig 18997 bp, 19 predicted proteins | sample IntmicLarv3ML3BL_FD_12354 | JGI IMG/M metagenome (IMG submission 12354)
ATAGTCAATTAACTTGAAAACAAGCTCATCAAATACAAATAAAACCGCATATATCAAAGCTTTTATCTGCATTTTCTGAGATGTTTTCTAAGTTAATTGACTATATTAGGAAAGTGTGTCGAAGTCATAATTGAAATCCGGGTCAAAATATCCGTCGGCGGCATCGTGATCGTCAAGGTGTCTCATGATTGTGGATTGACCGGAATATTTGGAAGCAAACAGCATTTCAAACAAGCCCGCAGTAAACCCCGACTGTGATGAAGAATCGATAAGATTCTTTGCATCATCAATGGAAATTTCCGGCTTTTCAACATTCTTTTTCGTGAATTTTGAGGATATAGTCACTTCATAAACCTCAGTCTCGGAATCGTGGGCAACGATGGACGTTTCATAAGAATCACCCACTTTTTTGGTTTCGTACTCTATGGTCATATCTTTGTACATAGTGAAACTGACTTTGCCGACCGGAAGATGAGTCCCGTCGTTTTTGGCTTCCAGTGTATAGGTGGCGGAAACATACGAGGTAAGCTCCATCTCGTAGGAATTGTAATTAAAAACCGGGACTTCGATCTCAAACTTGCCGACGATATTACCTTTTTTGGTTTCGAAGCTGTTTTCTGCGCGGAAAACTATATCACCATCGGCTTCCGCTGTGACAGCCTGTCTTTTATCCGTGGTATCAATGGTCAAAACATCACCCTCGGCTTCAATCGTGCGGCGTATGATGTTTTCCTGATTAGTGAAGTATACGACATATTTCATTTCGAAATCATCGGGAATTTCGTGTTTAAATTCCTTCAAAGCTTTTGAAATAACCTTGCCGGTATTGAAGGAAGAAATAGTGTCGGACACATCGTATTTTTCGAGAAAGCTTTGAAGCTTATCATCGGTTTCGGCGGTTTCGCACAGGCTGTCAACAATGGCACACAGCACGTCTTTGTCCAGCATAACTGTGTAGCTGTTGCAGGAAATACCATTGACTACGGCCTTTTTGTCAAGCTTAATGCTTGCATCGGGGATGCCGGTTATGGCACTTTTGAAGTAAGGCTTGATAAGGTCAAAAATCTCCGACATATCGGCGGAATCATAGTCGTTCATAGTGATATAAAACTCAGACGCACCAAACGCATCGGTGATTTCCTTCGGAAATGCAGAAAGGTCAAACAACACGTTTTCGCCGTCACACTTAATAGCGATGTCATAGGATTCACCCATTGCTTCAACGCTGAAATTGGTATCAAAATACATTTTTTTGCCGTTGATGGAAGCGTCGAGATTAGCCGTGACAGTTTCACCGCCAACATTAAACGCAATATCCATCAGCAACTGACCCATAGGGAGGGTTGGCATTGAAAGGAGTTTTTCGCCCGAATCCATCTGATTCATTTCAAGCTTGGCGACATGATCAGGCTTGGACAGCAACAGCATGTTCACCTGTGCAGGGAACACAAAAGGCACTGTGCCAATGATACCGACAAAAAGCACAAGAACTGCGGCGGTAACAATTGCCAGCCGTTTGAAGAGTCCCTTTTTAGGCTGGGGTTCCGGTGCAACAGGGATAAATGCAGTATCCGCATAAACAGATTGTGGTGTAACCGGCACCGGATACTCGGCGGCACTTTCCTGTATAACAGGTGCGGATTCAACCGGGGGTTGACTTGAACGCGTATTCTGTTCACCACAGGAAGTACAAAACTTTGCTTCGTTCGCGATTTCTTTTCCGCATTTGTTACAAAACATAATATGTTTCCTCCTCAAAGTTAATGCAACTGGTAACTTTAATAATTATATAGTGCTTTTCAACAAAAGTCAAACATTATTCAACATAATAGTGGGCAAACAGCGTTGATTTTAGTGTCATCCTGAGCAATGCGAAGGATCTTGCGGGCACACTATACCTCCCCGCTTTGACGGCGATTAGTGTGAGCCGTGGCAGTCGCAGTTGTCGTTGTCACAAGTGCCGTGGCAGTGGCAGTGACCACTTTCCGGGTGTTTGTCGCAACTGTCATCGCAGCCGCTTTTATTTTCACACCCCGTGAATAATGTCATAACAATGCTTAGCATAACAATAAGTACCGGAACCATTTTGAATATACGTCTCATTTATTTTCTCCCTCGTTTTTTATTTCCAGTATATCATGAAGTACACTGATTTGCAAGATAAAGGTGGAAATTGAGATAAGCGATGTATAGTCAATTAACTTGAAGCCAAGCTCATCAAATACAAATAAAACCGCATATATCAAAGATTTTATCTGCATTTTCTGAGATGTTTTCTAAGTTAATTGACTATATAAAACGTACCCGCACATATTCACAGTCAAATTATCCGGCAAAGAAGGTGTCATTGTTTATGGGGATTATGTTGCAGAAATGCGAAGAATCCTGTGGGTGCATTGACCCTTCTCGAGGTTGAAACGAGGACTGCAACGTCCTCAGATTTGCACCCACACAAAACGCCTTCGCCTTTGAACTGCTTACCCTCCACATATACAGCATAAGTGTTCATTTGGGCACTTCGTATAAAATATGGCAGTGGACAAATAGCGTTGATTTCAGCGTCATCCTGACTGGCGCGAAGGATTTTAAATGCCATTGTAAAAAGATTCTTCGCAGGCTCAGAATGACAATCTTTCACATTATCAGCGCGTTTGTCCACTCCCACCAAGAAAAAAACCTTTGCAAAAACTGTTAGTAGGTGTATAATGTATATTAACTAATTAATGTACAGAGGTGGATTATGGATGATTTGAAAGCTATTGTTTCCAAAAACATCATATATCTCCGCACGAATAACAAAATGACACAGCTTGAATTAGGTGAGGTTTTAAGCTATTCAGATAAGGCTGTCTCAAAATGGGAGCGCGGCGAGGCAGTGCCGGATGCTTATGTTTTGAAAAAGCTGAGTGCTCTTTTCAATGTGTCGGTGGATTATTTACTGTGCGAACATGATGAAAAGGAATTAAAAGCAGTCACGCCGCATCGGTTTGACCGTCGGGTTATTTCGCTCATTTCCTTTTTGGGTACATGGACACTTGCCGCCATTATTTTTGGTGTATGCTGGGCTTTGGATTCGATTCAATGGATTGTGTTTGTATATTCTTTGCCGGTTTCGATTGTTGTTATGATTGTTTTGACCGCCGTGTGGGGCAAGAAAAAAACCAACATTTATTACATATCCGCTCTTGTTTGGAGTGTTATCGGTGCTATATACTGTTCCTTTCTGCAATACAACTGGTGGTTTTTGTTTGTCATCGGTATTCCGGCGCAAATCATTGTATTTCTTAGCTTTAGAATACGAATAAGGCCGAAAAAATAGGGCTCTACGAATCGTGGAGTCCTATTTTCGAAATTCTACTGCCAATATTTTCATCGTGTAGCCGCCGCGACGGACAGTAGCTTTCCTTTATTGTGATGCTGTATTATAATAATGGCATCACAATAAAGAAAGGCATGGTAATATTTATGCAAAAGATTATTTTGAGCTGTTGCTCCACTGCTGATTTGAATGAGGAACATTTTAAGGCAAGGGAAATAAGTTATGTCTGTTTCCATTACACGTTGGATGGTGTGAAGTATTCCGATGATTTGGGAAAATCTATGTCATTTGATAAATTTTATAAGGCTATGACAGATGGTGCCGAAACCAAAACATCACAAGTGAATGTGGATGAATTTATCAACTATTTTACACCCTTTCTGGAAGCGGGACAGGACATCCTTCACATATCCTTTTCCAGCGGACTTTCAGGTTCTTGCAACTCTGCCATGATTGCAAGAGATGAGCTGGCGGAAAAATATCCGGACAGAAAAGTGTATATTGTGGACTCTTTGTGTGCATCATCAGGGTATGGCTTGCTTATGGATAAGATGGCGGATTTGCGGGATGAGGGCATGGGCATCGACGAGATGTATGCTTGGGTAAGTGATAACAAGCTGAAGCTTCACCACTGGTTCTTCTCCACCGATTTGACCTTTTATGTAAAGGGCGGCAGAGTTTCCAAAACCTCCGGCATGGTGGGCACATTGTTGAACATTTGCCCGCTTTTGAACATGGATTGCAACGGAAAGCTTGTTCCAAGGGCGAAAATTCGCGGCAAAAAGAACGTTTTTAAAGAAATTGTTGACAGAATGGAAATGTTCGCCGACAACGGACTTTGCTACGACGGAAAATGCTATATCTCCAACTCCGCTTGTCTTGACGATGCCAAAGCTGTTGCAGATTTAGTAAAAGACCGCTTCCCCAAGCTTTGCGGCGAGGTCGTAATCAACAGCATCGGCACAACCATCGGTAGCCATACAGGCCCCGGAACAGTAGCATTGTTCTTCTTTGGGAAGGCGCGAAATGATTAAAAATGCGGGAGTAAAAGACGGTTATCGCCGACGGAATGCTTTGCCATCATATACTCGCGGCGAGGAAGCCTTTAATATGGTTACTCATATAGTAGGCGGCGGTTTAGGTGCGGCGGCACTTGTTGCCTGTGTCATTGTGGCCGCGTTTAGTCAAAACGCATGGGGCGTGGTAAGCGGCGCAATTTACGGCGCAATGGCAATTTTGCTGTTCACTATGTCCAGTGTGTATCACGGTTTGCGGGTCGAAAAGCCAAAGCGCGTATTTCGTATAATCGACCATTGCACGATTTATTTGCTTATCGCCGGAACGTATACGCCCATTACACTTACCCGGTTTCGCGAGGTATATCCTGTGGATGCGTGGGTGATGTTTTCGGTTATATGGGGGCTTGCGATATTTGGAATTGTGCTTAACGCTATCAACCTGCACCGTTTCCGTGTGTTGTCGATGGTTTGCTATTTGGGAATGGGCTGGATGGCGCTTTTCCGTATAAATCGGTTGGTAGAAGTTCTTGGCGGTACATTTTTTATGATGATTTTGCTTGGTGGGGCGTTGTATACCACCGGTGCGGTATTTTATGGTGTGGGCAAAAAGAAAAAGTATATGCATTCGGTTTTTCATCTGTTTGTGAATGCGGCGTCTGTTCTGCATTCCGTGGCAATAGCGATTTTTCTGATGTCATAAAATTAAATTTATTGAAAATTGGAGATGTAACATGTGGAGCGCAAAATTATTGCAGATAGCTGCTGCGATTTAACAGATGGGCTTAAAGAAAAGCTTGATGTCACGCATATACCGCTCACCATGAGACTCGGCGACAAGGAGTTCACAGACGATGAAAACCTTGACCTTGAAGGGTTTATGACCGAAATGAAAGCGTGTAAGGAAAAGGTGAGTTCTGCCGCGCCCCCGCCGCATTTTTTTCAGAACGCGATTGAAAAAGCGAAACAATCTTTCGTAATCACGCTGTCGGAAAAACTGTCAGGTTCATATAACAGTGCGATTGCCGGCAAAGAGCTTGCGGAGGAAAATGGAGAAGCATCGGCTCATGTAATTGATTCCAAAAGTGCGGCGGCCGGTGAAGCATTGGTTGCCATTAAGCTATGGGAGCTTATGCAAAACGGGATGGCGGAGAATGCTATTGTACAAACGATAAACCGGTTTATTGATGATATGAAAACCTATTTTTTGCTTGAAAGCTATGATAATTTGCAAAAAAATGGGCGTATGAGTAAGGTTAGTGGTGCGATTGCGACTATTCTGAACATCAAATTATTGATGGGTTCCGACGGAAATGGAAGTATTGCCTTAGTCTCGAAACAGCGCGGAATCAATAAAGCGATTGAAAAAATTGTTTCGCTGATTAAAGAAAGCGGCAGGAAAACCGAGGGTGAAAACCTCGTTATTTCCCATTGTAACAACCCGGATTTGGCGGAGCGGCTGACGGATGCCATTCGCCGATTGTATAATTTCAAGGAAATATTCGTCATTCCGATGAGGGGGCTTAGCTCCATGTATGCCGACGATAAAGGTATTGTGCTGGCGTTTTAGCGGCTTTGTGAAAGAGAAAAAATCCGAACCGTATCATTTTAAGACGTGGTTCGGATTTTGTACATTTATATGGCGAGTAGTACTATACAATCGTATCAGCGAATATAAGATTATCCTCAATCCAACAGGAAAAAAATTCTGTCATTGCCGCAAAAATATAGCGTTTACAATCCCTTGTAGTATAGGTCGTAAGATATTCAACCATATAATTGAAAAACATATGATAACAATAATACGCAAGCCGTTCAGGTCGCAAAGTGTAATTAATGCCGTTTTGATGCAATGCACCGTGGAAAGCGTCCATCGCCCAATTCCAATGCAGACAAAACCATGCATCCCTTTCCGGCGGAGCATATCGTGGCTCATCCCAATCAATGATATAAAACTTGTCATCATCTACAATCAAGTTGCCGCCTGCATCACCATGTGTTATATAGAAATGTGATGTGTTGGTGTCGCAGCGGCTTGCAAACAATTCTAATCGTTCCGCTCTGTGCTTGATTTTTAATTCGTTTTGGTCAAATAATGTTAGCAGTTGTTTTGTTGTCTTATCCCTTGCAGCTACTTTTAGTCGCTTCCATTCAGCATAAAACAAATCGGCGCTTATGGTTGAAAATGTTTCTTTCGGGATAAAAATGTTATTTGGCGGTACAGTATAAATCTTTGCCAGCATTTCATATTCTTGAATTTTGGTATGTTTATTTTGAACATTTTCACCGTCAATCCAGTCAAAAACACCCAAAACAGCAGAATCGAAGTGAGTAAAAAGTCTGCCGTCCGCAGTTTTAATTATTTTGCTGACAAAATCAATACCATGACGGCAAAGATGTTCAATGATATGAAAACTGTTTTCATAAATCGGGCCATGTAAAGCAGTATAATCAAGTTTAAGGAAAAACTGCTTTTCGCCGGATTCAAGCTGCCATGTTTCGCCGAAATATCCGCGTTTTGCCGGTTTAATAGATATTGGATTTATCATATATTCACTGCGGATAAAATCTATCAATCGGTTTTTATACGCATCGCTTCGTTCCGTTTCGTTATACAATCTCTCACTTCCTTGCCGTGATAATGCTTGTGTTTTCCCACTCCCGCACCAGCTCAATATTTGAAAATCCAGTGGATTGTAAAATGCCTATCTGTGTTTTTGCGGTCAATGGCGTGTCAAAATGATAAAATTCATTTTCGGACAAGTTCAGTTCAGCGCGCAACCTTGCGAGCTCGATTTGAAAACACTGCTCTTGCTCAACAGTTTTACAGGTGTAATCACCCTCAATAAACAGTCCGCCATCGGCAATGGCATCATAAATCTTTTTATACAGCGGAAGTTTTTCCGTTTCGTTCCAGTGATGAAGCGAATAGGTAGACAGCACCACATCATAAGCGCCGCCGAATGGCACATCAAAATAAGAGCCGCAGATGGTTTGAATATTATGGTGCGGATATTTGATTTTCAGTTGTTCTAACATCCCGGACGAAAGGTCAACTCCAACAACTGACATGGCGGGAAACCTTGCGAACAGCCGCTCAAGTTCAATGCCTGTGCCGCAGCCTAAATCAAGCAGCTTGAAATCCGGTTTTGAGGGATTAATTTGTTTGGCTATTTCTTCATAAAACTCATCAAGCCCCAAATCCACAAGCATATGATTGTCATAAGCTTCGGCACGGGCGTCGAAAAAATCATTCATCTTTTCTAAAGACATGTTTCATTCCTCACTTTCAATTTCATAAACTCTCGTCTGTCCACCCCATTCGCTGTCCTCCATTCCGAAGAAACGCCAGCCGTATTTTTCATAATACCCCACATGGTCAGTGCAGAGATAAACCTTGTCAAAACCAAGTGCTTTTGCCTCTTTACGGGCATGTGAAAGCAACAATGCCCCAAGTTCTTTCCCGCGTTCGCCCTCCTCAACATACAAAGCGCACAGCCACGGCTTCAAATCCTTACGCACCATGAAGTCGTTTTCAATCAACACGAAGCTGCCGATGATTTCGTGGCTTTTCAACATTAGATACCAGCGGGGGAGCGGGTTTTTGGTTGTGATGCTGTCCGAAATAGAATCGCGATATATCTGCCGGTCAACTCCCCATTTGGAGGAAAAGTAATCGACAGCGCGGTCAAGCAGATCGGGGTGTTCGCGGACGGATATTATCTGATGTTCCAACGCATCGTTGTCCGTAAATTGTCGCAAAATCAGTCTCTCAGTTTCACTTTTTATACTCATAATTAACCATGCCTTTCTTTCATATGATGTAAGATTGAAAAGACTCCAAATTTCCAAGTATGGAAGATGAATTTTCCTATACAAAATAAAAAATCCTTCTCCATTGCTGGAAAAGGATTATAAATCACAATTATACCTACACAGGCATAAAGCCCTTTGTAGCATGCACGATGAATATTATAATCCAAATTCCAACAAAAACCAAGCCCGACTTATCACCGAACCGCGTGGGGTGTTTTGTTTTAAAAATTGGACTATCTAATCATCGTGTCACCTATATTCAATTTAATTTGCTTACAGTATAGCTGAAAATGCGAGAAATTACAATAGGATTTTTGAAATTTTCAAGAATAATTAATCCGCGGGGGTGGAGAAAAGAATTGATGACCCACATCGTTCTTCGTCATTGCGGGTAATCGTCTTGCAAGGCAAGCCGCGCCCGCAATAGAGTTGTGTCGAAAATAAAAATATAGTGTTTTAAACATACTGTCCTTTAATAACAAAAGGTTGCATTCCAAGCTGTCATTCTGAGCTTGCGAAGAATCTTTCCAAACGATTTCGCTTCAACCAGAAAAGAAGCTTCACACTTTAGAAAAACGTGAATGCATTTTTGCGCGGGTGCAACGTTGAGGACGATTTCGTATTCGTTCAGATTCGAGGAGGGTCAATACACCCATAAGATCCTTCGCAGGCTCAGGATGACAGGCTAAGTGTATAGCAGTAGATGTTCTACAGTGCTATTTTCTTTTTTCGTCACAACCTTATTGACACTAAATCCAACGCTGTTTACTCACTAGTCTGCCAACATTTCGCTATCCAAATAAATTCCCGAGCCTGTGTCATCTCTGCTTTTTTTATGTTTCACTGTAAAAAATGCTACAATGGAGCATATGACATCGGCACAAAAGAAGAAATGTAAAATACCTAAAACAACTGCTGATTTTAGCGATAAATCGCCATCGTGTTTGGCTTGTATAATACCGCTTATGCCATAAATTGAACTCAAACTAAGCAGCAAAAAATCAAATATAATAAGAATCGGCAACAAGAAAAACCCAAATGGGATAATTGCAAACACCACACCGCAAAGAAACACCACTACATATACCGGTATATGGCATAGCTTGAGAATCATACTCCAAAACAAAAAGAACTCGCTTTTTTCACCACGTGACATTCTGAAGGCTGAATGAAGCACATTGACAGCAAACAACACAATAAAAATCGCTATCCAAATGTAAAAATAAGAAGAGGTAAACCTCTGGCTGTTGTCATCGACCTCCCCAAAAATCGGGGAAATAAACCAGTAAGGCAATAAAATCAACATTACAGGCAAAATTCGTTTTATAATTTTCATGACCATTACCTTCTTTGCTAACGCCGGCAGATTTTTACACCAAATCCTTACTTTTTCTCATAAGCAAATTCACAACATTTCTTATGCCGGTAATTAGCCAATACAACAAAATCAGCGGCCAAGGCCCAAGCTTGACAAGCTGAGGACCCACGAAATAAATAATAGCCGCACAAACTAAAAAAGCGTTAATCGTCAAGATGACTTGAAATATATAGTCTGTTTTTTCACTTTTTTTATTAAAACGATTTATTTTAACCCCTCATCCCTTTTGTTCTGCTTTGAAAAATCCCCTTTTAATGAAAAACGATTCGTCTTTCGGCTGATAATAAACGAAAAATACAAAAATGCCGCCACCATTGGTGTGTTTTCTTATTCATCATTGAAAACTTATCATTTATCATTTCGACAGTTCTTTATTCAGAAAAAACGAATGCAATCAAAAATCCTATTTATTGTTTTTAGCCGTTTTTAATGTGGCAACGAGCATTTTTTCTAACTGTACACGGCGATTTGCGGCGGCGTTGCAACCCATCACAAGTTTCCAATACTATACCATAAAGATAAATAAAAAGCAACAACAAAATAAAAAAATCCCCACAGCCCGAAATACATTATGTTATGTGTTTTGGGCTGTGGGGATATGTTATGTTGGTGCTGGTCATTGCATAGTCATACAGGTATCTTTGTTGTGATTTCACCCGGCTTGAAGCTCTGCCGCAGATGGTAGAACGGCTCCATAATGGAGTTGTTATTGTGGAAGCCTGCGGGCCTTTTTTGCGTTTTCGGGGAAACAGGTAAGCGGCGGATTGTATGAAATTTGTTTTGACAATTACCGCACCGCCGTGCTATAATACTTAAAATTCAAGTGATGGCTTCTTTTACAAAAGTTTGTCCTTGCAGCCAATTGGAAGGTTATGCAGGTTCGATAACTATTTTGTCGAAATCTAAGGAGGTAATTTTGTGGATGTTTGGAAATTGATTAAATCTTGGCTTTTTGCTTTAGGAAAGTTTGTTTTATCTAAAATTGTTTGGTTTGTAATCGGGCTTTTGATATTATTGGCATTGTATTACTTTTTTTAGAAATATGAGTACATATAAACGAATTCCGCGAAAACTTATAAAATCACTTTTAATGGCACTTTTTGCTCCTGTTGCAGTAAGTGTTGCAATGCTCATTTTGTTGTTGTTTTTTGACACTCTATGGTTTTTTGTTTTAGCTGTGGTTTTGGTTTGCGGAACCTTTTTATTTATGATTCATAGTGCAATTTGGGGTGAAAATGTACGGTTTGAGATTACGTCTGAGGGTACATTATATTATTATTGCGGCAAAAATTTAGTGCGGCAGTTTGACCTCATAGATTGTAGTGTGGGTTATCATCATCTAAAGAATGCAAACGGCGGAACAGAAAGCCTCCGTCTACGGATTACCGATAAAGACGGCAATAATGAAATTATAGATTGCGAACCTATCGGTGAGCGGAAGTTTTACATAATGTTTGAAGAAATGCAAAGTTTTAGTAATGTGGCGCCCGAGCGATTAAACTGAATTGATTGGTGGTCTATTTATGCCTGAGACGATTTTTGGACTCCAGCCGCTTGCCGTGCTGTGGATTGGTGTACTTGCTGCATTTTTTGTTGGTATGATTATTTTTTCCTTTCGGAAAAACAGAAGCGTTCACATGGAAAAGAAAACCTTCCTGATGTCACATCCTAATGCTTCAAAGATATATGAAATGACCAAAGGTGTTGTTACTTTTGAGTCAGTTGAAATTCATGCAATAGACGGACAGTCTCCCATCGCGCTTTGGGAAACAGGGAAAAATGGCGTATGGATTGCGCCGGGCGAGCATGTAATCACGGTATCTTTTTCTCGTACTCGGCAGGGTGTGGTTTATGATAGCATTAAATCCACAGGGACTGTAGAAAAGGCTGTAAATATCGAATCCAATACTGAGTATGAGTTAGTGTTTGATTCCCAAGAAGGTGCTTTTGCACTTAATGAAGTTGGCAAATTGGCTGAAAAACATGTGTGATTTCAAATACAGTGATGTATATGCACGGCGGGGTAACTATAGCTGAAATAATGAGGTGCTAACTTTATGATTCTTACCATTGCTTTAGCTCCATGCAAAGCCTGATAGCGGACGGAGATTGCATGGAGCGGTGGCAGATACTACCACCGTCCGAATCAGGCTTTGCCTTTTCAATCAACAATACGAATTGAAGGAGCAAAGCCATGAAAAAAACGAATATGTTTTCGGGACTTCAGGATTTTTTTATCCTATGGGGTTCTCAATTTGTGTTGAGTCTCGGCACGGCAATGACCAATTTTGCGCTCATCATTTGGGTGTACAATCAAAAAGGAACGGCTTCCAGCATTACACTACTGACAATCTGCTCTTTCCTGCCAACCATTCTTTTTCGCTTTGTAGCCGGAACTATTGCAGACCGATGGGACAAAAAGCGAATCATGTTGCTTGCCGATTTAATGGCAGCTTGCGGTACAGTAACAGTCTTAGCGTTGTATTCCTTTTCAGTATTACAAGTATGGCATCTTTACATCATAAACTTTCTGCTCAGCTTCATCACTTGGTTGACAAGCTTCACCAACTTATTAGCAGATGGCAACACAGATTTTTTTCTGTATTTAAGTAAGCGGTACACGATGTGCCGGTGTCTGTTTTGTATAGCAAACATAAGCACACATGAGAATGTAGTTTCTCATGTGTGCTTTTTGACATATGGTGTAAAGGCAACAGCACTTACTTTTCAAAAGTAAACACTTTTGCTGTGGTTCCGGTGTCAAGGGAGTGGCCAAATAGCGCAGATTTCAATGTCATCCTGACTGGCGCGAAGAATCTTAAACTCTATTGCAAAAAGATTCTTCGCGTTGCTCAGAATGACAATCTTTTAAATTATCAACGCGCTGTGTCTACTCCCGGTGTCAATAAGGGATTGACAAGACAGAGCGGCATATGCTATAATAGAACATATGTTTCTTGAAAAGGAGAGTGATGCCTATTGAAAGCCGACAAAAAACACATTAACAACTGTGGGGACAGTCGATAATGTGTTTTCAGTGCATTGGATATGGATGTGTCTATTGTGACACCTTACAACATCATAATAGCGCATCCGATGGAAAAAGTCAAGTATTGAAAGGATGCGATTTTTTGAGTTTATTGGATGAGATATTTCAAGCTTCTTTTACAGGCGATGGATATTCGCCTGATATAAGCATTAGTAAAAATTATAAGCATTGGATAAGTGAGGATGATGATCGGCGTTGTGTTAATTGTGAAAAATCACATGGCAGAATATGGGACATAGATGAAGAGCCAAAGGAAAATGAAAGTCCCCCGCTGCATCCGAATTGCCGCTGTGTGATTGAGATAATGAAGAGCATAAAAGCCGGAACAGCGACAAAGAATGGGATTGATGGAGCGGATTGGACACTGAAATATGATGGGGAGCTGCCAGGGTATTATATTACAATGGAAGATATATATGATTTGGGATGGGAACGTGGTAAACATCCTAATCAATATGTAGCTGATATGATAATCACAGGGGGAACTTATCAGAATAGAAATCATCATCTACCGCATACTCCCGGAAGAATATGGCATGAAGCAGATATTAACTATGAGCAGGGAAAGCGAAACAGTCAACGTGTAGTATGGTCAAATGATGGATTAATATTTGTCACATACGACCATTATATGACATTTCATGAAATAATTTAGGGGGATGAGCAATATGGATACGCCAAACATTATCACATTAGATTTGACAGGATGCAAATATTTAAGAGAGTTACACGAGAAAATTAGAGAAGCATTTAACTTCCCCGATTGGTATGGTAGAAATTGGGATGCTTTTTGGGATCTTGTCAGAGGAACGAGAAACAATACTATAGTAGAAATAAAAGGGACTTCATCTTTGTCAGCAGAGCTTGAAGAAGAGGTGAAAGAAATGCTTAAAGTTTTGGACGATAACAAGGAAGAGTTGAAAAACTTGAAAGAACGCAGGCCGCAATTTGATTGCAGATTTGATTATCGAATCATAGACTAATCTACAGGTTAATATGGCCGGTTGACTTTTGTTTCATAAAAATGCAACCTTTTAAATACTATTTTATCCTCCATAGCCGTGATTTTCTTTATAATATGTTATAAAGAATCCTTTCAAGAATCACCCCCTTTTTTATAATTGACAAGTGATGGTTTTTGTTTTATAATATCTTAAGTAATTCGGCAATATGAAGGGGATAAAATTTTGGATTTATTAAAAAAAATGCGATTTTTAAAATTAAATCGCCAAGTATCCATTTTACGTGAAAACGGAAAATTAATTATTGATAACCCAACCGACTCAATTCAAAATTTAATTATGCTCCGCTTGTTCGTACGTAAAAATAACGGAATACATATAAAAAGCAAGGGGAATCTCTGTCGGGGAGATAAAGAACCTCAAATCGCACTGGTCGATCGCCGGCGTCAATTGATATTAGGTTTGGATTTCAACGGGGAGGCGTTTTTTACGCCTGATACAAAATATTTTGTTATTGCCCTGCGGGTTCATCCCCATACGCAAGTTGAATTCGACGAAATTTATTTGAATTTGACCAACGAAGAGCCGGATATAATGAAAGACTTTTTTAAAGGGGATATCCTTTTGGCTACCCCGGGGTATCCGTCTGTCAATAATAAATATCTCTGCGGTTTTGTACACACTCGCGCAAAAGAATATAAGAAGCTTGGATGGAATTTTGACGTTGCTTTCCTATGCGACCAGCCGGGATTTCAAATATACACATATGAAGGAGTTCGCGTGTGCAAAATAAGCTTTCATAAGCTCCGGCTGATATTGCAGACAAAAGAGTATCAAAAACTGCTTATTCACTTTTTTGACGACCGGTTTGCACAGACACTTGATGCTTGTGAGCTTTCAAAAACGAGAATTTATTTGTATTCTCACGGCGCAGACACTATTTATCGTGATTTTAACGCAATGACTGCGTTTTATTTTGAAAAAGCACAGCCAATTGACCCGCATCAAGAAGAATATTATAAATTCCGTGACCGTATACTTCGCCGTTATAACGAAATGCCAAACGTTAAGTTTCTGTTTGTTACCGACTGGACTCGTCGCCGCAGTGAGGAAACAAACGGAATTGAATATAAGAATTATGACATTGTTCCGTGTTTTGTTGATTCCGAAATGTTCGCGTTTAAGAAAAAAGACCCGGAACTCCGCAAAAAAATCTTTATTATCCGCAAGTTTGATAATATTAATACGTACTCACTTGATATCAATGTTCGTGTTATTTTAGAGTTGAGTCGCCGTCCGTTTTTTTCTGAGCTGGAATTTTATATTTACGGTGACGGTTCCGAACATGATATACTTTTATCGCCGGTGCGGCAATTTTCAAATGTGCACATTTACAAGAAATTCCTCACACATACCGAGATAGCACAAGCCCATGCGCAAGCCGGTATTGCTCTTTTTGCTACCCGATATGACTCGCAGGCTGTTTCTTCCTGTGAGGCTGCTATGTCCGGATTGGTTGTAATAAGTTCGGACCATCCAGGTGTGGCGCAGGAAATTCATCCGAAATTCAATACCTTGTGCGATACCGAAAATTATGTTGAATACGCCGACAAGATAGAGGAGATTTATAATAATCCTCAACTTTTTTCAAAGTTAAGTCAGGAAATGAGCGAATATCTTTTCTCCATCTATTCATACGAACATACTATACAAAAAGAGCTTGATTTATTCGCCGCAGATGACATGAAACCTCTACCGGAATACGAATTCCCGGCTCCGGAGGAGGATATTCTGCTCACTATCGCGATCCCTTCCTATAATGTTGAACGTTATTTAAAAAACAGTGTTATTTCATTGATTAATCATCCTCTGGCCGGAAAAATGGAGATTTTAGTAGTCAACGACGGCTCGCGTGACCGGACTGCTGAAATCGCCAAAGAACTTGAAACCATGACTATGGTGAGCGGTAAATCCATTGTGCGTCTGATAGATAAAGAAAACGGCGGACATGGCTCGACGATCAATGCCGGAATCCGTGAGGCACGCGGAAAATATTTCCGTTTGATGGACGGTGATGATTATTTTTGGACAGAACAGCTTGTTGAATTGCTTGAAAAATTAGAAAACGAAGACGTTGATGTCGTTTTGACCAACTATGTGGAAGACCTTGCAGAAACAAATGAAGTGAACCGTACACGGGGATATAGAAATTTGGAACCGGGTATTTGTTACACTTTGGATGACTTAGCTTTTTCCGGATATGGCTTCGAAAAATGGGGGCCGCTATTTTCTACATCCACATACCGTACCGACATGTTAAAAGATGCCGGATTTAAAATTACGGAAAATTGCTTTTATGTCGATATGGAACTCAATGCATATATATTTGTTAATGCGAAAACCCTAAAATATTATCCGTTGGATATTTATATTTATTATATCGGGCGTTCTGGGCAGTCTATGCAAAAGGAATCTATGATGCGAAACTATTTAATGCATGAAAAAATGGCACTTCAGCTTATAAATATTTTCAATTCTTTTTCCGGTCAAATTTCCGAATCTAAAAAAGCTTATTTGCTCGATAAAATGATATTCCCGGTTCTTGCAGCACATTATGGTGTTATGCTTGATTATTTTAACGGCGGAGAAAAATTCAGACAATTTGACAAAAAGCTTCGCGAATTCCCGGATTTTTATAATTCTGACAAATTTCCGCAGCGAGTTCGCAAGGCTCGTAAATCCGGAGGTCGGTTTATCCGAAAGGGATAAACACCATATCGCTTACTTAAATTGGTTTCGAGATTTATTACCCATAAACAGGCGGCTGACAGGCTTTTGCTTTCAGTCGCTTTTGTTGTGAGTTTTAGACTAAAATAAAAGCTGCACTGTTCATTACCCCAGTGCAGCTTTTTACTTATATTCAATTTCTTGAGCATGAACACCTTACTATGGTTGGGAGTGAACAAATGCGTACTTGAAATACTGTGCCGTCATTCCGGCCTCTGAGCCGGAATCTCCGAATGCTACAGAGATTCCGGCTTAAGCCCGCAATGACGAGGTGGTCACCGGCTTGCACTGCAACGACGAAAAGACACCTTTTTTGCCCACACTGCTATGGTTAAGTAAGTTTACGATACACTTTTCTCTTTTTCGTTCTTGAGTTTCATTTTTAATTCTTTGTTTATTTTTTTCAAGCGAGCATTTTCATTGAACTGTTTTTCATATTCACCATAAACTGATGCAATACACTCATCCACTTGAGATTTTTTGTACCCACCTTGTTCCGTGGAAAATATCCAAAATCCATTAAGCATTTTAGCCATGAATAACCCCTCATTTCTTATCATTTTATCCGGCCAGCCGTGCAATAACGATTGTTCGGGCGTTTTCATACTCATATGAGCATGTTGACATTGCAATCAGAGTGTCTTTGACTGTTACGCCAATATCTCTGTACTGTTTTGAATATTCTCGAATCATGTCAAAAAACTCCTCACGACTTGCCGTATCAGGAAAGATGTATCGGTAGAAGTTGCTTTCTGGACCTGTCACTACCACTGCAAAAATCTCTAAACGATAGGTTTTGAGGGGAGTGTAGAGCGTGCCTGTCGTGATTCGGTCAAAATAGTCGCTTTCCTTCATGCGTGGCAGAGTGCCGAACATTTTCCCGTTTTTTATGTTGTGACCATATACAATGCTGTAAAAATCAGAAAAATCATAACTGTTTCGGTAATCCAAAAATACAGAGCCTTGTTTATTGGACTTTTTTTCGGCGGTATGAGTGAGGTAATAGCTGTTATCGACGGACTGGAGTATGGGATAATCTATACCCAATCCGTCGATTTTCAGCCATGCTGTAATGTCCTTGTTTTGGTCTTTAAGAGAGGTAAAGTCCATCAGCGGCAAAGCTTCAGGACTATTACCCATTTCCGGAACACTCGGCTTCAAGGCAATTTGTGCATCAGAATCCCTTTGTTCGTTGTAATCTGTGTAGAGATGCCGGCTGGAAACGCACATAAGCACGATTGCCAATACCATAAGAAGGCTTGTTATCAGCTTTTTCATTATCAGCGATTGATTGAGCCGAAGTCGTTTGTGGCGTAATCCCACTCATAATCATCAGGTGTGCCTTTGGGTTTGGTGTACACAGTAAGCCAATATTCGCCGTTGCTTGAATAATCCAACACAATACTGCCGTTTGCCACTGCGGCGGGTAATATCCGCTCATCGCTGTCATCATGTTCCGCATCGGGCGATGTGCCTGTGTTTTTGTAATGTCCTGCAAATTCATAATACTGTGGGATTAAGTCGTATACATTAAAGGCCACATCACCAACTAATTTATAGTCGCTGAACTGGGTAACATACAGCCCTTCAACTCCGGACTCACTGATGAGCGGCAGGATATTGCCGCCTCCGGTCAGCTCGAAATATCCCATGATGGGGATTTCAATACCGGTAACAGGGTCAATGACAATCTGACGGATATGAAGAATGTTTTCGGTTGGCGGCGGCGGTGTTGTTGGTTTGTACAGATAGGTTATGGTATCCGGTCCGCCCACTGATGAGATAATCGTGTCAGGGGTTGGAGTGCCCGGAGGATGTACCGTTGGATCGCTGCCAAGTCTCCATCCCGCATATGTCCATCCCGTACTGAGAAGGTTTTCGGGGTTTTCCATATACGCACTGCCGACAGGAACTGTAATATCTCTGTTTGGAAAAAGAACGTTGGTTTCATCATCCAATTCGCGGAATTGCTCGGTGAGCACAAACCCTGTACGGTGATAGGTGGAATTTGTAAGGATGTTTTTCTTGGCGGGCGTATCAACTACAGCACTGTTGATAAAGAGTCCGCTTGCAGCGGTTACTTTGACTACAACCAAAAAATCTCTTACTGATACGGGATAGTTGCCTGTCCACTTGACTTCAACGCGATTACCGACCATCGTGCTTGAAAAGCCTGAATATGGATATGGGTCTCCTCCGTTATGCAACTCCATGCCTTCGGGGAGAAGGTCGGTGACGGTAAGGTTGGCGGTTCCGGAAACGCCTGAAACTCTAATCCTATACTCAATATACTCGCCGGTGTTTACGGAGATTGGTGACGATGCTGTGCCCGTTGTATAAACGCCGCTCCAAGAATAACCATTTGTGCTTTTCTGCGCGTCTTTGGTTGCAGTGGGGTTGCCTGCCACTGCTCTTTCATAGACATAGATAAAGGTAACATTATCATTAACACTGGCAATTGTCGGGTCGGGCGGATATGCGTAGGTAATGGCTGCCGTATCGTCGGCGCTTACACGGTATCCGATATAATTCCATGTACTTGCTCCGGATGTGATTGTGTCCGGGGGAGTGCCCGTAAAGCTTTCGCCGCCGTATTTAGGTGTGGTAATATCCGGTTGCAGGGGAGTCCAATACGGCTCGAGACCATGACCATGATCATGCGAGCCTGTC